>Ga0007801_10000579_pt1 | contig 12049 bp, 15 predicted proteins | sample CryBogmetaGMA2M_FD_60372 | JGI IMG/M metagenome (GOLD analysis project Ga0007801, IMG submission 60372) | Freshwater microbial communities from Crystal Bog, Wisconsin, USA - MA2M | ecosystem: Environmental > Aquatic > Freshwater > Lake | place: Crystal Bog, Wisconsin, USA | collected 2009-07-06
GGTTCCCTCTGACGCTATTCCAAGTTAGCGTGTCTTGTCCTCATTTCCTCTTCGGGGATGCCCTTCTCATGGATCACATGCGAGATGGTGGCTTCCAGCAGCAGCAACGTGGACAGTTCGAAGACCGTGCCCATCGGCATGCCGACCACTTTCCCGTAAAGCTCCGGGGTCCCTATCTGGAATATGACATCGGCCAAATCCCCGATGGTCGAGCTGGCCTTGGTCGAGATCAGGGCGATTTTCGCGCCCTGCTTCTTGGCCGCCTTGGTGAACGCCAGCATGGTCTCGGTCTCGCCGGAACCCGACAGGACCAGGAACAGGTCGCCCTCGCGGATGCTCGGGGTGACGATCTCGCCCACCACAAACACCTCGAACCCGGCATGCATCAGGCGCATCGCGAAAAACTTCGAGATCAACCCGGAGCGGCCCGCGCCGGCGACGAAGATGCGCCTGGCGCCCTCGCACAGCCCGATCAGCTTCGCGTCGTAGCTGTCGTCCGTGGCACTGAGGATGTCGGAGATTTTATCCAGGATCAGCTTCTGGTGCATCGCTTACGCCCCGGCAGCTGCTGCGTCAACCAAATCGCGGATTTCGCTGGCAGCCTTGCCGGCGTCTTTCGCGCCGGTGATGGCGCCGCCGACGACGATGATGTTCGCGCCGGCCTGGACAACCTGCTTCACGGTGGACGCCTTGATGCCGCCGGCGACGGAAACCTGCACGTTCAGGCCCAGCTTCAGCAGCGCCTCCAAGTCGGCGAACGGGGTGTGGCCCGCGATCTGCTGGTCGATGCCGGTGTGGATGCCGATGATGTGGGCGCCCGCGGCGGCGGCGGCCTTCGCGCAAGCGGCCTTGTCGTGGACGTTGATCAGGTCGACCTGGGCCTTCGCGTGGTACTTGTTGGCGACGGCGATGACACCCTTGATGGTGTCCAGGTCGGAGGTGCCCAGCACGGTGGTGATGGCGGCGCCGGCCTTGAAGAACGGCTCGGCCTCGTAATAACCGGCGTCCATGGTCTTCAGGTCGACCAGAATCTGCTTGGTGGGGAAGCGGGCCTTCAGGTCCTTCACCAGGGCCAGGCCGTTGACCTTCAAGCACGGAGTGCCGATTTCGATGATGTCGACATAGCGGTGCGCGACTTGGGCCAGTCTTACGGTGGTATCGTAATCCAAGGAATCAAGTGCCAATTGAATTAAGGGTTTCGCCATGATACGTTTCTCCGGTTGTTATAGTTGGTTGAAAGCTTTTTTGCAATTTTTCATGCAGACTAACTCGCTAACTCTAAAGTAAAAAGGGGGCGGCTGTCAATGCCCCCGCCAAGCCCGCAGCAATTAAAAGTGATGCGGGAGTGCAAGGCTTGCCTTGCGTTGGGGTGAGCAAGCAAGGCAAGCCTTGCACTCCCGGCGTAATTTGAAGCATCTCCGAGTTCGTGTGCATCACTTTTAATCGCACCCGCCAAGCCCCGCTTGCCTTTTGTCGCGCTTGCTGCGGCGCGGCCGGTCGCGAATCCATGCGCACCGCTAGGCTTCCGCAATATTTTCCAAAGAGCGCCATGTTTTTCTTGACATTTAAATTACATTGGTAATACATTATGCATACGCAAATTGTGACTTGGAGGATTTATGGCACTCAAGGCCGTCACACTGAGACTGGATGAAGAAGAGTACGAGAAGTTGAGAGCACATCTCAGCCAATTCGGTGACCCGGATATCAATGTCGCCTATGTGTTAAGAGCCTATATCAGGGACCTCAACAGGGCCATGCCGTTACTGATGAATTCGGGCTGGGATTTGAAAAATTACTTTGGCCTAGTCGGTTACTGGCTCAAACAAGTTAGTTCAATCACTGATTTGGAAACGTTCACGAAAATATCGCTCAATCCCTGGTTTTTGTGGAAACCCAATGAACTTCATGGCAGACAAGAACAGGGCAATTCTGCATGCCCCGAACAAGCCGAACCGTTTGATCAAAACGACAGGCTGTGCAATCTTGGAGGGGACATCTCAAGTTAATTCCCTGAATCGAATGTTTTCCGTTCGATTTCTCTTTTAAGGCTGACAACAGAAAAAAGTAAAATAATTATGTATAAGAATGAAGATATCATCAAAAATATGATGGATCTATTTTCAAACCCCCTGTTCAGGGCAGGCTTTTCCGACTTTATCACCAAAGCTCAACAGGAGGGACTTGAATCAGCTAAGAAGTTTTGGGGAATGTCAGATTATGGCACGCAGTTCCCCCTAACTGGCGATATATATGAACGCTTGACAGATTGGTATTCAGTTCTCGGTTTTGTGCCAAGTACTAAATACAACCAGACTTTGGATGAAAATACTAAGCTGAAAGCTGAAAACCAACTTCTAAGAAATATGATTAAAGACTTGCAGTTAAACCTTTTCACCGAAGGAGGTGAAAAAGCCCAGCGAGTTTGGCATGATATTATTGACAATCAAATCAAGATGAATACCGAAGTGGCGAATAGTTTTTTTGAAACTATTAGACATTTCAAAGCAGGTAGTTAATGCATTGGCTATATTAACAATGAATCGCTAACCATAAAAACCACATGAGGACACGAAAATGGATAAAGGCTTAGAGTTCTTTGACGCTTGGGCAAAAACCCAGAAGGAATTTCTTGAGACTTCTATAAATACGCAGGAAACTTTTCGAGCGCACTGGCTCGATTCGATGAAAAAGTCGCAAGAGTCTTTTTTTAGCACGACAGGTGCAGTGGATAATCCACACACAAAGGAAATTCTCAAGTTATTTAATGCATGGATTGGAACTATGATTAACACCTCAGAGCTGTTTAACGGCGAATTTGTGAAATTACAAAAATCATGGGGACAGACGCTGGAAAATCAAATTGAACAAAGCAAGGAGATGACAAAAGTATTTTCAGCGTATATAGAAAAAGCTGGAACCAAGTAGGTTTAGTGCTGGCAGAGCGCTTGCCAAGACAAGAAGAGACTAAAGCGGCCTTCTTGTTGCTCTTGTTTATTTGGGCGCAACGTATTGCCGGAGAAGCTGTTTAAAAGCCCACCGAGGGGATTGGTTATGGAAAATACACAAAGTTATTTTGAAACCTGGCTAAAAGCGCAGGAAAAGCTGTTCGATGGATTAATCGAAAATACCAAACGAACACAGCAATTATTCATCAATCAACAATATCCTGGATTTTCGGGAGATGCTGGCGGATTCAGTAACCCTTATTCGACTTGGTTATCGGCAGTGATGAAATCCTTGTCCGAGCCGGGAATCAGCAATCAAGTCATCAAAGACAACCTGTCGAGAATTTTTGGCGGCTCAAACGCCTATACAAAACTCTATGAAGTATGGTTGCCACTGATGAAGGCTGCTCAAGAAAGGAGCGTAAATCCAGAAGCCTATAAGGAGTATATTGACCCTTCCAAATACAAGGAGCTTATCGACAAGGTTTTTGGTTTCGATTCAGAAGCCACCAAGCTGATGCTCAATCAGGCGGTTCAATTTCTTGAATTGTTATCTGGATCAGGCCAGCAGTTCACTGCACCTTGGGTCGATGCCATGAAAGAGAGCCTTGGTGCATTCCCACAGTTAGCGCAAGGACACCCTGAATCATTCATGAACATGTTTCATTCAATGTTCAATGCCTTCGATAACACTGTCGGTAAGGTTTTCCATGTACCGCCAGTCGGCAGGGACAGGGAAAAGCTTGAATTGATATTGAGATGTTTGGACGACCTTTCGGTGTATGCGGCTAAAAATACCGAATATCAGCATACGATATATATCACTGGTCTGACGGCAATGGACAAGGTCGTCGAAAGACTTGCAGAAAAAATTACCTCGGGCGAGGAAATTAAGCAGTTCGACGAGTTTTTCGATATCTGGATTGACACTAGCGAACAAGCCTATTATAAGCTATTCAAAACCGAAGAATTTGCTAAGCTTCAGGGTGAGTTACTTGATAGCTCATTGGATGTCAAGGCGCATTTCTTTAAACTCATGGAATCGCACCTCTCTGACCTTCCAATTGCCCTGCGGTCTGAAATGGATGATCTTTATAAGACCGTTTATGATCTCAAGAAATCGGTCAAGAAGCTTGAGAAACAACTTAAGGAGAAAGCTCAATGAAGGCACCTTTTTTGTCCTTTGACGCACAGTCCTTGATCAAAGAACTCGGTGACTTCAATACCAAGTTCATTAAGGGCGTGGGGGCGTTGACTGAAATTGATGAAATCGATGTAGGCACTGCCCCCAAGGAATTAATTTACCAAGAAGACAAGTTAAAGCTGTACCGTTATTCACGGAATGATCCAAACACCTGTAGGACACCCGTGTTGATCGTCTATGCGCTAGTAAACCGGCAATACATGCTTGACCTTCAACCCGATAGAAGTATGATCAGAAACATGCTGGACCACGGTTTGGATGTATTTATCATTGATTGGGGATACCCAAGCAAGGTGGATATGTACCTTGGCCTTGATGATTATATCAATGGCTATATAGATAATTGCGTTGATGTTGTCAGGGAAGAGGCAAAGAGTGAGCAAGTCAGCCTAATGGGAATCTGCCAAGGCGGGACATTCTCCATGATGTATTCCGCACTCAACCCAGATAAAGTCAAAAACCTTATCACCTTGGTTGCACCGGTTGATTTCTCGACCAACGATGCTTTACTGTTCAATTGGTCCAAGTATTTGAACATTGACGCACTGGTTGAATCTTACCAGGTGATTCCGGGGGATTTTATGAATGGTGGCTTTCTAATGTTGATGCCATTCAACCTAAACATCCGTAAATACGTGGATATGCTGGATGTCATAGAAGACAAGGAAAAGCTGCTTAACTTCCTTAGGATGGAAAAGTGGATATTTGATAGCCCCGGACAGGCCGGTGCCTGCATTCGGGAGTTCATTAAATACTGCTACCAAGAAAATAGGCTTGCCAAAGGCGAGCTTATGCTAGGCGATCGATTGGTGGATTTGCGCAATATCACGATGCCTTTGCTGAATATCTACGCATCCGGCGACCATTTGGTTCCGCCTGCCGCAATAAAGCCTCTAAATGACCTTGTCGGTTCGCAAGACAAGACTCTCTATGAGTTCAAGGGCGGACATATTGGTGTTTTTGTGGGTTCGAAGTCGCAGAAAGAGCTTGCCCCTGCCATTTCCCAATGGCTGCATGACAGGGACAGCGCAACTCAATCTGTAGCGGAAACCGCCGAAGAATCTGAATCGGCTGGCATTGAAACCGCATCCGAAGAAGCGACGGAAAGCACATCCAAAAAACCGGGCAGACGAAAAGCGTAAGCTTTTTTGAAGACTTATTCCCGCTAAACGAAGGTCCGAAGGGTGGAACCATGGACGGGCTCCGCCGAATGTTATGGGTCGGTCGCCAGCATTCGGCGGATCACATCCCTGCATCCGCCCCACAACTCGTCATGTAGAGCCGTATGTGGATGATCCGCCCATTCGGCGCAATACGTCTTACACCTACCCTCAAGCCAGCGCCTGGACGACTGCAAGGTCGATTTCCTCGCAACGCACCAAATGCTCCAACGCATCTTCCAGCAACACCCGTGCTTTTGCCGTCTCGCGGTGCAAGTGGGCGTGCAAGGCCGTGTCGGCCTCGTTGCGGTTTTCGCAGTCCGCACTATAGGCCTCAAAGGCATTGAGGCGGAATAGCAAATCGGCGAGGTGTTGCGGGCATTCGCACCGTATGCTGGTGGGCAGCCGGGTCACGGCAGAGAGGGTCGCGTCGTCGAAGCGGCGCGCCGGGAGGGCTTCCCCGGCTGTCGGCAGGGCCAGTGTCCGGGGGGTGGCCCGGCCGTCAATGCGGCAAGCTTGGGCCAAGGCTTCGGCTGTGACCGGTGACCTCAGGGTGGTGATGCCGTCTTTTCGCAAGTGCTCCAGCAAGGAACTCATGCCGAAGCTGTAAACCACCACCGTGCGTTTGGCCCCTGATTGCATGGCTAGCCCTTTGAGTTGGGCAACCCGGTCGGCTTGCAGTGCGGGCATTTCCAAGACCAGCACATCGGGCTTTAGGCCGATGGCGTCTTTTTCGAAATCGGTATAGGACACATGGCTGCCGGTGATTTCGATATCCTCCCATTCGTTCTTCCAGTATCCCACCAAGAACGGCAGGGCGTTGCCTTGCACCAAAACGCGCAGGCGGCGGCCATCAGCCGACACAGGCTGTGGCCTGTCCTGATGAACTTGCAGGCGCTCCCGCAGAGCTTCCTCGCTCAGAGCGGCAACGGCACTGATGGCGTGCCCCAAGTCCACCAACTGCTTGATCAGGCTTAGCCGGATCAGGTCCGAGCGTAAATACTGGCGCTTGTTATCTTCAGTGCGCAGGGGCGTCACCATGTGGTAGCGGCGCTCCCATATGCGCAAGGTGTCCAGCGGTATCCCGGTCAGACGGGAAACAGCACCGATGCCGAAGCTGAGTTCTGGTTCTAGGGTGGCAGTCATGTTTGAAATATTCCAAAAAAATATTGAACTTTTGTACATTATATGACCTAAACAAATAGTTGACAAACATTTTTTTAAGTCTACAATTCTAACCAAGCAAAGTTTAGGCATGGGGTCTGGACTTGGTAACTTTCCGAAAACACATCAAGTGGAGGATAGGTCAATGTTGAATCTCGACGCGGATATATTTCCTGTAGCCGACCATCTGGGTCAATTGGATATGGGGCCGTCAGCGGTTTCCAGCACCGGCGACCTGCTGGCCTTGGTCTTCCTGGCTTTCCTAGGGCTCTGCCTGGTGCTGGAACGGCGCATCCCGTTCCTGCGCCCAAGTCTCAAGCTCTTGAAAAATTCGTATTTCACGAACTTCTGCACGTTCCTGTTCAACGATGTCACCCTGTCGCTACTGTCCATCCCGTCGCTGTATTTCATCGCCCAGCAATTTTCCGGTAAGGGCTTGTTAAGCGGCTTGGAAGACGGCCCGGCCAAATACGTCCTCAGCTTCCTCTTGCTGGACCTTGCCTTATACGCCTGGCATTACGCAACACACCATGTTGACGCACTTTGGGCCGTCCACAAGGTGCACCACAGTGACAAGGCCTTTAATGTCTCCACCGGCCTGCGCTTCCATTTGGGCGAGCTGATCCTGGAGGCACTGGTGAGGGTGGCCTTCATCGGTGTGGTGGGCGTGAATGCCGAGGCCGTGCTGGTGAACCAGGCGGTCATCAGCTTGTTCGTGTTATTCCACCACACCAATGTTAGTTTTTCTGGTGAACGGCTTTTGTCCATGTTGTTCATTGTACCCCGTCTGCATCGCTTGCATCATTCCGTGCTACGGGAGGAGCATGACAGCAATTACGGCGCGGTGTTTTCCATCTGGGACCGCCTGTTCGCGACCTTAAAGGAACAGGAACCCAAAGCCATAGGCTTGCAGGGTGTGGACGAGCAGGGACTGCTGGAATTGGTGAAATATGGTTTCACCACCCGCATCCAATTCAAGCGAAACCCTCAGCTTGCCGCAGTCCGCAAGCGGGCCTAATTTTAGTTTGACCCACATTATTCAAGGATACGCCATGGCTTTCCTACCTTTTTATTTACCGGCCAAAACGCCGCCCAAAGTGGTCATAGTGGGAGGCGGTTATGCTGGCATGGCGGCGCTGGTCACTTTTTTCCGGCACTGCCCGTCCGCCGAAGTGACCCTCATAGACCCCCGCAGCGACCACTTCAAAATCACCCATTTGCACGAGCGGTTCAGGGACCCAACGGCAAGGATCAAGGTGCCCTTCGAGGTTCTGGCGAGGCGCTTTGGATTCAGGCACGTGTGCGCGACGGTGGATTTTGATGGGGAAACCTTGCGCCAGTGGCAAATTGACCGGCATCTGACGATTGACGGGCAACGATTGCCATTTGACTATCTTCTGCTGGCGACGGGCAACAAAATCGACAAGATTTCGTCCTCTGACAGGGTTGTCGATCTTGACATATTGTCCGGTGATGCTTTCCATACGGTAATTGGGCGTTTATCGGCATTGGAAGACGGGCTAGTTCCGATAACCGTGGTGGGGGGTGGGCCGACCGGCATTCAATTCCTGTTCGAGATTGCCCACTGGTTGGCTTCCGGGAAAAAAGCCAACCCTCTCCGCCTGATTGAGTCGTCAGACAATGTGTTGACGCAGTTCAGACCTGGGATGGGGAAATATGTCCGGTCGAACATGATCAGTCTTGGGGTTGAGTTTTTGCCCAACACCCTCTTTCAAGGGCAAGAAGGCGAAGACCTGTGGGTCGAAACTAAGCAGTCCGGCGGACAAACACGACTTACCTCTGGCCTGACGTTTTGCTTTGTGGGCAAACTGTCATCACTGGCCTTGGGAACCAACCCCCTTGGCCAGGTGGTGGTGGGACGGACCCTTTTGTCTCACATCTTTGCTGCGGGCGATTGTTCAAGCTACCGCTCGTTTGGATCGAATTCCAAAACGGCACAGTCCGCTGTCCGCAAGGGTAAGCTGTGTGCCCGGAACATTTTGCGCCACTCAAGTAGGCTAAAGCTCCTGGAACCTTACCTGCATCAGGATTTGGGCTATGTCCTCAGCTTGGGTCCCCGGGATGCCATTGGCTGGATAGGATTGCAGGCCAACGTAATCGGTGGCGCACCCGCCGTGGCGGTGAAGGAACTGGTCGAAGCACAGCATGAATTACTTCTGGCCGGAATCGACACCTATTTAATTTGATCATCCTGCACGTAGGAAACCGGAGGCTGCAACATGTTTAATTTAGGATCAAAAGATCCTGTCGTGGGCAAGTCAAGCATCATGATCGACTGTCCCAGCGAAGAGGTGTTCAAGTATATTGCTGTGGATTTTTTTCAAAACTACCCCAAATGGTCGCCGGAAGTGGTCAAGCTTGAAGCGCTTACCGATGGCCCCGTGCAACTGGGAACCTTGGCTAGGCAAGTCCGTATGGACCAAGGCCATCGCTCGGAATCAAAGTTTCGCGTGACCATTTACGAGCCCAACCAACGCTTATGCTTTTCCGGCGTTTCCAATCCTTATCGATGCACTTACGAATTACAAGAACTAAACAATGGAAAAAAGGCTATGTTGAATTTTACTTTCGAACTTCTCGAACTCCAAATGTTTATGCGCCCCTTCGAGAAACTGATACGCATCGTGGTTCAGGATGGAGCCGAGCGCACGGTGCGAAACCTCAAGCGTCTGACTGAAGCCAATATCGCCGCTAAAGCCCAACTACTACAACAATAAATCGTCAACAGGAGAACACAGATGACTTTCGTGGTGGAAAAAGACCCTGGGTTAATCCCACAAATACTTTCCAAGATATTGGATTCCTCGGTGAATGGAATTACCTTAGCCGATCCCGACCAAGAAGACATGCCCATTGTGTATGTGAACAAGTCTTTCGAAACTATGACCGGGTATTCCCAAGAAGATATCATCGGCCATAACTGCCGCTTCCTTCAAGGCAAAGATCGGGAGCAGGAGGGCCGCTTCCAATTACGGAAGGCCATTGACAGTTGCCAGCCAATTGAGGTCACCATGCGTAACTACAAAAAAAACGGGGAGCCTTTCTACAATCATCTGGCGCTCACACCGCTTTTCGACGGCAATGGCAACCTCATGTATTACCTGGGCGTACAGTATGATGTGACACGGTTGGTCAAGGCGGAAGAGGAAATCAAGCGCCTCAGTGAAGCTTTGGAAGAAATGACCGTTAGGGCGGCAAAGCCTTAACCACTGCATCGCCCCCAACAGGAATCATTCGAATGACTCAAATCAACACGGGCGCCTGTGTGGCCTACACGCCGAAACAAATGTATGACCTGGTCAATGATGCGGCTGCCTATCCGCGCTATTTGCCCTTATGCAGCGAGGTGGCAATTTGTTCACAGGGCGAAGACCGCTTGACGGCAAAAATCACCTTGTCCAAAGGGAAGATCAAGCTTGATTTCACGACTGCCAACGTGATGGAGGATGGCAAGCGCATCGACATGGATTTGGTGGATGGCCCATTCAAATATCTGCATGCCACTTGGTTGTTTAGTCCAACAAGTGATGGGGGTGCCGAGGTATCCTTCAAGCTGGATTTTGAGTTTTCCAATCCCCTGTTGCGCGTGGCGTTCGGCAGCTTCTTCAAAGGAATAGTGGAGTCGATGGTGGGTGCCTTTTGCGAGCAGGCAGCGCTTCGATATGGCGACCCACATGGGTCTGGAATCGCCGCACACAAAGCCAACACTTAAGATTTACCGGGGATTGACATTTTGGTCTAACCCGCGTTTGAAGCACGCCTAAATTGGCAGCAATTGATTGCCTCACCGTTAAACCTTAAGGGGGCAGACGATAGTCCAGTCAGAGCAGTATTGCATAAATAATTCTGTCGCCAAATGCATACGTTGATGACATCGGTCATGACCATCGTTTAGTCTACCAAATGTGGAGTGCGGCGACGAGTCGCCGCACTCCACAAACACACCAATCGGGCTGAACGATGACCAAAGCCTGCGATTTAATAGTGTTCCGGGGGTGTTATAACCACCGAGGAATGCCTTGATACATAAATTACACCCCCTCAGAATCGGACAGTTTAAACTCATTCTCGTAAGCGTTTATATGCTGGTAAAGTGCCTCCGCCGCATAACTAGTGGAGGCGGGATTCAACGCATAGCTAAACGGGTTGCCACCGGGCAGAACGCAATACGGAGCCCCATTTTTATTTTCGGCTGATTTCACTTTTTTCTCAAACGCGGCTAATCCAATAATTTCCTTTTTGGTCATCTTTATCGGCAAATACAATTTTGACAATGATCCCAATCCAGCAAAGCCATAGGGGACAACGTCATTGGTATTATAAATACGGTCATGACTATCCCCCAATAGTGCTCCGAAATAGTCGCTAAATGCGGTGTCCCCCGGTGTCGCACCCGCTAATGACACACAAGAAATGCTGGCGTTGTTGTTGGCATCCCACGTCGGCATAGGATAAAAAATAGCGTTTTGGGGGATTTGCACATTCCCTTGTGCTTGCTTGAACCACAACGCCAAGGTCGGTGCAATGGCCCCGCCCAAACTATGCCCGGTAAATGAAATATTGACATTCCCGGTCGCGGCGACACTGGCTAGATAGTCTGCCAAGGTTTGCCCTGCACCGGGCAATGGCGAGTATCCGCTAGGCGTTTCCGTAGGTGGTATGGTATTAAGCACATAGTATACCGCAGAGAAAGTGGCCGAGGAAATATGAGGTTTAGAGTTCACGGAGGCGGGAATAGGCCATGGCTCGAAAGCGGTGGCAAGGTCTTCCGTCATCCATTCCCAAATATCGTTGGCGACAGTCCCCCGCGTGGCGACTATGTAACTGTTCGGTGAAGACAGTGAACGGGCGACAAAAGTCAGGTTTGCCTGTGGGTTAGGGTTTTTTTTTGCAGTCGTGCAATACAGGGCCGGACCCCAGACGACTTCCCAATCATTCTTTAAGTTTGGGTAATTTGGCAGCAGTTGATTAATGGAATTCGCCGTTTGAAATACAGTAGTTTGGTCAATCTTTGAAAATTGTCCCACATAGGACAGGAATGCCATGCTGGTATTGGTGAGTTCATTCGCTGTTGGAGTAAACATAAGTAATATCCTCAAGTAAGTCGGTCAAGTTTCATTCCAAGCCTAGGCTATCGGCCACGGTTTTTTCGCAGCCGATGGTAAGCGTTCATTCCGGGTGCGATTAAGTGTGATGCACACGAACCTGACGGTATGTCAAATTACGTCGGGAGTGCAAGGCTTGCCTTGCCTGTAAATGCCCTCGCAAGGCAAGCCTTGCACTGCTACATCACGATGCCGGATGAGAGGTTATACGAGGCGAATCCGTTTGGGTATCGGAAAAATGCTGATTTTTCACCCAAAGCGAAAAAATTCCTTTTCTGAAAATACCTGAGGGTAGTGGTTAGTAATTCAATAAAATAAATCAAAAAACAGCAATTCCCGGTCAATATTTTAACTATATAAATCATGCAGTTGAGATGAGCCACCAAAAACATGACGTTGCCTGTGCAGAGTATCGGCTAGAATGTTCCTAGAATGTCCAAGTAACCC
>Ga0007801_10000583_pt1 | contig 12009 bp, 9 predicted proteins | sample CryBogmetaGMA2M_FD_60372 | JGI IMG/M metagenome (GOLD analysis project Ga0007801, IMG submission 60372) | Freshwater microbial communities from Crystal Bog, Wisconsin, USA - MA2M | ecosystem: Environmental > Aquatic > Freshwater > Lake | place: Crystal Bog, Wisconsin, USA | collected 2009-07-06
CATTTATGGAATCCTGAAGTATTTTGAACTAAGTTGCAGCCGATTGATTTTTACCACTAAGGGCCGACAAAGGACTGAATAAGCCGAGAGTATTCACGCAGTCAGTATGGCGTGACAGCAGTGTAACGCACTGCTGTGAAGGGGGTCGAGTGATCCTCTCTGCAAGCTGGCTTGCAAGAGGAAACATCCTGACTCCTTTGCTCTGTCCAAACAGAGCCTATGCCATTCTGCTCTTCTCATCTTGCTTCCCACTTGGATCGTCCTTGGGAGCAAGGGCTCGGTGGTAACAACTCTTATCAATCACCTATTCACACTAAAATTCAGACTGCATTTTTTACCACTAAGGACTGGCAAAGGAAACAGCCAAGGTTTCCGAAAAGGACTGAAAGCCGCAAGTAGATGAATGCACCCGATAAAGGCATGGCAGCAGTGCAACGCACTGAAGTGAAGGGGTTCGAGTGATCCTCTGTGCAAGCTGGCTTGCGAGACGGATCATTCTGACTCCTTTGCTCTGTCCAAACAGAGCCTATGCCATTCTGCTCTTCTCATCTTGCTTCCCACTTGGATCGTCCTTGGGGCACAGGGCTTTGTGGTGCAGATTTCCGTATATCCGAATCAAGCAACTGGTAAGATTTCGTTACAAATCATTCTTATGTCTCATAACTGCCTTCTGAATACATCGCAGCGCCCCACTTAGACCAGAATATGAAGCCAATTCCTGATTCAAGGCATCAATTTTATCTGACTGCTGTTTTCGCGAAAATTCCAATTCCTCGATAATGGCAGCCCGTTTTGCCAGGTGTTCTTCCAACTCTTGGATGTATTGTTTCTGCTGTTCTGCCGTATCGGAGAGTGCCTGAAGCTTGTTTTGTCCAAAGAGCCACTCCACAAGCTCCTTGGAGGCATGAAGCTTCTCTGCAAAAACGATGCGGTCGAGCGCGATATCGGCTTCAACCGGGATGTCCTCGTAAGGGGGAGGATTGGTCGTTGCCCGCCGTTCCCCTAACGGAGAATGCCCCTTGGTATGCGTAGCATCTCCGCGAAATCCGAGATTCTCGACCAAGTTTCTGGAAGAAGTCACATGAAGCGCATCTTGCTTCCACGCTGAGAATTGAACCTGAAAATCCCAGGTGTCGATTTTCCCATCCAGCATGAGATCTAGGATGTGAAGCCAATAGCGGCATTCCACGGCATTTTCACTGCGCTCGCGAACAACATTCCTCCACTCTTCCGCACTCAGGGAGGAGAGATCATAATCATAGTTTTCCCAAGCTCTCTTCCAGGTAGCCCATCCCCAGATTCCCACATATTTGGAGAAAAAATAGGACTTGTCCGCGAGCAGCCCCTCGGGAAGTAATGCCGTACCGGCAACGGTCGATATTCTTGCATCATCGGCGTATCGCTCCAGCATTTCCTCGCAGAAAGTAAAAAAAGTTGGATCGGGAAGACAGTCATCTTCAACAATGATGCCGCGATCCACATGCTCGAAAAACCAACTGATCGCTGAACTGACGGCTCGACCACAACCCAGATTTTCCGATCTCTCTAGGACAACCTTTTCATCCACCCAATCGATCGCATCAATCAGGGCTTTCATGGAGTTGCAGAGTTCCAGATCGCTCGCATTACCGGCCCTGGGGCCGTCAAGTGCCACATAGAGATGCGTAACTCCACACTCCCGAAGTCGCTCAAGAACAGCCGACGCGAGATCAGGACGGTTAAACCCTAAAAATAAAATGGGAGTATCAACCATTTAAGCAATACTACTTCACGGAAATTGCTGCCAGATTCCCATCGTATTCTTTGATAATTTGATCAAACCGCATTTTATCTTTTCTATCTTGGAGCCACTTTCGCCAACCGGTGACTTCTTTCCGCTTTTCAGTTTCTCCCAGCCACTCATGTACCTCTTGTCTTGCTTCAAGAATCGCCCCCTTGAAAGTTATCGTGTAATTATTCACGGGCTTGGAATACGGCAATCGATCTCCTCCTCGCCTGATATTTACACCGTATTTTACCGCATTGATTTGTGGCTTGGGTTGTAGATCTGAGCAAAGCAGTCGGACGGCCGCATCAAGATCCTTGGGCTCATAAACAGCATCTATTCCCCAATAGTTTGCCTTTTGCAGGATCATGGATGGTTTTCCCCAGTAGGTTGCCTCGATCCCGATGGTAGAAAAGTAAGTTACACACGCGGCAACATTCCAGAGCAGGTCATAGGAGGAGATATCGCTTTCAGGTTGGATCAGCGTGAGATTCTCCAAAGCGAGAATTTCCGGAGACTCCCACCATCGATTCACTTCCGATCGGGAGTTCGGATGCACTCGGAGATAGAAATGGATATCTTTCCTAAGCACTGCGGTTTCTGTTGCCAATTTGAGTACAGCCTCCTTTTGCTCGATCCCCTGGCTTCCTGACCACATATCTTGTATTCCCCAGAATTCACTGTCGGAACTGGTGAAGAATACGATATTCTTCAAATCTGGATTCCAATCCCCGGGAAGCTTGCCTTGTTTCTGATCCTTGACAAAGGACTCGTTCCAACCCGTGATTACTCCTCCTGGGCGTTCTTGGTAAAAATGATGCCCTTCCTCGATGGCTTCCGGGTCATCCCTGAACTTCACCCAGGTTGCCTGCACCATGGAAGGATAGGGATCAGGGTAATGCGGCAGGGTGTTTTCAAAACGAATACCATGGCAAAGCGATGTGGTCCTTTCATGCGTGTAAAAGGGGACCTTTGCGGCCTCACAGGCACGAATCCAAGGGCGGGCGCCGGCATACCTTCCGTTGAAGACATATACACGGTCATAGGTTTCAGCAGATAGATAATGTTTCGCGCTCAAATGGATGCGGTAGGCATCAAGGATCAGTCTTTGGGTAACGTCACGATACAGACCAAGATCCGGGGACTTTTCCTTAGTCCTGTCAACGAGGGATGAATAGACTGCATATCCCAGATCGAAGTCGTCAATTTTGATGGATTTGAGACTTTCAATGTCCTGAAGCGCTGCATGCAGCCATTCTGGGGAAGCATCGCGGTAATTCTGATGAATCAATGTCTTTTGATCCACTTTCCCGTCTAGCAACTGATATCCATGCTGATAAATACCCATGCAGCGCAGACAGTGTGCCAAGTTTTTGTTCTGATTCGCCTCACAGCATGACTGATCTGCATCGCAATGAAGAAGTGTTACTTCATCACCTTGATTGAGGCATTCCTGTAAATAGTTAAGCTCCGCAACATAATGGTAATGCCACATCGGATACAAGCCAGTAAACAGCACTTTCATGGGAATTTTATGCCTTTATTTCATGACTTGCCGATATCGCAAGATATTCAACTTTCATCCCATTCGAGTTAACGCGGGTATACACCTCCACATCATCTATTTTCAAACCGCATTCGGAATAGATAACATTCGCTAAAGATGGACTCCAAAAAGATGTCGGCCCGTTATTATGTAATGGCAGGTCGGTCCTATCTATGTTTTCGACCGTAACCGGATCGATTCTCTTATTTCTCTCTTGAAGATACATGATGGAATGATCACCCAATCGATAACTAAAAAATTTCCCATTCGGTTTTAAAATCCTGCCGATTTCAAATAGTGATTTTTTCATTGAAATAACATCCAGATGCTGAAGACTTACAACATCCACCACCGCATCAAAGAAGCGATCCTCATAGGGTAGCTCCGTAAAATCGCCGAAGGATAGCTTTGCGGTGACACCCCATTTTTCCTTTAGATGGGCATTGGCAATCTCCACTGCCGTATTGCTTCCATCCAGCCCGTATGCATCAAACCCCTCCTTTGCGAGCATCCACAGATTTGCCCCGGAACCGCACCCCACTTCGAGAACCTTGATCTCTTTCCTACTTTCATCAGCAACCGAATTATAATTTCTTGCCATGAACTGAATCAGGGCCTCATTCGGGTACATCCTTTGCGCCCTAATGCCGCTTTTACGGTATTGCAAGTCGAAAATATTAATTGCTTTAGCTATATTTCCACTACTTACATTCATGTTTAATAATATATTTTGGCATAAGGTGAGAGGAAAATCCCTGCTTGAATTCAGATATTGAGATTTCTTTCCTGGAAGGAGTGGGAAAATCAGAAGGATAGAACATGTCTCCCAGCTTGTACCATTGGACGCCACGTCGCCGCATCTCCTCGATCGCATAGGACTGAACCACATGGCCGAGGGGTTTGTCAAAAAGTGACCGATCATACGCCCCCACCGCATAATAGCCCTCATGCGGCGTGACATGAAATAATCCGCCGCCCACCATGCGATTCGATTGCTCCCTCAACCCGATAAAAAACGCCGCCCCATCTTTGATCGCCCTCAATTGGAACTCCCAACTTTCGTCGGTCCGGGTCGTCCTCCCCGAAACAAGCCGGTGGAGTTCCTTGAACTCCTTCCAGACTGACGGATTTTCCTCCCGCATCATCTCTACCTTCCAAATCTTGGAGCCGGAGTTAATCAGTGACTTGTAGCTTTTCCTGAACCCGCCCCTGATCTGAGCAATCTCGGCCTTAAGATCAAGGAACATCTCGTGTCTTACCGACACGGTGCCCCCTTCCCTCATGGCGAGATGATGCCAGTCATGTAGAGACCGTGACCCGTCTGGGACAACGCCTATCCTTGAAGTCCATTCCTTAATTTCCTGGGATTGGGCCAAGGCTCTCGCGACCCGAATGCAGTTCGCGGTCTTGTTCTTCTTAATCTTGGAAGGGAGCTCGCGAATGAACAACGGGGGAAGCATCATCCCTCCGTTGGAGCCCAAGGACCTCTCACCGCGTTTTCCAACGATCACAGCAAGAGGCCACAATCCGACGGGTTGATTGTCATGAAGGATTGTTACCGAAAGGTCCGTCAAACCGGCGGAACACCCTGCATAATATGACAACTGGTAATCGATCATGGCCTCCGAATAATCGACCGGAAGATACTCGAGCTTTCCGGAAGCGATCTTCCAAGAATTAGCATCAAGGCAGCGAAACGCGTCGCCGAGTTCCTCTCGGTCGAAAATTTCGCGAAGGGTACCGAAATCGGGGATCTCGGAAACGTTGTTGGAAAGGTGCCTGTCAGGATTCAGAAGCTCCAAATCCACCATATCCTCCCAGCCCTCAGCCCCCATCATGTGCCGGGGATGGCGGGCTACTTCCTCGAATCCCGCATTTTTGAATGCCCGGATGGCACCGAGGTTGCTTCCATAGCATCCGGCGAAGACCTTGTTCAGCTTGAGCTCACGGAAGGAATGGTCGCAGAGGAGTGCAATGGCTTCAGAAGCGATCCCTTTTCCCCAGAAGGACTTATTTCCAATGATGATCCCCACTTCCGCGAAGGAATGGGCCGACGATATGGGGCCCAGTTTGATGTTTCCCACATGCTCCTGCGTCTCCTTGGAGTAAATTCCCATAAAACGAGTGTCCTGAGACGCCTGGATTTCCCTGACATAGCGCTTCAAGGATTCAATGGAATGACTTGAAAATCGGCTCTCCGTGTATCGAACCACCTCGAAGTCGTTCATCCAGTCGCAATATTTCTGGGTCACATCCCCCACTGTTAATTCTCGCAGGATGATATTTGCTCCCGGGATTTCAACAAGATGATGCAGAGCCGTGGCACTCATGCTAGGTGGTGGCGTAGGCGAAGCTTGCGCGTATGTCTTTGAACGGAATCATCCCAGAAGATCCCAGCTCACTGGCGTTCCCCTGCTAACATTTCGGCAGACCTTTTTACCAATCAGGATCTCCCTATACTTGGGCTGCAACCCCATGCCGGGTCGTACACTTCGGAGGTTCCTTGATGTCAGGACATCCCCAGCTTTCATATCCATAGCAATGTAGAGGGAACGGCGGAACTTCATGGATAGTTTTTCCGCTTCTGTAGGGCCGTATTGAACTCGCCCCAGAGATTGCCATGCACGCTGTGTCTCAACCACCAACTGCTTCATCTCCTCGGGCTCAAGCGAGAAGGTTGAGTCAACCCCACCGTCGGCACGATTTAGCGTGAAATGCTTTTCTACGACAGTCGCTCCCTGGGCCACAGCCGCGACGGAAACACCGACTCCCATTGTGTGATCGGAGAGCCCTACCTCACATTGGAAGAGCTCCTTCATGTGAGGAATAGTGAGGATATTGCTATTATCAGGCGTGGCTGGGTACGTGCTAGTGCATTTGAGGAGGACGAACTGATCGTTCCCCGTCTCCCTGATAGTTCTAACCGTCTCATCCAATTCCGCTAGGGTAGCCATTCCCGTGGAAATAATCATCGGTTTACCGGTCGATGCCACGCGGCGGATTAGTGGGAGGTCGATGTTCTCGAAGGAGGCAATCTTATAGGCAGGCACATCCAGACTCTCCAGAAAGTCTAATGAAGTATCATCAAACGGCGTGCTGAACGCAATCAACCCAAGATCCCTAGCCCGCTCGAATATCGGCTCGTGCCACTCCCATGGAGTATAGGCGATCTTGTAGAGATCATGGAGACACTGTCCTTTCCAGAGACTTTTCTCATCCGAGATGAAGAAGTCTCCATCCTTCACATCCAGAGTAATCGTATCCGCCGTATAAGTTTGGAGTTTCAGAGCATGAGCTCCGGCCTTGGCGGCGGCCTCCACAATTTCCAGCGCACGCTCGAGAGACTGGTTGTGATTGCCTGACATTTCCGCTATAACAAACGGCACCGTTTCCCGACCGATGGTTTTCTCCCCTATGTTGATATTCATATCAAAGAATGGATCGGCCAATGACAAACGCTTCAGCCGCAGCCACTCCCACAGTAGCACCTCTCCATTGGGCGAGAGCTTCGACTGCTTGAAGAGATCTTGGATGAGGGAATGGCCTCATCTCATTTGAGTATACCTCAAGTGCTTTTCTTTTGATTTCGAAAGTCTCGCTGATATCAATAAAACAATTGGGAATGAAGGCTAACAGAGAGCCAGATGGAGCCCACTCCGTGGAAGATGGAACTTCAAAAAACATCAGTTCCTTTACCGGGTTTCCAATTTGTGGGCGCGTGGCTGCCAATACGGCTTCATGTATGACCCTGTGATCCACATTCACATCACCGATATGATGGGTCAACACTGTTCTGGGTGAGACTTCGGACATGGCTTTCTCGACATGTTTCACAATGTCTAGAAGATCAAAGCCATCCAACCTGTTGTCTGGAAGTCCGATGCACTCGACGGACTTGCATCCTAGAACTTCTCCAGCCTTTATTGCTGCATAATTTCGGACTTTCACAAGCGCATCTGAATCCGCCGTGGGAAGTCCAGTTCTGGAAGATTCTCCATCAGCCAAAATCAGCACATGCACGTCACGACCTTCAGCTGCATAACGAGCCAAGGTTCCACCACATCCCAAAGCCTCATCATCCGCATGGGCAGCGACTACTAATACAGATCCATTTTTCATTTAAGGAGATTGCTCTAGGGGCACTCCCCCTGCAAAAATGACAGCGATTTAGTGATTGAGATTTCCCTGCCAAAATATTTGCTCGTTTCTTTAATAAACTTTTTGTCGTTTCCTGGAGTGTAAAATGTCGTGTTTTTCCAGTAAGAGAGCAATTCAGCCGCACTCGAATATTTGATCTTATTTTCAATCCTTTGAAATTTCACCAATGGATAATATAGCAAGAACTCCTGTAGGAAATCCAACATAAAAAACTCACTGCTATAACTTACTGCTTTGGGTATTATACCGCCAGCTTTTAATACAATCTGATAGAGTTCCCGATTGTTGCCCAATACAGGCCCTACCAAAACAAATTTCCCTCCGTTGGTAAGTTTTGAATTAAGTGTCTTGTGTAGTAACTTTGGGTTTTTGCTGTAATAAAATCCATAAGCAGAAAAAATTAAGTCATATTTATGCAATGCATACTTGTTGATATCATCCAACCCAGAAACAATATATTTAATTTTGGAATCACGAACATTCTCAATGTTTTTTTCTATACTTGAGGGATTGATATCAACACAGGTAACCTGCCCAGAAGTAATTCTTCTCGAGAAGAATTTAGTTTGAGCACCAATACCACAACACAACTCAAGTACTTTATTATTTGCTGCTAGAGGCAGTTGACTAAATATCCATTCGTTCAGGTCTATGGATTGGTTTTTTTGCGCATCGATTCTTTTTGATAAAGCGGCGGTTTTTGTCGCATTAGTTTTCATTGTCTATATTGTAAAAACATATCTATCATTCATTTCTTTTTTATTGAACCCTAGTCCTGTAAAAATGGCGGCTGATCTTACATTGCTTTTTTTAACCTCAGCCATGAAGTTTTCTTTTTCATTGTAATATTCTAAAGCTTTGATGATAACTATCCTCCCAACATTATTTCCCCTAAATTGCCTAGCAATTGAAAAGTCTATTTTTTTAAACCCATCTTCTAATTCAAATCTAATTTGACCCACTGGCCCTAAATGAGAATCAATAACTAATAATTCAACATTTTTATCCGCAATTTTATCATTAAACCACTTTTGATGATCATCCGCCAGAACGGGCTCCGATTTGAATGCATTCTGTCGTACGTCCGGATCATTGACCCAATACCAATAAAGCTTACTATCTTCAACTGTAGCTTTACGAACATTTAGTTTTGCTTTATCGAGACCATGTTTAATAAAATTGGATACATTATTTACACTATCATATGGAATCATTTTGGCACCCTGTTTTGACATATTGAGGAGCCTATCTTGATCAATTAGCAACTCTCTGATCGCAGTTTTCAGAATTTTAACAGTTAAACCTCCATCTATCCCAACCACAGCAATCACTCCCTGTTGCTGAAGTGCCAATGACGTAGATATCTGGTTTTCTGCAAGAGGTATGATAATTGTAGGCAGTCCAAGGTAGAGCCGTTCCCATGTGGTGCTTCCACCCGCACCTATTGCCAGATCGGCAGCACTCATCAACTCCGCCATGTTGTCGACTTGAATATGCAGTTTTGTTAAGGGGCGCCGCCGAACTAGAGTTTCAATCTCACCCTTATGGGGATTCTGAGCTCCTATGACTACATCAACATTCAAGTGAAGGAATTCGGGAACCGAGAGCGCCTCGATTGCTATGCCGGTTATATTTTCGACATCTGATCCTCCGAAAAAGACAAAAACCCGTTTCACCTTACCTGTGCGTTCCCTTAATTTTTTTCTTTCTTCCGAAAATTCTTTCCTAAGCAATACATACTTAGGTCCCAGCAATTTCGTACATGAAGGAGCAATCAATTCTTCATAACGCTTTTCTCCATTCAAGAAAAAGTTCTGATCCAGCAGCAAGTCGCAGTCATGCCGACGATCTGCCAGATCATCGATCGTCATGATCTTGGATGCATACGGACGCACTGCCTTTTCCCATACCTCGCCTAAGCCGTAGTGGTCGATGATGATCCAGTCCGAATGTGCCTCCCCGATGACGCTGATAGTCTCCTCCGCATCTTTTTGCTGGGAGACTCCTAACCACGCGGCATACGCCTCCCTACCAGTTTTCGCGCCATCATTTTTCTGAATGGAGTCGACGGCCTGCAGTTCCACAACTTGAAAACCTTTTTTTCTGATTAGGTCATTTAGATTTCCGGGATGGTTGCGGCATACAAAAAGCACCTTACTCCCCTCCCCTTTAAGAGCCTCGGCCATAGTTAGGCATCTCATGACATGACCTGATCCGATCTGCAAGGAAGCATCGGTCCTAATAACAATATTGTGGGATTTTTTTTGATTAGCTATTTGATCTCCAAGCAAAATCCTGCGGCTGTCAGGGCCGTGATTAAACAACAGGTCAAGGATACACAAGTTGGGTATAAACCCCTCTCTTGACTGTCGATAAACCGGGTTCATATATTTCTGATATGACACCTTGATGCCCACATCATGAAATGTTTTCTCATCCAGATAGTTTTTCCCAAGCTCCCCTGAAAGGTAAGTGTTTGCTCCCAACTCTTGGCATATAAATAGGACGAGGTCACTTTTGCTTCCTTTGATGTCCATTTCCGAGCTAAATCTAATAGGGGTGGTGATTTCCAAATCCTTCAGGTTCTGTTTAAGGAAGGCCCTACACATAGGATTGAAAGAAGGCCATGTCTCCTTGTAAAGAGCCTCGTAGGCGGGAGAATATTCCTTGAAATAAGGAGATGAAGAATAGTTCATCCTAAGGCTTTCCCAATGCTTTCGTTGCCAAGATAGATTTTCAGCAAACTGAAGGTCGCTGATTGGGAGTTCCCCGAATTTTCCTTTGGTCTGCACTGGCACCGTCAACCAACAACCCTCATTCCCTACCCTGATCTTATTGCGGTTGCAGTAGCTATTTTTCTCAAACTGCACATGGTCAAGAACTACATGCAAATCGGAAGTCGCAATCCGGTGGAAGTATCCCAGCCATGGCAAGTACGCCGGTTGATTGATGCTAACGATCATTGCCTGGGATTGTTTTTGTATAGATAGACGGTGAAATCGTGTGCAAGATAATCGTGACGCAATGTGACCCACGGGGTCAACTCGCGGCACCAGTCCAGTACAAGTGCGGGATCCGCGTAAAACTCACCCTTTTCATGAATGGAAGCCCAGGTGCTGAGCGAATTGAAGGCTGTGCATTGGCGGCAGCGCCGGAACATTGCCTCGATCAGCTTTTTCATCAGATCCGGTGCCTCCGACCCGAGTAGATAAAAAATCCCGTTGGCACTCACGACGTCATGACTCTCATCCGACGGTTCTTCGAGAATATTAGTAACCCTCAATTCTAATGAGGGAAAAGCGAGCTTCGCACGTGCGATCATTTCATGGGAAAGATCGACGCCAGAATAGCTGATCTCGCGGTATCTTTCCGAAAGATATCCGGCATAGTCGGCAAGACCGCACCCCACATCTAGGACGCTTTTTCCCGAGTAATCGAGAGCCTCTGACAAAACATGAAACTTTTTTAACTGCGATTCCTTTCTACCATAGTCGCAGGAGCGGGGATCATGCCCGTACTGTTGCACTCGGTGGTTGTAGAATTGGGCGATGTGTTGAAATTGCGTGGCATTCATGGAACTGGATGAAAAACCTAAGCGTCAAAAAGAGCGGAAACGACTGCGTCCTGCTCCTCGAATGTAAGCGAAGGGTACAGAGGAAGCGATACATTCCCCCTGAACGCCTTCATGGCAACCGGAAATTCCGAGATCTTTTCTAACCAGTTATCTACGGGCATCGCCGCGTTCACCCGGTGATCTTGAAGCCGATCAATGACTTCTTGTGACTCACCGGTGTGGATGGAGTACCGGTACCATATGCGGCCAGCAGCTTCACGGGGAAGGAAAACACCCTCTTGCTTCCGAAGCCTTTCCAGAAACGCACCGTATCGCACGGCCAATTCTTCCCGACGCGAGATCATTTGGGGAAGTCTAGCAAGTTGACATTCGGCCAATGCGGCCTCCAGATCCGTCATCTTGTCATTCAGGCGCCAAGCCCCTGGGGGCTTGTCCGTGTAATCTCTGGCATCCTTTACTCGTCGGGCCAAGCACGGGTCTTGAGTCAGAATCATCCCCCCTTCTCCACAACCGATCAGCTTGGTTGAGTGGAGGGAAACAATCGCTAGCTCACCCATGCTACCCAACGGGGAAATGCCAAAGGCATGGGAACAGTCCTCGATAACAGGTATTCCCAGCTCCTGGATCTCACGGACCGGCGCGGGATATCCGAACGTGTGAACGGCGATCGCGGCCTTGATTCTTGAATTTTTCCTGATTGCAGGAATGCAGGCTTCCACGGAAAGATTCCATGAGCCTTCCTCCACATCAACAGGAACAGGTTCTCCACCGCAGGCCAGAACCGCGTTTGCCAATGCGACACAGGAATAAGCGGGAACGATGACTTTGTCTCCGGGACCGATTCCAAGCGCCATCAGTGACAATCTGAGGGCCGCAATACCCGATCCGACACCAACCGCATGAGAAACCCCGCCCTTTTTCGCGAACGACGCCTCGAGTCGATCTAGGACGATACCTCCCCTCCAT
>Ga0007801_10000584_pt1 | contig 12003 bp, 7 predicted proteins | sample CryBogmetaGMA2M_FD_60372 | JGI IMG/M metagenome (GOLD analysis project Ga0007801, IMG submission 60372) | Freshwater microbial communities from Crystal Bog, Wisconsin, USA - MA2M | ecosystem: Environmental > Aquatic > Freshwater > Lake | place: Crystal Bog, Wisconsin, USA | collected 2009-07-06
TCTCTTGTGACCCTTCAGGGGCAGGCTATCTCGGTCACTGGAACCAATACTTCCAATTCGATGGCTGGAGTTCTGTGGACCACAAATGGTGCCGGCGCACACTTCTAAAAAGAACTTTACATCAATCTCGAAGGAGTCAGAGGGAAACCTTTGGCTCCTTTTTGTTGTTGGGTGAGGCAGCCATCGATAAGGATCCCTTGACCTCTCTCCATTTCGAGCGCACTTTTTAATCAAGCTAGTTAACCCAAAACAAAATAACCCAAACCAACTCCCAACCCTATGAAACCACTTGTCACACTTGGCCGCCGTATGGCTGCCTTCACCCTCATCGAATTGCTGGTCGTCATCTCGATCATCGCTGTTCTGGCCTCCTTGGCGCTTCCTGCCATCACGGGAGCACTCGTCAAAGGACAGATTACCCAGACAACAAGTAATTACCGCCAACTCTATATTCTCACCCAGAGTGCATCCTTGGATTCGCAGACTGCCGGAGGTAGTGGAGCCTTCCCAGCTGAGACGACAAGCAGCAATAATGCCGGATGGAGCAATGCCTTGGTACCGAATTATGTCTCAGCGACCTCTTTCTCCAACTTAGTTTCCATTAAGGGTAATGTGGCATACACCCTGATCTATCCCGTTTCCTCGAAGGATGACGGTTCGACAATCTTCATTGCCACGGCAAACCTCACAGGTACTGCCGGCACCAACGGAGGCACTGTCAGCACTGCAAATCCTTACGGAACCAAGGGTGCCTCTCTTGTGACCCTTCAGGGGCAGGCTATCTCGGTCACTGGAACCAATACTTCCAATTCGATGGCTGGAGTTCTGTGGACCACAAATGGTGCCGGTGCTTCATTTTAAAACCATCCAGTATCTCAAGAAGGGGGAGCTTCGGCTCCCCTTTTTTGTTGCTAGACACCTCAGCTCCCTTTCGTTGACATTGATGGACTCCCATGGCCTCCAAATCCCAATCCAAGAAAGCCCAATCAGCCAAACCACCCCTCGTTCCTGAGCGTGGAGTTGTCATGAACGGGGCGGAGATTCTGGTCGCCTCTCTGGAGCGTGAGGGGGTGGAGTTTGTGTTTGCTTATCCGGGGGGGTGTTCGATGCCGCTTCATCAGGCGCTCACCAAGTCCAAAACAATCCGTACAATCCTTCCCCGCCATGAGCAGGGCGGGGGATTTGCCGCAGAGGGATATGCGCGGGTGACCGGCAAGGCAGGCGTCTGCATGGCCACATCCGGCCCGGGGGCTACGAATCTGGTGACCTGTATTGCCGATGCCTACATGGACTCGGTACCCATGGTTGCGATTACAGGACAGGTGCCCCAGGCAATGATCGGACGGGGAGCGTTCCAAGAGACCGATTTTTTTGGAATGACGCTACCCGTGGTGAAGCACAGTTATCTCGTATGGGATATCAATGACATCCCCCGCATCATCAAGGAGGCCTTCCACATCGCCCAGAGCGGACGACCAGGTCCGGTGCTTATCGATATTCCAAAGAATATCCAGATGGCGACGGCGCAGCCTATTTTCCCGAAAAAAGTTTCCCTGAGAGGATACAACCCTGTGCGTCGCGCCGATGATCTGGCGCTTCAGGAGATGCTCGGGCTGATCGCCTCGGCCAAAAAGCCGATGATTTATTGCGGTGGAGGAGTGATCACGGCGGAGGCATCCAAGGAGCTGATTGAATTTGCCGAGCGCACGCAGATCCCCGTGGCCACCACCTTAATGGGGATAGGCTGTTTTCCCGAGGATCATCTTCTTTCGCTCAAGTGGCTGGGAATGCACGGCACGGTCTATGCGAACAATGCAGTGAACGAAGCCGATCTGCTCCTGGCCATCGGGGTGCGCTTTGATGACCGGGTGACCGGCAAGGTCGATAAATTCTGTGAGCACGGGACCATCGTTCATATCGACATTGATAATTCCGAGATCAACAAAAACCGAGCAGTGAAGCTTCCGATTCTCGGGGATGTGAAGGATGCCCTGACACGTCTAAACAGAGAACTTGATCGCGCAGGACAGAACCCGCTGAAAACGAACCACACTCGCTTCCCTTCCTGGTACAAGCAGATCGCCCAGTGGAAAAAGAAGCACCCTCTCAGCTACAAGGATACACCGGATGCCATCCAACCCCAATATGTGATCGAGCTTCTCATGGAGCTGACTAAGGGAAGAGCGATCATCGCCACCGGAGTGGGACAGCATCAGATGTGGGCGGCGCAGTACTATCAATTCACCGAACCCCGCACATTGGTTACTTCGGCAGGACTTGGCTCCATGGGCTTTGGTTATCCCGCCGCGATGGGTGCCAAGCTGGGCCGTCCTGACAAGCAGGTGATCGATATCGATGGTGACGGGTCTTTCCTGATGAATGTTCAGGAACTGGCGACAGCCCACATCGATGGGATCGCTCCGAAGGTGATCATCCTCAACAACCAACATCTTGGCATGGTGGTGCAGTGGGAGGATCGATTCTACGAGAGCAATCGTGGTCATACGTTCCTTGGTGACCCCAAGGATCTCAATCGCATCTATCCCGATTATCTTGGAATCTGCAAGGGCTTCGGCGTACCCGCCGAACGGGTGATTCACAAGAAGGATCTGCGGGCCGCTCTCCAGCGCATGCTTGATTCCAAGGAGACCTTTGTTCTCGATGTCATGACGCCCTATACCGAGCATGTGCTTCCGATGATCCCATCCGGGGGAACCTACAAGGATATCATTACCGAATAGGCGGCGTGGGATGAAACTTGAAAGCTGAGACCTGAAGAGGCGCTGGGATCAAGACTTCTTCCAACAGCAGCTTGATTTTTGAGTAACAAAGCACTCGGTGATTTTGCACTCGGGTGGATTACTCCTTCAGGTTTCAAGTTTCAGGTCTCATCTTTTTTCCAATGTCCTCCTTCGCCCGCATTCTGATTGATCGTTCGGAGGGACGGGAGTTCGATTATGCGATTCCTGAAGAGTTTTTAGATCGGGTTTCGGTCGGTGCACGCGTGATCGTCATCATGAGGAATCGCAGGACGCTTGGCACCGTGTTGGAACTCATGGATGCGACATCAGTGACCGGCATCAGGCCGATTCTGGGACTTGTCGGCGAGGAGGCTTCACTTTCTCCGGTGATGATGCGGTTGGCCCGTTGGATGGCCGACTATTACTGTGCACCGTTCGCCTCGGTGATGAGGGCTTTTCTTCCCCCAATGCTCCGTGTCGAAAAAGTTACCGTCAGGAAGATTCGCATGGCGCATCTGGCCAGAACCCCTTCCGAAGTGGAGCTTGTAGTTCTTGGGAAAAAAGCTCCGAAACAACGGGCCCTGCTACTTGTTCTCTTGAAGAATCCTAACACAGCCATGGCAGTGCCGGAGTTGCTCCGTGCCAGTTCGGCAGCCGGTGCGACTCTTAAGTCGCTCATGAAAGCTGACTGGATCATTGTGACAGAAGAGAGGGCTGCTCCATTTTCTCGTGAGGAGGAAGTGATTCCTTCGCCGATCCCCAAGCTCAATCCGGATCAGGAGGACGTGGTGAGTAAGTTGCACACAGCCTGTGATTGGGTGAAATCGGGGGGAGATGTTCCCGTGCCGTTCCTCCTGCATGGGGTGACCGGCAGTGGCAAAACGGAGGTTTATCTGCGAACTCTGGACCGTGTTCTTGAGGCCGGGAAAAGCGGACTTGTTCTTGTTCCTGAAATTGCTCTGACCCCGCAGACAGTGGAGCGGTTTCGGGGGCGGTTTGAGAATGCCGGGGTGGCGGTATTACACAGTCATCTTTCGGATGCCGAACGGCGCGAGGAATGGATGCGGTTGCAGCGTGGGGAGGCACGGATCGCCATCGGGGCGCGCAGTGCTGTCTTTGCCCCCCTTGTGGGTCTCGGTCTCATCATTGTCGATGAGGAGCACGAGAATACCTACAAACAGGAGGAGACGCCCCGCTATCACGCTCGCGATGTCGCGGTGATGCGTGCAAAAATCGAAGGGTGTCCCGTGATTCTCGGGAGTGCCACGCCATCAGTGGAGAGCTATCGGAACGCCCGTCTTGGCAAGTACCGCCTGCTGGAACTGCCCCGTCGCGCCGACGGTCAGATCATGCCACTGATCCGCGTTGTCGATTTGCGATTGCAGGGCAAACGATCGAAATCCGACGGGGGGCTTTCCGCACCCTTGCAGATGGGGATCGAAAAACGCTTGCAACTCGGCCAGCAGACGATTCTTTTTTTGAATAGGAGGGGTTTTTCCACATCCATGCTCTGCCAGCAATGCGGCTATGTCTGCCGGTGTCCCAATTGCAGTCTCTCGCTCACACTACACCGTGCGGAAGATCGGCTTGCCTGCCATCTGTGCGGTCATCAGGCAAAACCCCCATCCCGCTGCCCTGAATGCCGGGATCCAGGCATTCAACACTCCGGAATCGGCACCCAACGCGTCGAGGAGACGGTCAGAAAGTTTTTCCCCGCAGCGCGCATTGCCCGGATGGATGCCGATACAATGAGTAAGAAAGGCTCCTATCGGGAGGTACTGGGAAAATTCCGCTCCCGTAAGATCGATATTCTGATCGGAACGCAGATGATTGCCAAGGGCCTCGATTTTCCCAATGTGACGCTTGTCGGTATTATCAATGCAGACATCGGCCTGCATGCGCCAGACTTCCGTGCAGGAGAGAGAACCTTTCAGTTGCTCACTCAGGTTGCCGGTCGTGCCGGTCGCGGTGAGACGGAGGGTGAGGTGATTGTGCAGACTTTTTCTCCAGTAAGTCCATCGGTGCAGTATGCGCGGCATCATGATTTTTCGGGGTTCTTCGACCAGGAAATCTCCTTTCGTGAAAATTTTGGCCATCCCCCGTTCATGCGGATGCTGTTGATTCAGATCAGGGGAGTCTCCCAGGAGAAAACTCTCTTTGCCTCCGAGTCTGTGGCAAAGGCATTTCAGAAAGCAGCCCCCTCCACTGTCCAGGTTTCGGAGGCGGCTCCCGCGCCCCTTGAAAGGGCGCATGGCCAATACCGTTTTCATGTGGCTCTGAAGTCAGTCTCCGGCGCTCTGCTCGGAAAGCTGGCCCGCGAGGTGACGGCATCACTCAAACTTCCTGAAGACATCGTCATGACGCTCGATGTCGATCCCTATTCCATGATGTAGGGGTGGCATTCGACTTCCTCTGCTTTACAAGCGGTGTTCCAATCCGGAAAGTTGAGCAATGATGCGTCCTGCCCTGCCTAGATCTTCGCATTCCCTGCGGCGGGATGGCAGGGATCCCAGAAGGGTTGGTAGAGTGGAGCATTGGCTCCGGTATGCAGCAGCAACGCTCTTTACCGGTCTCGCCGTTTTTTTTGTGATTGGCATTCCGGTGCTTCTGGTAATCACCTCCACCTATGGACTTGGTGACGGCGTTCGTAAAAGAGCGGAAGAGGTACTGGGAGGGGAATTCTACAAGATCACCGTGGCCCGTGTGCTGTTCAATCCAATGAGAGGTTTCATTCTGGATCAACTGCAAATCCATGACCGGGCAACGATTCCACGGCTTGTTGCTTCAGCGGACCGCCTTGCGGTGTCCGTCAATCTGGAGTCGCTGGTCAGGAGGCAGGTTCGTCTGGAGAGGATCTTTTTGCGGGATGCCACCTTGGATATTCCCCTGGGTTCCTCGGAGGAACCGCGACTCCGACTCGATCATGTCCGCGGACTGATCCTTTGCCCTCCGGAACAATTCCGGCTGACCGCAGCTTCCTTTGAAGTTGCGGGTATTTCCGTGAAGGTTGCCGGCACCTTTCTCAACCCGAAAAAATTCTCTCCAAAACCGGTCTCGCCGCAGGGGCCGGGAAATGTCGCGTTGACGATTGACTCGATTCAAAAGCAACTCAAGTCGGTGAAATGGGGAATGCCCGCTCCCACTATCACGATTCAGGCCAGCGGGGATCTCTCCGATACGGAGAGTCTGCGAGTGGAGAGTGCGACTTTTCGCTCGGGGCCAGGTGAGTGGCATGGAGCGCGCATCCAAGATGCCTTGCTCGATCTGCGTTATGAGGGGAGGAAGCTCATGCTCGACAAAGCGGTAATCGATGACGGAATGGGGATTCTTCAGGCCACCGGTTGGGCCGATTTTGCCGCAAACAAGGCCGCGTTGGAATTTGCCGGGGCATTCAATGCCGGTATAATACCCGTTCTGCTTCTTGCTAATGACAAGGCCGTTGATTGGAAATGGATTGATCCGGTACGACTGAGCGGAAGCTTTTCAGCTGTATGGAAAGAGGGTCCTCTGGTGCTGAATGGAAATGCTCTTCTGGAGTCGGGCCGCTTCCGGTATCGCGAAGTCACCATTGATACCGTTTCGGCTGGGGTGGCTCTTCGCGAGGGAAAGGTGCTTCTGCGCGATTTTCATCTGGCTGGTGATCCCGGCAGTCTTGACGCCGACCTTCTGATCGGCCCCGGAGATAACCGGGTCCGGCTGAAAGCATCCATTTATCCCGCAAAACTTGCTGCTGCCGTTTCGGGAAAAACAGCTGAGGCTCTTTCCGCCATGGACTTCAAGGATCCTCTGAATATCAGTTTTGAAGGGAGCAGCCCCGGGAAGGATCCTCTGCTTATCAAGGGAACGGGTGATCTGGATCTCGGAAAAGCCGCCATGAGAGGCGCTGGCATCGACAGTCTGAGCTCCAAATTTCAAGTCGCTGACGGGGCCTTGGATTTCCGGGATATTGTCGTAAAAATCGGAGAAGGAAGAGGGAAGGGGGAGTTCATTTATGATTTCAAAAACTGGGAGGGGCGACTTCCTGAAGTACATTCCACGCTGGATCCCGTCAAAGTAATGACTTGGATCGATCCGCGCATTGCCGATGTGCTGAAGGATTATCGCTTTCGCAAGTCCCCCGAGCTTCATGTCTCAGGAAGGGTGGGGCTTCGCAATCCCGAGAAAAATGACCTGCGGATTGAAATCAATGCCCCTGCGGGTCTGGGATACACTTTGATCAAAAAGGAACTTCCTTTCGGCGCAACCACTGGATCCGTGCTGGTCAAGGGCCAGAAAATAATCGTCGATATTCCCAAGGCAAAACTCTTTGGTGGCGATGTTTCGCTGAAAGCAGATGTCGCCGTGGCTCCGGGTGAGAATAGTTACGGCGCCTCGGTTCACCTGGAAGATGTCGATTTTCAGACCTTGGCCAAACTCTATTTCGACTACGACGAATCAAGCGGGATGCTGACTGCTGACTACGCTTTCCGTGCCATCGGTGGTAACGATCGCGCCATGACTGGCAAGGGGAATCTGCGGATCAAAAATGGGAAGGTGCTGGCTATGCCTATCCTCGGGCCGCTCTCCCTGCTGCTCAATGAAGTTATCCCCGGCTTCGGCTATCAAACAGCACGGAACGCCTCCTCTGATTTCACCGTGGCGAATGGAGTGATAAATACCCGCAACCTTCTGATTCAAGGGACGGGTTTCAACATGATCGGACATGGCGATATCTATTATCTGGATGATCGCATGAATATGAATATCCGCCTCAATGCTCAGGGTCTCCCGGGTGTGGCGCTCTTTTTAGTTAGCAAAGCACTTGAGTATGAATCAGTCGGTTCTGCCAAACATCCCAAATGGCGTCCTAAGATTTTGCCCAAGCACTCATAATACCAATCACAGAAAGATGGTATTACCTTCAGTAAGCTCTACCACCGCCCTTTTCTAATGACTCGATTCGCGGCTCTGTGTTAGCCCTCAACTCCGCAACCATCGTCCTCGCGCGGAGCCTCTTTCCGTGGATCGACTTTTGCACGGAATTTGGGTATCGGAGAGTTCTGAAAGAGGGGGTTTACCATGAAGAGCATGAAGTTCATCAAGGTGTGGAACTTGCTGAAGAATGAAGACCTTCTAATACCAATCACCATTAGAAATGACACTATCCGGCTGGTTATTTTCGCGTGTGGCTGCGTTGTCATCCCTCTGGTTATCAGAGATAGCCATCGGTCTTCCTTCTTGCCATACACCAAAACTCCTTCGCCGCTAAAGTACAATTTCTTCCTGTGATTGGTATAACAATTCACCTGCTTCAATAAAGCAGGGTGCGTACTTTGTAATAACCTCCGAGGACGAGGTATTCGGATTCTCCCGTCAGAAGGGATTTTGGGAGGAGTCCGCTGAAGAATACGATCTTGGGAATGGGTATTTCCACTTCCCAGGCGGTGGATCCGAACTCCCAGGCCACCTCTCGGTCAGAGGTGAAGGAACTCAGGTTGTTAAGCTGCATGAGTGCAATATGATCAAAGCGACTCTCACTCTGGGCGGCCTTGCTGTGAACCGTGTATTCCTCAGGATCGTGAGTGCCCCGGTAGAGGGTTTTCCATCTTTCTCCAGCAAATCGCAATAACAGTTCAAATTGGCAAAATGTGTAGAGGAGGTCGAGCTGCATGAAAATTCCGATGGTCCTGGCCGCACCGCGCATCCGGGCGAGCATATAGGCTTCGCGGCAGGAGGGATCTTGAGCAAGGCGCCCGCCGTGATAGGTGGCCAGAAGGCCGAAGCGGCTTTCCACCCAGGCCTTAAGGACTGCTCCAGCGTATCCATTGCTGTCAGCACCCCAGGAGTGAAGAAAGTGGACATAGCTGAGAGCTGATTTATTTTTTTTGACGGGTGGAAATTCCTCCAATTCCTGGAGGCCGAATTTGACACAGATATAGTCATGAAACACCCGTCCGCGTTCATCGGGATCGGCGATCTGTGCCAGGCGATTGAACAGCCAACTCTCGGTGATCTGTACCCCGTCCACCTCGATCGGACTTGGATTTGCCTGAAACTCTTCTGAGCCGATCAGCCACGGGGGGAGGTTGCAGCGGTTGATCAGGGATGCCGAGCGGGAACCATCCTGTGCGATTCGCCGATCATAAGGGCCTTCTCGTCTCATGTGAGGTTTATGCGGTTATGGAGCATTGGGGAGGTAGAGGGTAAATACCGAGGAGTCGCGGGGTTTGCTGGCGGATAGCAGCAGAGACTGAGGGGTCGAGTCTTTTAAGCCAGCGCGTCGGAATACCCCGTACTCCGTAGAGAGCTCCAGCGAGTTGACCTGCAAGTGCGCCGGTGGTGTCCGCATCTCCACCCCTGTTGATCACGCGCACGAGGCAATCTTCAAAATTTCCAGTGTGAAAAAAACCGTCGAAGACAGTCTGAATGGTATCGACAATGTATCCGCTGGTATTCCCCGGCCAAGGCTCGTAACGGAAGGAGGGATGACGGGCGATGAGATCATGAACGATCTGGTTGCAGGCAGCATGACTGCCTTCCAGCAAAAGCTTGCGGGTCATGCAGGCAATCGCGGCCGTGGCAGCATCTGACTTGGGCTGGTTATGGGTAATATGAGCCTGTTCGGTGCTTCGCTCTATGAGGATCTCCTCACTGGCCAGGGAGACAAGGATGGTGGGGAGGTTACGCATAGCGGCTCCATTGCCACCATCCTCCTCGGCAGGCGGGGCGCATAAGCTTCCATCCGAAAGGTAACGGCGGATACCCCTGCGACAGGTGTTGCCGATATCTGTGGGGCCGCTCCGCATCCAGGTAACAAAGGAGTCAGCAATACCGCGCAGATTCCAGCCATTGCTGGAGATCAGGGCGGAGCCGATCGCGAGGGCCATTTCGGTATCGTCGGTGACTTGTCCGGGTTTCAGCCTGAGCCAACCGCCGCCGATGATCTGATTGTGGACTTTGTATTGGGCGGCGATTTCGCGTGCGGTATAAAATTCCACGGTGGCACCCAATGCGTCACCGACAGCAAGTCCGAGGAAAGCTCCCAAAGCGCGATCCATCAGCAAAGGATGGGATTCAGGAGTGGGTTGTTGGCTGACAAAAATGCTCATGTGCGGTTTTAGATTTTCATCATTGCCGAAGATGGATTGTGCGTGACGGATTATGCAAGCCGTGTGTCGTACAATCAAAGAGGGAGGGCGATTATCCTCGTTGTCACCCAACCGACCAAGGTTTTCAGGCTATGGCGGATTGATCCACCAGACAGGAATCACTCTCAGAAGATTGCCGTGAATCCATCGGGCAAACACCTTGAAACAGTCCCATGCGTTAATCTTTTCTCCTACAAATTGGTAGGATCATTTGTTGGGTGAATACCTGTGGGTAGTCTCCGAATCGCACCCATCTGTTAATCGGCGCAAGGAAGTCGAGGATATTCGGTCGGCTTATACTGATGAATGCCAAGTGTTTACAGAATCCAAAATGAGGTGGCATAGGGCTTGGAGAGTTCGGCTCCAAAGCTTGGCATGGCAATTGCGATATAGGAATTACAGCAATCAACAGCCGACACAGCTCGGCAAACACAACAACCAAACCAACAGGAAACACACAAAATGAGAAAAATAGCGATCTATGGAAAAGGTGGAATCGGAAAGTCCACCACCACTCAGAACACCGTCGCGGCACTTGTCGAGATGGGGAAAAAAGTCATGGTGGTCGGATGCGATCCGAAGGCTGATTCAACCCGGCTTTTGCTGGGAGGTCTGGCCCAGAAGACAGTACTCGATACCCTGCGTGATGAAGGTGAGGATGTGGAACTGGACGACGTGCGTCGCCCCGGATACTGCAAGACCCTTTGCGTGGAATCGGGTGGCCCAGAGCCAGGCGTAGGATGCGCCGGTCGTGGTATCATCACTTCGATCAACCTGCTTGAGCAGCTCGGAGCCTATGCCGAGAACGAGGCCCTCGATTATGTCTTTTATGATGTCTTGGGCGATGTGGTCTGCGGCGGTTTCGCCATGCCGATCCGCGATGGCAAGGCCGAGGAGATCTACATTGTCTGCTCCGGCGAGATGATGGCGATGTACGCAGCCAACAACATTAGCAAAGGCATTCTGAAGTTCGCCCAGTCCGGGACCGTCCGACTCGGCGGCCTCATCTGCAACAGTCGCGCGGTCGATAACGAACGGGAGATGATCGAGCAGTTCGCCAAGAAACTCGGGACGCAGATGATTCATTTTGTACCGCGCAACAACGATGTGCAGCGCGCAGAGATCCACAGGAAGACGGTCATCGAGTGGAATCCCGAGTGCACGCAAGCCGATGAATACCGCGCCCTTTGCAGGGCGATCGACGGCAACGACAACTTCGTGATCCCAACGCCTCTCACGACCGACGAGCTCGAAAAGACACTCATGGATTACGGTCTCCTGGGCTAATCCGCATCAACTGGAGCGCCCGAGCGGCAAATTCCCACAAAGAACCATCCCATCGGGAAAGTTGTCCGGATCTGTCCGGACAACGAGCCTCCGGAGCATTAAGCGATACTCAACTCAAACACTGAAATTTATGGAAACCGAAAATTCAAACGAATCAAACGGGGCGGCCGAGGCACAGGCAGTCCTGGACGAGATGATGAAGGCCTATCCGGCCAAGACGCTCCGCAAGCGTGCCAAACAGGCCCTTGTGAATGACCCTGAGAATATTTCCCAGGTCGCCGCCAACTCACGCACCATCCCCGGCATCCTTACCCAACGAGGCTGTACCTATGCCGGTTGCCGTGGCGTGGTGATCGGGCCGATCTACGACATTCTGCATATCACGCACGGGCCGATCGGCTGCGGCTACTACTCCTGGCTGACACGGCGTAATCTGGTGCGCCCGAAGAAAGGTGAAACCAATTATCTCCAGTACGCCATGTCCACGGACATGATGGAAGAGCAGATCATTTTCGGCGGCGAAAAGAAGCTCAAAGCCGCCGTACAGGAGGCCTATAATATCTTCAAGCCCAAGGCGATTTCGATCTACTCCACCTGTCCGGTGGGGTTGATCGGTGATGATGTCCACTCCGTGGCGCGCGAAATGAAGGAGTTGCTTGGAATCAATGTCTTTGCCTTCAGTTGCGAAGGCTACAAGGGCGTGAGCCAGTCAGCCGGTCACCACATTGCCAACAACGGGGTGTTCAAACACATGGTTGGCCTCGATGACACTCCTGCTGATGCCGAATTTTCAATCAATGTCCTCGGGGAATACAACATCGGGGGAGACGCCTGGGAAATTGACACAC
>Ga0007801_10000586_pt1 | contig 11966 bp, 4 predicted proteins | sample CryBogmetaGMA2M_FD_60372 | JGI IMG/M metagenome (GOLD analysis project Ga0007801, IMG submission 60372) | Freshwater microbial communities from Crystal Bog, Wisconsin, USA - MA2M | ecosystem: Environmental > Aquatic > Freshwater > Lake | place: Crystal Bog, Wisconsin, USA | collected 2009-07-06
TAATTGTTGTGAATTCATTTGGTATTTCTACCCCGACCGCATTGCCCCTAGGATACCTTACTGCGGAAGGTGCATCATTTATGGTCAAAGAAGTATTAATCATCAGGGCAAGCTCTGCCTCATCACTTGGTGCCATCACTATAAAATTTGGTAAAGTGGCTAGGTAAGTAATGTCAAACGAGCCAGCATGAGTAGGGCCATCAGCGCCAACAAATCCTGCCCGATCTATGGCAAATCTGACGGGCAAATTTTGAATTGCCACATCATGGACAATTTGATCATAGGCTCTTTGCAAAAATGTCGAGTAAATTGCAACAAATGGCTTGAATCCCTCGCAGGCGAGTCCTGCAGCGAAAGTGACTGCATGTTGCTCGGCTATCCCTACATCAAACATTCTATCAGGGAAACGACTTGCAAATTTATCAAGCCCGGTACCTGATGGCATAGCAGCGGTAATGGCAACAATCTTGGGATCAGTTTCAGCAAGTCTGATTAGACTATCAGAAAATACTTTAGTATAAGTGGGGATAGCTGAAGGAGATTTTTTCTGAATTCTGGTCTTTGGGTCAAATTTTGCTATAGCATGGTATTTTTCGCTACTTGCTTCAGGAGAGCAGAAACCTTTACCTTTTTCAGTAATTACATGAAATAAAATTGGCCTCTCAATGGTTTTGTCATCACGAATATTTTCAAAAATTGTCACCAAATCATGGATATTATGGCCATCCAGTGGTCCTATATAATAAAATCCCATTTCTTCAAAAAAATTACCGTTAGTAAATAAGTCTTTAGCATTTCTTTCGGTTTTTCTAAGTAAAGTTGAAAGAAATTTGGGGAATTTTTTTACAATTTGTTTCGTTCTACTGCGAAATGTTAAATAAGGCCGAGAGGAAATAATTTTTGACAAATATTTGTTCATTGCCCCAACTGCCGGTGAAATAGACATTTCATTATCATTGAGAATCACAATTAATCTGGTCTTGGAGCTTCCTGCATTATTCATGGCTTCATATGCCATTCCAGCGCTCATGGCGCCGTCACCAATTACGGCAATTACTTCTTTACTTTCACCAGATAAATCACGGGCTTTAGCCATGCCAAGAGCGGCCGAGATTGAGGTTGAACAATGTCCTGCTCCGAAGGGATCAAAAATACTTTCTACTCTTCTGGTAAACCCAGCGAGCCCCCCTTTAGTGCGGAGCGTAGTAATCGTTTCCTTTCGGTCAGTGAGAATTTTATGAGGATATGACTGATGGCCAATATCCCATATTAATAGATCTTTTGGTGTATCAAATACGTAGTGGAGTGCAACGGTTAATTCCACTACTCCAAGACCAGCACCTAAATGCCCTCCTGTCTCAGAAACAGTTTCAATAGTTTTTTCTCGCAGCTCATCACAAAGTAGACCAAGATTATCTGGATTAATCCCTCGCAGCATTTTTACTGTTTCTATATTGCCGAGTATTGAATGTTTGTTCACTTTTATCCGTATTTTGCAAATCAAGAGTTAAAAATTTATATCTGTTCATTGGTGTCATTCCAAACCTTAGCGAAGTAGCGTGCGGAGCATGCGTTTACGGAGCTTAGTAGTTTGGAATCTCCCGAGGGCTTTTTAGATGAATTTACAGAGAAACCCTCATGAGATTCCAGTCACCAAGCCTCGTAACGCTTTGCATACGCAAAGCTACTCGGCTAGGAACTGGAATGACACCTGAATAAAGTTAAAAATTTAGCATAAAACTTACAAAATAACAAATTTCTTTTGGTAAGAAGTGAAAATTAGTCTAAACTAAAAGTTGCGGTGCCATTGATATGCTGTGCTCATAATTGTATATCAGGGCTCATCTTGTGAGATTATTATGATAATTGCTCTAAGAAATATCTTTGCACTATTTGTAACAGCTAGTTTTTTGCTAGGCTGCAGTAATAATTCACTCTGTTTTATGCAGGGGGATGATTCCAATACTCAAGGCACTCAAACCAAAAAACCTACTTTTACAGTTACCTCACAAGGCTTTAATGTTGATCCTTCTGTTCCTGCTTCATATGGGCAGTGGATGAATACCCAAGTTTACCTCCGCAATAGCGATCCAGTAACAATAGATGTAAGCGGACAGGTAACTCTAGCTTATCCAGTAGGTCTTAATGCTGGTACAGGAAATAACATATCAGCATCGCAATACCAAAATATGAGTGACGCCGATAAGCAAAACTATGATAAAGGTAAAGCAGGTGCAATTGCAAGTGGGAGCGGCAATGCTTCTCAGCTTACTGATACAGACTATCAAAATAATGGTCTCGGGATACTAACCAGTGTAACCCCTGGTCCTGCTGGTATTCAGAAAATAGCGGTTAAAATGGGAAATGTTCCTTATGTTTCTGTACCAACAGGCTGTTCTGCTCCAAGTGTAGTGCCGACAGCAGTTGGTGCTAATACTTGCTTGATTGGGAGTACTACGCTCAGTAATGCCTGGACGTGGCGATTTAATTGGCAGTACCAGCCTTGTACTTATGATTGTGATCAATATTGCGGGACTGCTTTTGAAACTCACAAAACTAACTGTCATGCTATAAAATATGACTTGGTTAATAATTATTATTCAGGATCTCCTGCAGATTTGTCAAATTATGTTGGCGGCTGGAATCAAGAAGCAAATAGTAAAGCAGCCCCATCAACTACTAATGTTTGTAACTCGCCTGGACCAGAAGGCTTTGGCAACTCACACGATGACAAAAATTGGCATAAGGGAGGAACCACAGACACATGTTGGAATATTAATGGGCATCAGCTTTATGCTTTACTTCCTGGCGAGTCTCCAGAACATGTTATTACTTCTGGAAATTGGACAAATATGGGAACGGTAAATGGAGTTTCTACTTACAAAAGAAATACGCCTGCATTAAATTCCGGAAAGATGATACTTTATATCCAGGATCCCAATTATCCTACAACTGATGGTTACAATTCTAAGTCTACCTTAAATCCCTATCCCGACAAGCCGGGAGCCGCAGGTGACAATGGTCCAGGGCCCTATTGGGGCGGATACTCGTCTTATATCAGAGCAGATCCTTTATATGTTCAAGCCAGCGATAATCCTAATTACTTACAAATTGCAATTTGTCCATCCGATGACCCTAATGGCTCAAATGGGACCTCAAACTGTGAATTAATTGATGGTAGCGCCGGGGCGATACCATCAATTATCAATCCTAGTGATAAAGGAACTGTCTGGATGAGAATCAAAGATCCTTCTGGAGATTATACGACAGATTATGGAGAATATAAAGTAACCCTAACTTATACTGAACAAGTGGGGCAAGCATCCGAAATTTTTCAAACTATAGTCAAACTTGTGCAAGACGCTGTTAATGTAGCAGTTAAAAACACTTTCGATAACATAGTAAGCAACCATGATTTTATTTCATATATAAACCAGCTTCTTGTTTTATATATTATTGTTTATGCCATTATGTTCATGTTTGGTCTTGTTCAAATCAGTCAGCTTGATATCGTCATGCGTCTATTTAAAATATCAACCGTAATCGCTCTCTTGCAACCAAATAGTTTCGAATATTTCTCCCTTTACTTGTTTAATATGCTCTCTTCTGGGGCAGTTGAATTACTCAATGCTTTATCAGGAAATCTATATGTTCCTAGTCATACTTCTGGTACTAACACGATTAATTTTCCGATGTTTGATTATATATCACCGATTCAGTTTCTCAAGCTACTATCCTTATTAAATTGCGGCTTAACGGGGTGGGTATTTTTCTATTGCATTTGCCGGGCTGTGTTCACCTATACTATTTGTGTTATTCATGCTGTTAAATGTTACCTTGTATCAATTATTTTTACCGGCATTTTGATGGCTGCGGCACCAGTCTTTATTTCCTTTATGCTATTTAAAATGACAAGTCATATAGCAGAAAAATGGATCAGGCTGCTTATCAGATATGCGATAGAGCCGATAATGATGTTCTTGGGTATTATTGTGATTAATGAACTAGTAATGGGATTGCTTAATGGCATATTTGCATTCAGTATTTGCTTTAAATGTGCATTCCTAATGTTTATTGCTGGGATACCTGTTTGTGCTCCGAACTTTCTTCCATGGGGTTATGATAATTTTGTCCTAGTACCAATGACGGGTCTTGTAAGTATTGCATCAATTTTAAGTTTAATGATTTATACCGACATAATGAAACAATACACTACTAAAATTTCTGGCACAATTATGGGGCTACTTACAGATACAGCTACCAGCCCTTCACCATTTGCCAAGACTCCATTTAGTGATGGAGCGGGACTATTTAAATCTGCACAAAACATGATTGCTAAAGCTACTGGTACTGATAAGAAATCGCAAGAAAGAAGAAAAGGAGTAAAAGATGCCGAGGCCAATCAAGCATTGAGTGAAGCAAGAGGAAGATTGAACAATCCAGGCACTAGCGGTGGAGGAAGTAGCGGTGGCAGTGCATCTGCAGCTGTATCTGCAGCTGCAGCGACTAGCGCAACTGGTACGGGTGGTAAATCTGGATTTAGTATGCCAGCGCCACGTAAGCCTACGTCTATGCATTCCAAACAACAAGCCGCTCCTGCAAAATTCACCGCTGATAGGAATGAATTAAGAGTAGATAGCTTTAATAAATTATCACCAGAGAGGAAAAAAGAATATTATGCTCATTTTAAACAAAATCCACAGAGCTTTCATATGTTATCTCCCGTAGCCAAAAGGAATATTGTAGATGGTTCGAATAACGAGTTTCAAGCTCCGCCAAGGCAAACTTTGCAAAACCACAATCATCTAAAGTCATCTCCAACTCCAGTTGCGGGAAGTGGAGCTGTTTCATCTGCTAAAAGTGGAAGTATATCACCAACTCAAGCTAGACTAGAAGCTAGTAACAACTTTAGTGGCTTAGATTCAGCAAAACAAAAAGAGTTGATTGACTATTATCGCAATAATATGGGCCAATTTGCACTGCTTTCAGGGAAGGCGAAACAACAAATAGCTGCAGTTTCAGGTGGAACTATACAAGCGCCAACCGGAACATCTATGTCGGAAAGAGTGAAGGGAGCAAATCCGACAAATAGACCCACAAGTGCCCCTCAGGTAGCACAGGGAACAGTATTGCAACCTGGTCAGGTTGGAAAAGGGCCAGTAGTGCAAGGGAACGTGGTACCTAATAAAGATCTCGGTTCTATAAGTAGAAGAGACTTATCATCACCGAATCCGAACATTAAACCAGACGGAGGTGACCAAGGAAATGTTTAAAAATAATGAAGCTATTCAGATGCTTGTCTCTGCTTGTCCGGGGTCATCCCTGCGAAAGCAGGGATGCAGGCAATCATTTTTTATAATAATAGAGAAAGGTCTGGATTCCCGCCTTCGCGGGAATGACATTCTCAAGGATAAAAAAATAAAAAATATCAAACTACTAAAAATAATATTACAATTGTTTATAACTACTTATAGTTCAGAGTAAGATTATGGAAGAAAATGGTAGCGTAACTCTTGATCCTCTTTTTGTCGGACTGACCAGGCCGACCTTATTTTTTGGAGTAAGCCAAAGTTTTGGAATGCTAAACGGTTTTGTTTGCGTTGCTGGGTTTATTCAAACTTCTAACTTTAAAATAGCCTTAGTTGGTCTTTTTATGCATTTGATAGGTTACATAGCATGTTTCAAGGAGCCACTCATTATTGAATTGATTCTCATGAAAAGTCAGAAATTTAGTAAATGTAAAAATAAAATGTTCCACGGCGCTAATTCATACGATTTTTACTGAAGGGTTTTAATAAGATGCTAAAGCTTGCACGGACTAAAACTTCAAAACAAAAATTTGCCGATAAGGAAGCGGGAGCTTCAAATTATATTCCGTATTTATGCCACTTTAATAAAAACACCATCTTAACAAAGAATAAATCACTCATGCAAGTTATAAAGGTAGGGGGGTTTTCTTTTGAAACGGCAGATGATTCAGACGTTGATATAAAGAAAAATATTCGCAATATGTTATTTAAAGGCATGGCATCGGGAAGTATTTTACTATATTTTCATACCATTAGAAGGAAAACTAGTTTAGTCTCTGAGGATGCTCCCCCAATTGATCCGAACATAAAAATACCCTCAAATTTTGTCGATTATTTACAACAGGAATGGCAAAAAAAATATAGTTCAATGAATGCTTTTGCTAATGAATTATATATCAGTGTTTTAAAAAAACCTGATAAAGAAGGCGCAGCAATCTTAGAGCATTTCTATAAAAAATTTAAAGCAAGCGCAGATAAAAGTGCTTGGGAAATGGAAATCAGGGATTTATGCGAAGAACTTGATGAGGCAACAAGTAGAATAATGAGCACCCTAAGTGACTATGGCCCACAGATGCTTAGAGTTATTGAGAATGAAGGGGGGGTATTTTGTGAAATAACAGAGTTTCTATCCAAAATAGTAAATTGCGGAGAAGCAACCCCAATGTTATTCCCCACGATTTCCATAGATAAATACTTAGCAACTCATAGATTATATTTTGGCAAAAAAGCAGTCGAGGCAAAAGGGCCCACTGATAGTAAATTTGCCGGTATGATTTGTATTAAAGAATATGGCCCGACATCAAGTGCTGGTGCATTTGATGGTTTCTTACAAATGCCATTCGAATTTGTAATGAGCCAATCCTTTAAATTCTCCAATCGCCAAGTAGCTATTGGTAAAATGCAATTGCAACAAAATAGGATGATTCAAGCCGAAGATAAGGCTGTATCACAGATTCAAGAGATTTCACACGCATTAGATATGGCTATGAGCGGTGATATTGCTTTTGGACAACATCATATTTCTATTTTAGTAACGGCAGACAACCTAAAACTTATGGAAAGTTATGTCTCTATGGCATCGGTAGAAATGTTTAATGCAGGACTTCAGCCAGGGAGAGAAACTACCAATTTAGAGGCAGCTTTTTGGGGGCAATTGCCCGGAAATGATGAGTATTTAGTTCGTAAATCGACTATTAACACGCTAAATTTATCAGGCTTCGCCTCAATGCATAATTTCCCACGTGGAAAAAGTAAAGGAAATCATTGGGGGGATTCTGTCACAACGTTCGATACTACTTCAGGGACACCATATCATTTTAATTTTCATGTTAGAGATGTAGGTCATTCCCTTATAATTGGTCCAACAGGGGCAGGTAAAACTGTGCTTATGAATTTTCTTTGTGCTATGGCTCAGAAATTCAAATGTAGAATGTTCTTTTTTGATAAAGATAGGGGAGCGGAAATATTCATTAGAGCCATTGGTGGCAAACATCTTGTGATAGATCCTGGCAAGCGCTGTAGCTTTAATCCCTTACAACTTGATGATAATGGAACAAATAGGACTTTCTTACTTGATTGGCTTAAGGCTTTAGTATCGGTGAATGGAGAGGAATTATCTGCGGAAAATATCACCACCTTAACTCAGGCTATCGCTGGTAACTATAAATTGGACAAGAAAGATAGAAATCTTAGTAACATGGTGGCATTCCTCGGGATTGAAGGACCTGGTAGCCTAGCAAATAGAATTTCAATGTGGCATGGCAGAGGGTCGCATGCTAAAATTTTTGATAATGAAGAAGATGGACTTGATCTTTCTCATTATAGAAGTTTTGGTTTTGAGATGGCAGAATTACTCAAAGATACGATGTCTCTATCGCCTGTGCTAATTTACATTTTCCACAGAATAAATATTTCTCTTGATGGCACGGCTACTATGATAGTGCTTGATGAAGCCTGGGCCTTAATTGACAATCCAGTATTTGCCCCAAAAATTAAAGATTGGCTGAAGGTTCTAAGAAAGCTAAATACTTTCGTAATATTTGCTACACAAAGTGTTGAAGATGCAGTTAAGAGTAGAATAAGCGATACGCTTATACAGCAAACAGCCACGCAGATATTTCTCCCTAACCTCAAAGCTACCGATGTCTATAAATCTGCTTTTATGCTGTCATCTCGGGAATATCAATTAATTAAAACTACTGATCCTAATACTCGGTATTTTTTAATCAAACAAGGCACAGATGCTGTTGTTGCCAGAATTGATCTAAAAGGCATGGCGGATATTATTAATGTTCTTTCAGGAAGGACGGAAACAGTATTGCTCTTAGATAGAATTCGAGAAAAAGTTGGAGAAGACCCAGGAAACTGGTTGCCAATTTTTTATGAAGAAGTAAAAAAATTAAATAAATAAAAATATATGAAAAAATTCATATGGATATTGATAATTTATATTTCTCTCACCGGTAAAAATGTCAGTGCGTTTGCAACTATTGCTAGTTGTAACTATGGAACAGTTGTAACAACAGGTGTCGCAGCAAGTATATTGTCGTTTGGCATGTATGACGTGTATATATCTTTATTTGATATGGTTAACGCTGAAGCATCTAACAGGCCTGGTGTTGGAGGAAGACCAGGCGGGTGTAGAATTTCTTCTTCTGATGTTTATTTTAATTTTAGTTTTTTAGATCCAACATCTACTCCTACCCCTTTTGCACCAACAACAACAACTTATCACAAAAGTGCAGGAGACACTCTTTTCTGGTTGTTCCCACCGGCAGCAGCAATCGTCGCTAATGAAGCAGATCAAGTTTGTGTAGAGTTTTTTACCGTCGCTTTCGGTTTTCAACCAGTAGGTTGTAAATATAGGAAGGATCCATCCACTACAACTGGCCGCGGGGCAGCATGTTTTCTTGGGCAAAGTTGTGGTGGTACTGGTACTGCATATTCACAAACGCCCATGCCAGTAGCCGCCCAGGTGGTGCAGTGCACTTTTGAAACCATTTCTAACATATTTAGCAATGCCAAATGTACCACAGCAGGTTCGTCATCAATAAATACTTTTCACAACTTTCAAGATTCGATGCGTGATATTATAAGAAGCGCTCTAATAATTTATGTTGCCTTATTCGGAGCGAAAATTGCTCTTGGTGCAGAAATACCTAGCCATGGGGAGGTTTACATGTTTTTCTTCAAACTTCTAATGGTAATATATTTTTCCGTTGGGTTTTCAAATGGAATGGATGCAGTAACCCAATTTATGCTCCCTTTAACACAATCTCTCCCAGGAGATTTGTCCAATTTAATTTTCGCTGCTGGTGGATCTTCTGGACTTTGTGTTTATCCCCCGACTTCTTACCCACCAGGTTACCAGTACTTAGCGCTGTTTGATTCCATTGATTGCAGAATTGCTAATTATTTTGGGTTTATGTTTGATAATTTAGGTAACGTTATCTCTGTCAGCCTTATTTTATCATTTATTCCTGCTCTCTTTGCATTTCAGATTCCGTTTATGATTTGTATAGTAGTATTTGCCATTTTCTTCTTATTCGTAGTAATAAGTTTTACTCATGCATATGTGATTGCAATGATTCTAGTTGCAATTTTGGTTTATGTTGCTCCACTATTTGTGCCATTTGCTCTTTTTAGCTTTACTAAGGGATATTTTGATGCCTGGCTAAAATTATTATTATCTTATGTATTCCAGCCCATGATTCTTGCTGCCTTCATGGCTCTGATGATGTCGGTTTTCGATTCACTTTTGTATGGAGATTGTACTTTTTCACTCTATCCTATACATGCCTTATTAGGAAACCAGACAACCAATATGTATTCAATAAACGGGACTGATGCTAATTGTACCAATAGTTTTGGTTATATATTTGGCAGTTTTATAAAAAATGGTAACCTGGTAACAACTATTGAGACATTCTTCTTCGGTCCGATAGATTCTATGAATCCTTCAGTATTTCTTAAGTTAAACATCACCGCATTGACAATTGCCTTATTTGCAATTTTATTTTCTAGTGTGGTTGAACAAGTAAGTGCATTTGCAGGAGAACTAACTGGCGGTAATGCTATAGGGAAGATCGCAGTTACTCCTGCCAAACTGGGGGCTGCAGCTAAGGATGCAGGAAAAAGAGTATATCACGCGGCAAAAGCTGCTGTAGAAGCAAGAACAGGCAATAAACAAGCCGCAGCTCAAGATGCCCAGAAAGCAATACAAGGAGATAAGAAGCAAGGAGATGGCGGTGGCGGCGGCGGCGGTGCTCCTCCTCCGAAAGATCCACCAGGTGGTGGTGCGGCAGGCGGTGCTGGTCCGAAAAAGCTACCAGGTGGTGGTGCGGCAGGCGGTGGTGGCGGTGGAAAACAAATGCCAAAAATACCAGGAAAATAAATATGAAGAATCTGATATATCTATTTTTAATCCTTGTGTCTTTAGTCAGTAGAAGCGTTTCTGCAACTGAGTATTCCACTGATGATAGCTGTAATGGAAATATTTCATTGAACCAAGGTGCTACTGCGCAACAACTCATCTTAGGAATGTTTACAGTCTATTCTGGGTTATTTGATATGAAGGGTGCTGAAACATCTTATGGAACTGGGTGTAATAGCCCATCGAATGACGTATGGTTTAATTTTACTTATCTGGATGCAAGTTTCAATCCTACCACGGACAAATATAATTTTATTGATGGCAGCACGCAAATTTGGGTGTTTCCTCCTGCTTCAGCATTGGGTGTAAAAATAGGTGACCAAATATGTGTAGAATTCTTCACCCCTGGTTATGGATACCAAATTATGGGGTGTAAAAATACCCCTATCACTACGGTAGCTGCAGCTACTCCTGGGGCTGCCGTCTTTATAGGTAAAAGTTGTGGAGGAAATGGAAGTCACTATTCAAAGACTGGCATGCCAATTGCTGGCCAGATTGTGCAGTGTGCAGTTGAGACTCTTTCATGTGTGTTTGGCCCTTTAAATTCGACTTGTTCTACTCCTAGTCCTAGTGATAATAACGCAGTTCCAGTAAGCAAATTCGCCTCGTTTCAAAATTCTATGCGGGATGCCATAAGAGGGGCGCTGGTTCTATACGTAATTTTATTTGGCACAAAGGTTGCTCTTGGAGCTGAAATACCAAATAAAGGCGAAGTTTTCATGTTTTTTTTCAAATTCATTATGGTATTATATTTCTCAGTTGGACTTTCCAACGGTGGCGACGGAATTAATAACTTTTTACTGCCGCAAGCCTTAACATTACCCGCTCATTTTTCTGACTTGGTTTTTCAGGGGGCAGGTGCGCCTGGACTTTGCATTTATTCCCCCACTCAATATCCTTCACCTTACGGATACCTAGCCCTATTTGATTCTTTGGATTGTAGACTCGCCAATTATTTTGGAGTTACTGTAGATGGTGCGGGAAATGTTACCTCAATTAGTTTTTTTGAAATGTTTTTAGCGGCCTTTCTTGCTTTTCAAATACCCTTTTTAATTTTTTCTCTTATCTTTGCTGTCTTTTTCTTATCTATTTTTGTTTACTTTGTTAATTGTTATGTAGTTGCCTTAGTTCTAATTTCAATTTTAGTCTTTGTTGCACCACTATTTGTTCCTTTAGCACTATTTGCTCCTACCAAGGGCTATTTCGACGCGTGGCTCAAGCTTTTGATAGGTATCGTTCTCCAGCCTATGGTGCTTGCTTGTTTTATGGCATTCATGGTGTCGGTTTACGATACTATTTTATATAGTGATTGCACATTTACTGCAGCTGCTAAAGGTATGTGGCATATTCACGATCCTGGTACTGGCGACTGTAAAGGTAGTTTTGGCTATATATTTGGTGGTTATATAGGGAGTAACAACCTTACCCAATCAAGTGGGGGGTATTTTTTTAATGTCTATAGTTTGAGCCCGGAAGTATATGGGCAGTTGTTCGTTAGCTTATTTACTATTGCGCTAATGGCGATGATTTTTAGTGAAGCAGTACAACAATTGAATGAATTCGCTGGAGATATAACTGGTAGTACGCAAATTGGCAAAGGTGCGATTAGTCCAACTAAAGTTTTGGACCAAGTGAAAAAAGCGGCTGTAGTAGCTATGCATTTAGTTAAAGCTGCGATTAAGGCAAGAATGGGTGATAAGAAAGGATCTGCTCAAGAGCTAGAG
>Ga0007801_10000587_pt1 | contig 11963 bp, 6 predicted proteins | sample CryBogmetaGMA2M_FD_60372 | JGI IMG/M metagenome (GOLD analysis project Ga0007801, IMG submission 60372) | Freshwater microbial communities from Crystal Bog, Wisconsin, USA - MA2M | ecosystem: Environmental > Aquatic > Freshwater > Lake | place: Crystal Bog, Wisconsin, USA | collected 2009-07-06
CAAATATATTAAACACATGTTAATTTATCGACAAAATCTAAATTAACTAGCATTAATGAAATGATTTCTTTTTGCTAACCTCGGTTCGGTATTTGAAGTTTATTTAATTGGATTATTCAGGCTTTGCATAACTCATGCCTAAAATTTCGGCAAGTTGCTGGTATGCCTGTTCCATACTTGCTTCTTCGCGCGGCTTCTGCTTTAAGAAATTTTCAATTAATGGATAATATTTTATCGCCTCATCTATTAAGGGATCACTTCCTCTTTTATAGGCTCCAAGTCTAATCATCTCGGCCATATCAGAATAAGTTGCAATCAAGGTGCGAGCTTTTTGCACTAATTCATTTTCAAGGTCACTATTACATCCCGGCATTGTTCTAGAAATGCTCTTAAGTATATTTACAGCGGGGAACACCCCCCTTTCAGCGATAGATCTATCAAGAACAATATGACCATCTAAAATTCCTCGAACTGCATCTGCTATTGGCTCGTTATGGTCATCACCTTCTACCAGAACAGAGAATAATCCTGTAATTGTCCCCCCATTTTCATTTCCTGGTCCTGCACGTTCCAGAAGCTGAGGAAGCTCACTAAATACTGTCGGTGTATAACCTTTGCTGCTCGGTGGCTCACCACTCGAGAGACCTATCTCTCTTTGTGCCATTGCAAACCTGGTTAAACTATCAATAATACATAAAACATCCTGCCCTAAATCACGAAAATATTCCGAGACAGCCAAAGTTAAATATGCCGCTTGCCTTCTTACCACTGCCGGTTCATCGCCAGTGGCGACAATTATCACACATTGTTTGACACCCTCTTCCCCCAAATATTGATGAACTAGCTCGTATAACTCCCTACCTCTTTCACCAATTAAACCTATAACCTTAACATCACATTTGGCATATCTTCCAAGCATTGAAATTAAAACTGATTTACCAACACCAGAACCAGAAAAAATACCCATCCTTTGGCCGCTACACGTGCTTAAAAAGCTATTTATTGACTTGACCCCCAAATCCAATTTTTTACCTACAGGAGCTCTTCTATGGGCAGGTATAGGATGGGTTTTTAATGGATATGGCCTATCACCATGAAGCAGCAATCCTTTATTATCTATTGCTTCACCTCTAGCATTAATTATTCTGCCTTTCCAACTTTGACATGGATAGATATGGGCGTTATCTTTTTTATAGATTACCTTACATCCTTCACCTATACCTTCTAAGGTGCCAAAAGGCATCAAAAGGGAGATATTGCTGCGAAACCCCACCACTTCCAGCTCTATATGGCTTCCATCCTTTTTAATTAGTTCGCACCTGGAACCTACCGATAGGAATGAAGAAAGTCCAGTACACTCAACTACTAACCCTCGGACTGATACTACTTTTCCAGAAATCACGAACTCTGGAATTTCATCCACACACTTAATAAAATACTTGGTAGCCTGCTTAAGATTCGAACTCGCATCATTCATATTAGTTACCTCACCTTTATTCAACTTACAATAGTATTAGCGTAAAATCTATACAAAATCCGTTTAGAGAGATTTCAGGGCTATTTATAATAACATCGCAATAGATGGAGAATGCAATATAGATATTAGGAAATAAAATTCATGAAAATTCCCCAAGTTTAAAATTTACTACTTTTCATATCCCGATTTAGGTGGGGATTTCTTTGAGTTTATTTCATAATCTTGAAGGTTAGATCCTCTTAGTCGCTCTTGGTAAGAAAGGGGTCTAGGAGTTTGTGTAATTTTAATAGAGCGAATTTCTTGTTCTTTAGGTTCTTCAGATAAAGTGTCGTTAAGTTTTATAGCTTTATCTGCACCATTTTTTATCTCAGTAAAAAATTGGCCATCGCTCACTGCTCTTTCTCTTTCTTCATATAAAATATTGATAATTTCTTGATTTGCAATTTTTACAGCTAGTTCAACATCAATCGGTAAAATTACAGCCCCTTCTTCAATTAAAGTTTTTAAAATAGCTGGCTTTTGGCACCTAATAGCATTGTTAAGAAGAGTTTTACCTTTGGGATTTACTATAATATTAATGTCCTTATGAATTTCCTTTATTTGCAAGGTAAGTTCTTGTATAGATTTTTCATTGCCTGCTTCTATGGCCTTCAAAAATTCATTATATATATGGTCTTCCTCTCTTTTAGCTTCTATAACTTTAGGAATTACGTTATTTAAATAATTTTTTTCTAAATTATTTTCTAAAATGAAATAATCAATTAACTTTGTGTACTCGCCACCTAATTTTTTAATGATTTTTATACTATTTCTCCTGTAACTGCCTTTAGTTTCACCCAATAATTCTTTTACTTCTCTACTTTGTTTGAAGTCATCGCTATCAATGTTTGATAATTCCCTAATACTTTCATAAAATTTCCTCCTATACTTATTATATTTTTTTATTGAAGCGATATCGTATTTATCTTTGTTTGGGAATAACTCTTTTACTTTATCTTCATATCTTGAACTAAGGTAGGAAAGCGGATCTTCTTTATATTTTAAATAGTTGCCAGTCAGACCCACGTTGGATGTATCAATTTGCTTGAGAGCTTTTTCTACATTTTCAATTGAATTAACTTCATCAGGAAAAAAGAAACCCATATCTAAAATATCCATTAGATCCTGATTGGTGATATATGCACCACGCTGGAACAAATACTTAGCAGCTTGAACATTTCCTAGATCCAATGCAGTTCGGATCGCAGTATTTTCCAGCTTGATTTTTTCCATTTCTTCATCATTATTTTGGTTTATATCTACATGATTTAATAATAATTCTAGCATTTCAATTTTATTATTCATTGCCGCGATATGAATTAAACCATTTATATTAGATATATCTGTACCTCCATCTATAACCAATTGAAGATTATCAATTTGATTTGTCCTCACTAACTCTTTGATTGTTATTTCATTATGAATGCACTCTTTCCCACTCAAATAAAGCAGATGTTTCACCGACTTCGTCATTCCAGACACTGAGGCAAAGTGAAGTAAATAAGATACATGATCAAAAGATTTCAAGAATTCTTCTCTTTGCTTAATATCAACATTATTACTTAGGAATGTTTTAAGTGCTTCTATATTAAAATCATGTGTAGTTAATATTTTAAACAAATCATCATCATGATTGCCTTGATCATCTTTATTGATACAAGAGGATAACTTTAAGTTCCTCCAATAATCTGTTGAATTCTTAGTTTTTACAAATTCAGTAAGGTCTTTTTCCGCTAATAAATCTGAGACTTCTGTAATTAGTTTTTGGTTGTTTCCATTCAGATAAGGCTTAATTTTATTGATGTAGTCCAGAAATTTGCTAATACTTTGGGCTTGTTTGTCGAGAATTATATTATTATCATAAGCTTCCATATCATCAACAGAGGAAACAAAAAATTGCTTATTACTTTCCAATTTTGCTTCAATATTGGGAGGTATATTAACGGCAAAAGACATATTATAAGGAGAAATAATAATATAATTCATAAAACTCATGAAAGGATTATCTCGGTATCCAAACTCAGTTGATTTATATATGAGTTCATCTGCAATAATTGCACTCATTCCACTATTATGCGATACAAAACTCATGAAGGTAGAATTTTCTGGCAAAGAACAAATATCAAGATCAGCCCTATTTCCATAACAGGAACTTAACTCTACATTCACCGGTTCCTTGTTTCTAATTTTTGATATTTCACTAAATAATTTACTTGTGTAGAGAGTTTTTTCTATGAACTTATTGTTATCACCATTAACGTATAGTCTTATCCCATGTCTTCCACTTCCCTTAAAACTTTTATTTCCATGGGCAGATATTAAAATAGTTGTTGGTTCTTGCAGAGTTATATTAGAATCTATAGAGGTAATTTGTGTTCCATTACCATTTAGATCACCTATAATCTCTAAATCTATACCTCTTAGAAAATATTTGTTTCTAAGCTTTTGAGGATCTAGACTACCTACATCAGGCCCACATATCAAAGCAAATTTAGGTTTTTCTACGGAGGATAGTTTCATTACCTATACCCTATGGCATTAACTTATGATATAAGCTTAATAGATTATTATTAAGTTATCATTAATAGATTATCATTAAGTTACCATTAATAGATTAACGTTTAAGGCTTCAATGAAGAATATCGTTCCAATAAGTCTCATTTGACTTAGCCCTTCACTGTTATGCAACTTAAAATAGTATTAACTTAAAATCCAGATTTAATATTTGTCTTGGTCACCATCTAAATCGTTAATATTATCGCTTTTTTATCTATTTATATTTGACATTAGAATTTATGGATGTACTCTTAGAAATGCAGTATTAATCCCATCATATGAAGGTTATAACCATGATATTTTCTCACAGAAAACAAGCAGGGGAACAATTGGCCGGAAGATTAGCAGCCTTTGCAAACCGAACTGATGTAATTGTGTTAGCCTTAATTCCAGGGGGAGTTCCGGTTGGATTTGAAATATCTCGTAACTTAAATTTGGATTTTGATATACTGCCACTTTTTAAATTTTATTCCCCATACAATACAGATTCTGCCTTCGGTGCAGTTAGCCTTGGTGATGTTTGCTATATAGAAAATAGCTTGGTTCGTAAATTGGATGTTTTTGAATCTAGAATCGTTCACCTTAAGAACGAAGCAAAATATGAACTGGATAAACTTAATTGCTTGTATCGGAACAACAAACCGTGGGTAAATCTTGAAGACAAAATTGTTATAATTGCTGATGACGGTACTTGCAGCGAGGAAGATATCTATTTTTCCACAAAGATCATCTCTAAGCATGACCCCAAAGGTATCATTATAGCTTCTCCCATCATAACCTCTAGTTTATATGATACTTTTGAAGAAACTATTGAAAATATAATATTCATAGCTGAGAGCAACGAAGAAAATAATATTGATAATTGTTACCAAGAGTTTTCTAACGTATCAGATAACGAAGTAAATCTTCTCTTTGAAAGATCCAACTACAATAAGCTCATGAATTAGAATAAATTATTCGCCGATAATTTCTTTTTTTTCTAGTTTCAGTTCTTCAGTTACGAGATCATAAGAAGCAAAATCTGCATATCTGATCCATGCTACAGTTGCTTTTAAGATAGAGTGTGCATCATCACGATCAAATTTCTGGTCTAAAATATATAATAATTGCTCCTTGGTAACCGTGTGGTCTGATGAGTTACTTAGCATGTTATATATGGTGTTCACAAAAGGTACATTCTTAACTAAATGCTCACGAAATATCAATTTCTTAGAATTATCATCACCATCAAGAAGTATATTTCCGGAAGAACTTAGTCTGATTGAATCATTCTCTAACTCTACAAACTTTAGTAAAATCAAACTATCTGTATACATAATCATTTTGTCATGATCAAGCTTTAGTAGATCTGACATTTCTTTGATAGTAGCACTTTGATTAGTAAATTTCTCTCTAAGGGTTTGCATAAAATGAAATAGATTAACCACGGAAATATGTTCTGGATAGTTTTTATGAATATTAACACCAATTTGACCTGAATTTCCGATTATTGAATTAGTCATCACCGAGTATAATTCAGCTACTTTTTCTTGAAAAACATGAGAGGATTGATCTCGAGGATGAGAAATGTCAATAGGAACGCTGACAATTATTTTACCTGGGTTAGAAGATAGAAGAACTACCTTGTCGCATAATTTTACTGCCTCTTCAATACTATGCGTGACCATTACTATTGATTTAATTGATAACATACTTCTTTCAAACCATAAATCTAATAAATCACCCTTTAACGCATTCGCAGTCAAGTAATCAAGGGCCGAGAATGGCTCATCCATCAGTAATATTTCTGGATCTACCACTAATGCTCTGGCAAATCCCACTCTTTGCCTCATTCCCCCAGACATTTCTTTCGGATAGGCTTCTTCATAGCCTCTTAAACCAACTAAATTAATTGCCTTTGCACCTTTATCTTTGATAACTTGTTCGCTAAATTTATTTTTATCAAGCCCAATTGTGACATTATCAAACACGTTAAGCCAAGGTACTAAGCCAAAAGTTTGAAATACCATTGAAATAGCGGGATCTGATTCTTTTATGGATTTACCCGCATATAGTACCTCACCTGACGTTGGATCTATAAGATTTGACATTATTCTGAGCAAAGTTGATTTACCTGATCCAGACCTGCCAATTATGCCTAATATTTCACCTTCTTTAATTTCAAGGTCAATTTGATCTAGGATGGTAATGTCATTACCTTTATGGTTAAATTTTTTGCTTATATTTTTAATTTCTAGTAAATTCTTGTTTTTCATATTTTAAGCTCCCTCCTATAACAAACGATATTTGTTTGAAATATAATTTTGTAAAGGTTTCCAAATAAAGTAGTTGATGGTAATTACGAAGATACTCATTGTTATCACACCGAGGGATATATGAGCATAATTACCTAAATTAGTATTGGTTGCAATATAAGCCCCAAGCCCATCTGCAGTAAGAGTATTAGTTCCCCAAGTAATAATTTCAGCAATAATACTTGCATTCCATGAAGCACCTGAGGCTGTAACCACACCAGTTATATAGAATGGCGCGATGCTAGGAAGTATAATTTTGGTTATTTTGTTTAAGTAATTTAATTTAAAAATTGCACTTGCTTCCAATAATTCCGTGGGAATAGTCTGAGCCCCTCCAATAACGTTATATAGAATAAACCATTGTGAACCGACAACTATCATTCCACTGAGCCATATGTTAGGATTGAGGTTATAGGATATGATTAATCCCACAAATAGTGGATAATAAAAATTTGCCGGAATAGCCGTTAGAAGCTGAGTGATAGGTTGAACTGCTTTAACTAATTTTGGTCTGAGTCCTATATATGTTCCAATAGGTATCCAAACTAGTGAACTAAGCAATATCAGCGCCAATACTCTAATAGCTGTATATAAGCCTAGCTTTAGGGTAGAGATCAAATCAGCAATACCAAGGTGATTATTGCAAAATCCATATAATATGCAGGAAATTTCACAGAGTGACCAAGCAACTAATAACCACCATATAATTTCAAAAAAAACTGCTATAGATTTTGCATAATTACTTACAGAGCTAGGAATATTTACATCAACTATTCTTTTACAGAAGTTTTTTAACAGACGAACAATTGGTTGAGTCCAATATGACTTTTGCAAATAAGATAGAAACCAGGAGCTTTGTGCACCATTTTCACCTACGTTAAATTCATACCTAAATTTATAAGACCAGGCCGTCAGTGGCCTAAAAATTACTTCACTATAAATTAGAATTAAACATAAAATAGCTACAAGCGACAATAACATTGCTTGATGGTCCATTTTTTGTAGCGCAGCCGCTATATATGCTCCCATCCCAGGCATGGCATAGCTATGATTTCCAACACTAATGACTTCTTGGGCTATCACAAAATACCAGCTACAATTCATTGATAAGATAATATTTGTTACCAAGCCCGGGATAGCAAAAGGCATTTCTATTTTCCAAAAAATCTGCCATTTATTTAATTTGCACATTCTTGACACTTCATCTAAATCTGACGGCAAAGTCATAAATGACTGATACAAGCTGAAAATTATGTTCCATATTTGTGCTGTAAATATGGCAAAAATTACCGCCATCTCAATCCCCCAAATATTATGTGGAGCAAGAGCAACAAAAAAAGTAACTGTAAAAGACAAGTATCCAAGGACGGGTATTGACTGAAATATATCAAGAAGTGGCAATAATAAACGTCTTATTCTTTTGTTCTTCACCATTACTATGGCATAAATTATGGCTATTAAAACAGAGGAAATTATTGCTATCAAAAATCTCATTGCTGTTCTTAGCAGATATTCTGGCAAGTATGAAGCATCAAGTTTAATGTTTTGATCTAACAAGTTAAGCGGACCTGTCATTTTATGAAGACCATAGAAAAAAACATATGTTATCAAAACAACAATCGATAAAGTCACTAAATTATAATATAGTTTCTTTAGCACAACTAACTCACTTCATTGATAACATTGGCTTTAAAGCTATAGAGAAATAGTTAAGGAAAGATTAATTAGGTAACCTAACTAACACCTAACTAACGGATGTTAACTTTTTCTTTACCATTATAGCATATTTTTAAAATTTTTAACATGCAGGATTTTGCGATGCAAGAAGCTAAAGACGTGAGAATACTACAAAGAGCCACCATAATTATGGCTGCTTTTCTAATAATTGAAATAATTGGTGGCATATGGTCAGGATCAATTGCTCTTCTTGCAGATGCCGGTCATATGACTATAGACGTAATTTCAAGTCTACTGGCATTATTTTCATGCAAAATATCTGGCACAAAGGAAGATTCGAAACGTACCTTTGGCTATAAAAGGGCGCAAGTAATTGCGGCTTTCATAAATGGAATTACGCTTCTTATAACTATTGCCATAATAATATTCGAAGCTATAGATAGGCTTATTCATCCTTCTGTTGTTAATGGTCACTTAATGGTAACAGTTGGTATATTCGGAGTTATAGCAAATATCCTAGTAACTTATACCTTACTGAAGGGCAGCAAAAATAATCTTAATATCAAAAGTACGATTCTCCACGAAATTGGTGATTTGCTCGGCTATGTTGGAGCTGTAATTGCGGGTTTATTGATTATTTATTTTGGTTATCAGAAGGCCGATCCAATTCTATCAATTTTCTTTTCTGCTATCATGTTAAAAACTACTTGGGAATTAATTAAAAGCACCATTTTTATATTAATGGAAGCAAAGCCTGATAATATTGATCAAAGCAAATTAGTCAAAGTCCTTAAGTCACAACTACCTGATTTTGTAAATCTTCACCATATTCATATTTGGTCCCTATCACCAGAGGATATATTGATGACCGCACATTTGAAAGTTAAGAAGACCATTAAAGACTTGAAAAAAGCCGCGACTATTATCAAAGAGGCAAAGAAAATTATAGCAATCGAATTTGGTATAAAACATGTGATCTTAGAGCTAGAGAATGATAGCTGTTCTGATGATTAAAGATGTTAGTATCTATTTAGCTTTTTCACAGTACTTTGGGAGCTAATAATTCCTGCTTATACTTGCTGATAAAATCATTCATTTGCTCGTATGGAACGTTTTTATTTAAATCTTTATAATCAATTCTTCCTTGATCTAACGAAAGAAAATTCAACATGCTTATAGTAGGGCCGCCCTCTTCCAGAAAATGACCAAATCTAGAGAGAAGAAATTTTATTTCCTCTTGATCACCCAGCATATAATCAGCGATAGCTAATTTTTCTATATTTAGCTTTTCTTTGTCAGTCAGCGGTTTGATATCTTCCGACCTTCCCTCAAGGGTCAGAGTAAGCACCCTCTTTAAATCTCTCCAATTATTCTCAACTAAAAATATATAAGATTTAATATCATTTCCAGTATCTGTAAAATCATCGCGGAGTAAAGTAAGAGCTTTATCATATTGTATAAGATCTATATAGGCTTGGGCCTTTAAATGGTTTCTTGTAAGCTTGGTATCATAATCAAGATTTGGCATTTCAGTTGAATCAATTACTTTAATCGCCGCTTCCGGTTTCTTATCTAAAATATACACCAAGGCCAGTTCTGATGCGGCAGCAACTTTATCTACCCCCTCAAAGCGATATTCAATTTGATGCTCTAGTAGAGACGCTGCACGTGATAGCAAATCTAAATTTATCATTTTCTTTATAACATAACTTATTATCTTATCTCCTATTTTACCAATTGGAAGTAATTCTCTAAATTCATAAAACATAGTTATTGCCTGCAAATCGGACATGTGATTTTGTTCTGAAGTAAACATTTCTACAAATGCATTACTCATCTGAGAGGCTATAAAGAGCGATTGCCCACTAGCGGAAAAGTTCTCAGATAGACTTTTCCAGGTATTCAAAGCTTCTTCATATTTATTCTCATTAAAATACAATTCACCCAATTTTCTTAAAATCGAAGCCTCAACTTCATCTCCACGCCATCTCATCAACAATTTGCTAAGTTCCACAATAGCCTCGTCATTGGTCATGATTTTTTTTTCATTGGATAAATTAACAAATGCAAATCTTGCTCTTGTACTATTAAAGCTATCATTAGAATTAATAGATAGTTGCTGCCAAATATTAAGCGCCTTGTCAACATCCTCAGAATCACGAGCTATTACTCCCTGGTAGTACTTCATAGAATCTTTTATTCTTTTGCTTTGAGTTTTTTTCTCAAGTGCCAAACACAATTTCTTTATCTTTTTTAGATCGTCTCCAGTAGCAAGCGAAAACTCAATATCTTTCTCTAATATTACTTCCTGAATCTTAGCTGGATATCCGTAGATAAAATTCGCCCGAGCTGATCTAAAATCAACTGGGTCACCAACTCCAGTAACTTGAACTTTTGCCATATTTTGCCAAAATGCCACTTCTGCTATCTCGTATTGACTCAAATTTGTCGTATCTATGCTATCAAAGGCAGTTTTGGCCTCAACATAATGTTCTTTCATGAATTCTGAAATTCCAAGCAACACCATTATTTCCTTATTAAAACTAAGAGCGTAAGGATCACGTCCGACTATTTTTAAGACAGCAGCAGATTCGTAATATAGATTATGCGCAAAATAAAACTTAGCTAGCTTAAGATATGCATCACTTTTTCCATGGTTTGTGCTTTGCATTATTTCATTATCAAGCTCTCCTTTTCTAACCGCAAAATTTACGTCTTCCTCTTTTTTCAGTGATAAAATAGTTTTGGTTTTATCCTCAGTTGAAGCATCAATAATTTTGGTCGTATCAGCTTCTATAAAGCCATCACTGGATTTGGCAAAGTGATTGCTCGGAACAATAATCTCGAGTCCTGTTTTGATTAATTGTATATAAGCACTATCAGAAACAAACGATAAAGCAAAGCCTTGAGCTGAGTTATATAACTTAAAATCTACAAAACTCCTTTTTCTGTCAACTCCTTGATCAGATCGATATGACGTTACGATAGATATGCTATCTCCTACTTCCGGATCTGTGATGTTTAAAATAGGATCAGCTAATTCATCTGCAGGAAAAAATATTCCCTTACTAAAAGGAGTATTATATTGAGCTATAACCTTTGTTGGGGTATAAGACCTAACTTGCCCCATAGGGGGCACTTCAATAATCCATTTATTGCCAGCTGTATAAGATTTAGCATTAGTTATTCCTTTGATCTTAAATCGGAGAACGGTAAATCCTCGATTATCTATTTGATCTGCAGAAACTAGCGTGGTTTTATAGGAATCTCTTATGGCACTCAGATTGGCGTATTTTTTTTCGTTAAATACCACCCATAAATACTCCTCCCGCATAAAAACTGCTGCAGCTACTTTTTTCTTCCAATAAAAGGACCATCTTCCACTTTTATCCGGCAAAAAATCTACTGATATTTCTAACATATCAGTTAGTTTATCAGTCACTTTTTCTAAAACCGGATTTTGTTCCCTGATCGTCTTAGTTTTTATTTGTTTAGGAATATTCGTTAAAATTTGTTGATCCGTTTTTTTTCCGGTGCTTTCAATCTTGCTATCCTTGGTCTCTTTAGTTAGTTTTGTAGGATTTCTTACAGGCACTATGGATGCTTTAAAATCTCCGTATGTTTTAGCAGAATTTGCAATGGTTTTGGAAATACTTAGCATCACACCATCATCTGCCAATGTTTTTACAGCTTCAAAATTATTATCTATCATGGTGAATATTATAGATTTTTTATCTAAGCTTAAATTCAATGAAACAAGATATTCCTTTGCTTCTTGCGGCATAACATCAATAATCGGACTGATTTCATTCTGAAAAACTGCAGAAATGGTATTTTTATCCTGTGAAATTATAAAGTCTGTAGATTTTGGAAAATTTAGTCCGGCTTTGATGCCATTACTATCAACATCTATATTAATA
>Ga0007801_10000588_pt1 | contig 11958 bp, 8 predicted proteins | sample CryBogmetaGMA2M_FD_60372 | JGI IMG/M metagenome (GOLD analysis project Ga0007801, IMG submission 60372) | Freshwater microbial communities from Crystal Bog, Wisconsin, USA - MA2M | ecosystem: Environmental > Aquatic > Freshwater > Lake | place: Crystal Bog, Wisconsin, USA | collected 2009-07-06
ATCACCTTCTCACGATCACTTATTTCGATTGCCGTTGGACATGAAGCTAAAATCTCCTCCCTAATGCTACTTGCATCCTCACTACGAGGATTATCGTCAGTTATAATCACATAGTCAGCGTAATTATTTGCGCACTTACCCATAAGTGGTCTTTTTGTTTTATCGCGATCACCTCCGCAGCCAAATAACACTATCAATCGGCTTTTAACGAAGGGTCTTAGTGATAATAATGATTTCTTGAGTGCATCAGGAGTATGGGCATAATCGATATAAATATTTTTGCCAGGCAGAATTGCCTTATCCATACGCCCTGGCACATTCTTTAACTGCGGAATAATATTTGCCAGAAGCTCTGCATCAATGCCTAAAGATAGAGCAAAACCTAAGGAACATAGAAGATTGTAAATCTGAAATTCACCTACTAAATTTACTGCTATGCTATATTTTTTGCCTTTATAGCTATAAGTAAAATTTTGCTGATTATCGCCGATCTGTATAGATTCTAGCTTGATTACCTCAGCATTCTTGCCATAATCGATAATTTTATGAGCATTTTCTAAGCAAATCTTTTTTATAGCATTATATTCCGGGATATCGGCATTGATTATCGCATAGCCATTTTGCAAAACTTCACGAAAAAGAAGCATTTTAGCATTAAAATAATCTTCAAAATCTTCGTGGTAATCGAGATGATCCTGGGTAAAATTGGTAAAGCCTGCAGCTTTCAAAGGAACTTGATGAAGACGTAATTGCTGAAGACCATGGCTTGAGGCTTCGATGGCCAAATATTCGACATTTTCATCACTTGCTTGTTTGAGCAATTTATGTAGCAAAACTTGATCTGGGGTAGTGAGCGACGAATCTGAGCTAAAACCTTGCACGCCAATGGTTCCAATTGATGCTGATTTATGACCTGCAAGCTCAAGCATTTGCTGAAAAAAAGTGACTACCGAAGTTTTGCCATTAGTGCCGGTAACCGCGACAATGTTGCTAGGAGAAGCTTGATAGAAAGCTGATGCAAGCTTGCCCAGAGCGATTCTCGTGGAAGAAACTTTAATGAAAATTACATTATGATTATTTACTGAGGAAATGTCTTGTTCATGAATGATGTATTTTGCGCCCTTAGCAATCGCCTCATTGATATATTCGTGACCATCCATTACCTCACCCGTGATGGCGACAAAAGCATAGCCTTGCTCTATTTTTCGTGAATCAGAGGTAATACCAGTAATATTTAGTGCAATTTCTTGATAATTCATGATCGTCCTTTGAGTTTGTTTATATTGGGGATGACAAGTCCTCGAATTAAACTTATCCTATCCCAAGTTAGTTTTTATACATAATTATTTGCTTTCTAGCTAGAATATTCCTTAAACACGAATTCGGGATTAGAAACCATTAATAATGTGGGGGAAGTGTCATCCCGGACATTAGGTGAGTCCGAGCTTTAGCTTGGAAACGAAGCGTATGATCCGGGATCTCATGAGGGGTTTTCTAAAAAGCTGCCAGCATGAGATCCCAGACGACTAAGCTCCGTATACGTATGCTACGCATACTACTTCGCTAAGATCTGGGATGACTGCCTGGGGGCTTATTTTTAGTTACTTTTAATCCCGAACTGGCGTTTTAAATATCTTACTTTCTGAGATCTCGGACTGCAAGTGTCGCAACCCAGGCTATGCCAGGGCTCCACTAGCATAAGAGATGACACACCCTTTATTGCGGACTTTTAAGTTTCCCTGTTTTTATGACTCAAAAACAAACTTCTTGTATTAACACAAAAACCTATTACTATGGATTTTATGCAACTTGAGGTTTAAATAAACATGGCAAAAAATCGTCATAAAAATAATCAAATAGAAACCATGATCGAAAAAGGATTATTCGCCAGCAGGTGGCTAATGGCCCCGTTCTATATTGGAATAGCCTTTTCTCTGGCCTTGTTACTGTTCAATTTCTGTAAGGAATTATATAAGCTTTGTGTTTCAATATTTAGCGATAATTATCACAATGTTATTATTAAAGTTTTATCCCTTGTTGACTTATCTTTAACCGGAAATCTGCTCCTCATCGTCATTTTTGCCGGTTATGAAAATTTTGTCTCTAAAATTGATGTTGATAACCATAAAGATAATTTTGAATGGCGCGGCAGGGTTGATTTTTCAACGCTGAAACTTAAACTTGTCTCTTCCATGGTGGCGATTTCTGGTATTCATTTGCTCAGTGTGTTTCTTACTCTTGATGGACATACAGAAAAAGAAGTCTATTGGCTGGTCATAATTCACATAGTGTTTATCTTTTCCGGGCTGTTTTTGGCTTTAATGGATTATGTTGGGGCGCAGACGAAGAAGGTGAAGTAGGCTTTTCAAAGGCTTTCTTTCGAAACTCAACTAAACCTTGTTTTATCTGCTTCAATTCCTTCGCCATTTGGGCATTTGTTTCTACAAAATTATCTATTTTTTTTACAATTTTTGCCAACTTTATTTTCTCTAAATATCCCTTTGCCTCAGGTTCATTCGATGAAAATAAAGTTTTCAGATCCTTTGCAACACCCCGAACATCTGCTCCCTTATCTATAAGAAATTTAGCAAGTTTTACATCCTTTAGTTTACACGCCATTTGCATAAGAGTGAGACCATACTCATTCGGTTTATCAATATCTTTGTGATCAATTGTGTCAGCAACTTTTCTTAACTTATTACTAAGCAGCTTTAATTTTTCCTCACTCAAACTCTCGCAACTTGCTCCCTTTGATATCATCTCCATTGAAAGTCTATCAAAATTGCTTGACATAGCGTAATTAAGTAGAAAATTCTTTGATTTTATTGTTAAATTATTAAGATTGGCCCTATTTTCTATTAAAATACGCGCTACTTCAAATTTTCCTCCTTCACATGCAAGGTCAAGTGCAGTTGTACCATTATCTAAGGGTTTATTTACATTCGCTTTTGCTTTTATTGCATCTTTTACTTTTTCCAGATCACCAGATTTAATGGCTTCAATTAAATCTGAATTTGCTGTTTTTCTTTCTTTAACTAATGCTTTGGTTGTCTGAGATCTCTTCAATCTTATATTTTTAGGTGGATTAATAGGAATTTGTTCTTCGGTATTAGCTTTTTTATCATCACTCAGTGAGCTAGCAGCTTGAACCGCAAGTTTCCCCCCTGATAATGCTTTTTCATCTATTATTGCTAAAATACCCTTATCTACTCCCTCACGATCTTCAAGACTTGGATATGGAACTCCTTTATCCAGAATAAATTTAATAAATTCTTCATCTTTATTGATCTTTTCTATCTCCTTGCTTAAGCAAGCTACCCTTATAGGAGTATTGCCATCGTTATCTTTAATTTCGAAAATTTTTGAATCTTCATACCTTTTGTTAAGTCGATATCTAAGCAAAATCTCGGTAAGTTTATTATCTTGATTTTTAAAAGCTAAGTGAAATGGTGTATTACCTGCTTGGTCCTTACAATCAATTTGAGCACCAGATTTTAACAAATTCTCTACTTCTTCATACTTCTTATTTTTGCAAGCTTCAAGCAGTTGTATGTTGTTATCCACTTGTGGATTATATTCATCTAATATTTTTAAAATTGTATCATTAATACCATTTCTTTTAATTGATTCTATTTTGTCAGAGTGGTTTGTAATTATATATCTAACTCTTTCTGCGTCATTATTCAAGCAGGCTATCCTAAGGGGAGTTTCCGCATCTTGTGAATCTTTGATTAGCAAATTTAACAACTTCGTATTATCATCACTTAGTGGCTTAGCACTAACAATATCGAATGCATTTTTACCTTCTGCATTTTTACTTATGGCCTGTTCACCTAATGCCAATAATCTCGTAACTAATTCTAGATTATCCTGTTCGCAAGCATCATGCAAAGAAGATGTCTTAAGCAGTGCAACATTGAAAATTTTATTTTGACTTCTTTGAGGTCCTTTGCTTTTCTGTTTATTGCCAATAGTATTATTAGGAGTATTGTTGATGTATTTAATTTTATCAGTCAAATTTTTTGCAAAGTCTTTAAATCCCAAATTAACTTGACCTTCAGAGAAAGATTTAACATCATCATCGGTAAGTATAATTTTACCTTCTTTGATTTTATCATGCGAAATTGGATATGACAGGGGTTTTGAATATGATTTTGATTCATTAACAATCAATTTAATTTCAATTTTATTTTCTTTTGCCCAATCAAAAGGATCTTGTGGAGGGTTACCAAATGTTTTGTTATTTTTCTTAGCCCAAATTACAGGATCCTCGCTTCCTAACTCAGTAAGCCACCCTCCATTAACAAATTTTTCATGATCTTCTTTAGGGAGCCATGGCGTAATTTGCTTCATTATTTCTAGGGTTTGTTTAAAATCCAGCATTACTTTACGCTGCTGTTTAAATTTTTCTACGTAAAATTTATAGAAATTCTCAGGACTGTCAAATTTAGGATCAGAATTAGGTGAGAACGGATCTGGATATGTTTGATTTCTATCTGATAACAATATGAATTCATCTTTAAGTTTTTTGCTCCATTGGGTAAGTGATACCCCCGATTCTTTTAGGTTTGATATTCTTGAAAGCAACATTTGATCTATTTCATGATCAGATATTTCCTCTATCGTTTCTGTTATTGCCTTATGAAATCTGTTAATATTTAGTCCCATTCCTGATGCTGTATCATAACCATTTTGCACGGAATAAATTTTTACTAATTGTTGTCTAAGGTGATTTTCATTATCGTAGAAATATATGGCTGCTCTTCCATGGTCAATTTTAGCAAGTTTGAAGGTTCCATCTTCTTGCGGAATAATTCCAAGATTTCCTCTATTAGGATCTACATCACCCATAAAAACTATTGAAGATACAACTTTTTCTAAATTTGTTATCTTTTTTGGCTCAAATCCTTGGATTTTTTCAGCTTTAACCATAAGTTTGTCATAATTTTTTACTATTTCAGGGTTATAGCTTTCTATTTCCTCTCTTGACTCTTTAAGTTGCTGGTATTCTTTAAAGAGCTTTGAATTCTCATCAATGGTAAGATTTGCACTTTGAATTTCTTTATGTAAAGCTGGATCAAGCTGCTTTAATTGTTCTCCTCTATGTTTTAATAAATCGAAGTCTTTAAATTCTTGCCATTGAGGATTATTCCATCTTTCCTTAATTTCATCATATTCTCTAACTAATGTTGAATTGTATTTGTTAGCTACATTTATAACCTCAATTTCACTAAAGCTTATAAATCCTGGTATATAAGCCGAACTTATGGCAAATTCATCGTCCTTGATATCTAATCTTGTCTTATCACTTTTATTAGAATCAGAGTAAATCAGTTGAATCTCAGGAGCTGCATCTTTAAGTAATAATTTATAGAAAGAACCTGAGATATATTCTCGAATTATATCCTCTCTCTCAAGTGATCCATCATATTGTCTTTTCGCTATTTTAACTCTTGCCAATTGACTATCATGTTCTCCTTTAGAGGCCTCGAGGCTTCCGCTATATCCCAGTCCATCATTTTTACCTGCGCTAAACTCATTATCTGCAGCATCATTCTTCGTTTTGAGAAATCTATCCAGTTTCTTCTTAGCGCCAGCAATATCTGTAGTACCTTGATCAGGTTGATTTGCAACAAGAGATTCTGCATCGCTTCCTTGTTCAGTCAATATTGTCTTACCATTAACACTGCTATCAACTAGTTCAGGTTTTTGTTCTTTTTTATCAACAGGAATTAAAGGAGCTGATTTGCTTCCTTCTTGTTCTACAGACATGCATACTCACTTTAAGATAACATCTAGCTTGAGTGTATAATTAAAATATTAATATTTACTTAATGTGCGTGAGATTTGTGTTTAGGATTTTTGCCATTTATCTAACCTAAATTCCCCCTAATGGTCACAAATATCATGCTTATGATTATGGTTGTGCGGATAGATGGCAAGATTGCTAGCAATCTCTTTTCCAAATAGATCAAGATAAGCTTTTTCTTTGCTTAGGCTTTCAGGTTTGCCTTCACAGCAAATATGATGATTAAGACAAATCACATGGTTACTCGAGCGCATCACCAAATATAAATCATGCGAAATCAGCAAAATCGCTATCTTTTGCTTTGTATTGAGATTCTGTAGTAGCGAGTAAATTTCGGCTTGGCCATTAATATCAACATTCTGTTCCGGTTCATCGAGAATGAGCAGATCGGGCCTGGTCAGAAGAGAACGCGCTAGCATTACTAGCTGGGCTTGGCCACCTGAAATCTCATGCATTGAAGAATTTAGGATTTTGGTAATGCCAACTTGCTCGGCTACTAATTCTACTTCTTGGCTAGTTACTTTGAGGTTAATGTGGAGTTTTAAAAATGTCGCAACATCAATTGGCATACTAGAATTAATCTGAAGTTTTTGCGGCATATAGCCGATACGAAGATTCTTTTGCCGCTTGATTGTGCCGCTGGTTGGCTTAATGATGCCTACCAATATTTTAGCCAGGCTGGATTTGCCTCCACCATTAGGGCCAATAATTGTAATAATTTGTCCCTTTTCGATATTTAAGCTAACATTATCAATTACTTTTTCGCCATAATAACTTTTGCAAATATTTTGTGCTTCGAGGATAAATTCTGGTTTTGGCGATTTTATTTTCTGGCTCATGCTGTCTCGCTCATCATTTTCCTCAGTTCCATACTAGCTTCTAAGGTAGAATTTTGGGTAAAAGGATTCACTTTTAATAATTTAGCTGTGACAATAGCTTCAAGCGTAAAATGCATAATCAAAGCACCAATAGTATAACTATCTAAATCGTAGATTTTCATAATTCGTGTCGGTAATCCCTTTTTAATTAAGCTCGCTATGGTGTTCTTTTGCATTTGCTGATTAATAGTGCCGAGTGTTTTACCATCAAGATGTGGGTATTTATTACCGCAATTAATTTTATGGCCATCACCTTCGGTATTATGGGAAATCAGTGTAAAAAATTTATCACTCGGACCTTCCAAAAATAACTGCAGTAATCCTTGTTGCTGCGAGTTAGTACTGGCTATAATAGGGGTTATCCCCTTTTTATCTTTGCCAAGTGTTTCGCTACTCATTCGCTGATACCACTTACTAAAGCCTGAAAAGGCGTTTTGGAAGGTCATGAGGCAATTAATATTGTAAGAGTATGCAAGAAGTCCAGTGGTTAATGCGGCGCCTGAAGCAATTTCTGGTAATTTTTCTTCCACCGCGAATAGCGAGCCAGCTCTAATTTCTCTAACTGAAAAGCCATTAACCGCAGCCATTAATAAGCCGGAACTAGTCAAAGTAGCGAATCTACCAGCTAAATTTACATGCTCAATAATATGTGATTTTAACTCTAGCGCTAAATCATGCAGGGGACTTTTATTTTTGCTGGTGATAAAAAAGAAATGTTTGCTAAAATCATAGCTACGTCCGAAGTTTTTATAGATTTTATTAATAATGGTAAGTGAAGCTGCTAATGTGCCAATGTTACTTCCAGATTTGCTGATCACTAAAAAACCAGTCTTGCTGTAATCAATTTCGCTGAGCGATAGCTCAAAGTCACTAGGGTCGATATTATCTATTACGCTAATTTGCATTTTTTGCTTATTTCGCTTGGCATAGTTTACAAAAATGCCTGGATTAAGTGAAGCTCCACCGACTGCAATAACTACTAATTTTTCGAAGGAGTTACAAATGATCTTGGATATTTCTTCAATATAAATAAGGTCATTCTCATCGCGTAACATACTGAATAAAGGGAGAGATCTCTCAGAAGATGAATGTTTTAGAGAGTTTATTACAGTCTCGGCAAAAGGCAACATAGATTCAAAGACTTCACTTGGAATTCCGCTCCCTTTCAGGTTTTTGCTAAAGCAATAATCTACATGTTGTTTGTATAACACATTAATTAAAATAATCTCTTTAATATATTTGGTTTTTGATTCGGTTTTGCTAGTTTCTTTTCGATATCACTATCAAGCATCTTGTCTTTGGTTTTTTCAAGCAGGCTTCTCTCACCTTGCGAAAGATTTTTATCACTGGTTTTAGTGGTGATTGCAGCTTGACTCTCTGGCTTAGGTAAGTCAAAAGTTTTAGGGATGATCAAAGGTTCATTTTTAATTATGGCAAATTCATCAGGTTTCATAGCCGCGCCATATTTTTTAGCAAAGCTACTATTGCAGCCAGAAGCCATTATAAGGCAGGCTATAATCGATAAGGCAAATTTAATTTTTGACATTTTTTTCTCTTTTTGTTGTTTTGTTATTCATCTCTTCAATAATATTTTCTATAAATAGTAAGGTAACTCCAATACAAATAAGACTGTCAGCGATGTTGAAAGCAGGAAAAGCATAGTTTTGGTAGTGAAATTCTAAGAAATCCGCTACTGCTTGATATTTTATCCTATCAACAACGTTACCAATAGCACCGCCAACTATTAATGAGAGTGAGATATAAGTAACAAATTTCTCTGAAATTGCCAACCAAAATGATAAAATCAGTGATATAAATATAGAAATGGCAAGAAATATACTACTGCCATTTTTAATTCCATTCATTAGACCGAAGCTTACACCCTTGTTCCACACTAAAACAAGATTAAAAAATGAGGTTATCTCAAGATGATTGCTCTGCTGTCTGCTATCGAAGAAGGAAATGATAGCTTCTTTGCTCCAGCGATCTAAGATTACTGATATAGTAATTATAATGATGCCGATGATAATTGCTTTATAATTTAATTTATAATTGCTCATTTAAAATATAGTGCGCTTCTCAAAACTTGACTGAAGTTTCATAAATTTGTATCAATTAGTCAATAAATATTATATCTTTGCGCCTTATTGTTGAGAATTAGTATTATTCGGCAGGTACGTCGCAAAGGACTCTAAAGTGCCATCACAGTGCTGCTTTGTTATTCAAGGGGACCGCCGTGTTATTAAAGAGTGTCCTGCGATTTCCCAGCGTCCATGTGTCATTCCCGCGAAGGCGGGAATCTAGCCTGGTCTCCCGGGGCATTGATAAATTAGATGTACTGGATCCCTGCCTTCGCCGGGATAACACAACGAGAAGCAGAGGGATGACAACCGTAAGGCTGGCTTGGACTAAAATAGTCACCGAATAATTAACAAGATTTATAATCACTAACTAACAAACTAGGGCTATGCTACTCACTAAACTAACTGAATTATTCTCAGAAAACACATCACTAAGTAGAAATATCAATAAATTCATCATACTAAATTTGCTGATATTAGGTGCTATTTTAATATTATTTCATTTTTCTAATTTAGATTTAGTGATCCAGAATTATTTTTACTCAAACACCCATGGTTGGGCGATTGATCGCGGTAATGAGGAGTTGAAATTACTGCTATATGTTATCCCTAAGAAAATTATTACCTATTTCTGTGGCTTAATTCTCTTGATCTGTCTTTACTATAGCTTTATACCAGGCCAAGACAAGAATTTAATAAGGGCGAAAAAAACTCTTCTCTATATTTTTTTATCACTGCTGATTACCTTAACTTCAGTGCCTATGCTAAAGCAGGCTACCAATATGCACTGTCCTGACAGCACAGAGGTTTTTGGGCGAGACAAGCCCTATATTAAGTTATTTCAAAAATTTCCTGAGGAATATTTAGCAGATAAAAGAGGTAAGTGTTTCCCGGCCGGACATGCCAGTGCAGGATTTTCACTTTTGACATTTTTTTTCATCTTACGGCAAAAAAAACATAGAATCTTGTGCCTAATTATGGTACTAACTCTTGGTTGGATAATGGGGGCATACCAGATTATGAGGGGGGCACATTATATCAGCGATACATTAATAACCATGATGATTGCATTGATTTCACCATTACTATGTTACAAGTTTATATTTAAGGCAACAAAGGCGCGCAAGGAGACTAAATTATGAAAAATATGAAAAAACTTATTATAATGTCGATGCTTTTTCCTCTTTCAGCTTTTGCTGTTGGTTCTGAAAGTGACGAGTTAAAACAAGAAATTATTGAGCTAAAACAAAGACTTTCTCAATTAGAGAGAACTTTGAATAAAGCCACTAAAATAAAATCACCAACAAAAAAAGTTAAACACAAGGAAATTACTGTTGCTGATGTAGAAGCGAAAGAGCAACCTGAGAAAACAGAGAAAAAAGCATTTTCTCCTTCTATTCAGGTTGGTGGAGCGATATCTACAGAAATTGGCGGTTATAAAGATAAAAAAACCAAACAAAACTATTCATCCAACGTAAGAAATGCCAAACTTAAGGCTTATGGTATGGTGCATGAGGATGTTGGTTTTATGGTAGAAGTAGATTTTGCTGGAGATCAGCATAAGCTCAAAAAAGCCTATGTTAATTATTTTGGCATGGCTCCCGTGGAAGTTCGTATTGGTAGATTCATCCAAGATTTTGGTATAAATCAAGATGATTTATTTCCTGAATCTCATCCTCATACTTGTCTTTCTGAGTTTAATGAAACCGGGGTGAGGGTGCTTACTCATGGTGAGAGATGGTATAGTTCAGTAGGATTTGCATCAAATAATTTTGGCACTACCAAAAATAATGAAATTGACCAGTCAAAGACTTTATTTTTACGTGCTTCTTATGCTCCAATTTATAATGAAACTAACGTGGTTCATACAGGAATTTCCTATGCTCATCACATGCCAAAGTCATCTGCTAGTAAAATTACTTTTAAACAAAGATTTGAAAATAAGTTTTTAGATGATGGAATCTCTGCGAGCATAACTAATATCGACAATATCGATAGTTATGGTGCGGATCTTGGCTTCATTCATGGGCCATTTTCAATTCAGGGAGAATTTACAGAAGCAAAAGTTTCTCGTTTAGCTAGACTAAGAGCAAGTAAGCTAAAAGGTGGCTATCTGCAGATGGCATATAGTTTTACAGGAGAACAAAGAGAGTATGATCCAAGATTCAATAAATTTTCGGCAATCACGCCAAAAGAAAATTTTAGTTTTAAAAACAGTGGCAAAGGAGCATGGGAACTTGCTGTTAGATATTCTCATGTAAATTTAAATGGCAAAGATGACCTAGTAGGTGGAAAGATGAAGAACTTATCAACTTCACTCAATTGGTATCTAAATAAAAACCTGAATGTAATGTTTAACTATATTCATGGTAAAACCGATAAAAATGCTACTATTCCAAATAATAAGGCTGACATTTATCTGGTGAAGGTTAATTTTTACTTTTAGGTTACTTTGATAAGGGTGAGGGGGTCATTTCGGTTTTACAATACGGGGATGGTTGTCTCCGTATTGTCCTCCCGGAAATTAGGATAGCACGAAGCGATAGCCGAGTATTGCTATCCTAATTTTCGGGATCTCATGAGGGTTTTCCGGCAAATTCTTCTTTTCCAACTTTAGGAGATTCTAGACGAGTAAGCTACGTAGGCGCAAGCTGCTTAGCTAAAGTCTGGAAAGACTTTTGCTTCGACGAAGTCTCATTCCCGCGTAGGCGGGAATCCAGATTTTACTTTAATTGATGCTATTTCTGGATCCCTGCCTGCGCAGGGATTACAACCGAGAGGCAGGGATAACACTTCCTCCCATCCACCATCCTACCAAATTAACGCTTCTTTCATATTTACCTGATAAGATTTTACCTCAAGAGGTATCTTATGAAACGTTTATTAAGCAGTTTATTCTTTATATCTAGTATAGTTTTGGCTAAAAACTTACCTGCTACATCTTCTTCAGAGATAGAGAGTATCGATGATAAATGTAGATCTGTGAGAGCAGCTTTTTACATATCAGATTTTGGAACCAGGGCTAGGGTTACCGAAGTTGATACTTGCAACCGAAAAATTATTGCTCATAGAAATGACAAATTCATTCCCCTGGATATCAAAGAAGAAATGGTTGCATCAAGAAAAGCTAATGAAGTTTCACAGGGCATTATTTACCAAATTATCATTGATCTCTATACAATAATAAAAG
>Ga0007801_10000590_pt1 | contig 11950 bp, 11 predicted proteins | sample CryBogmetaGMA2M_FD_60372 | JGI IMG/M metagenome (GOLD analysis project Ga0007801, IMG submission 60372) | Freshwater microbial communities from Crystal Bog, Wisconsin, USA - MA2M | ecosystem: Environmental > Aquatic > Freshwater > Lake | place: Crystal Bog, Wisconsin, USA | collected 2009-07-06
GTCATACGGGCCCTGCCCATGCGGATTTGAGACGGTAGCCGCGCCGTTCACATCAATGGTAATCAAAATACCGCAGCCAGCCCCGTCCGCACCGACTGCAGGACAAACACCATCCGCCAGTGTGGGAGCAGCAACGGCCTGCTGCGGTAACACCGCCAAACCGGCGCCCAGAGCAAGGACAGACAGACTCAAGATAGCCTTAATAGGAAACATTTTTATCTCCAAAGCATAAATTCAAGCGATATCTGAAACGACGCGTTTTGCATCGATGCCAAGCGATGCATGCACATTTCCGTGGTTAAAGAAATATTAATAACATTTTTCATACCTTGACAATATGTAAATCGACCATCTCGAAAACTACTCCCGTGCAGCGTCACGGGCCATGCGTGAGACCGGTGCATATTGACGGCAACGACCCATCACGATAGAAAAATGCGTCGGTTTACCGGCCCTCGTGATTTGTCCGGCCGGATTGCGGCGAGGTGAAAGAAGCGCGCTAAAGAGGCCAGCGGCGACGCTATGTGAGTTGCCCGCTGCATCTGAGGGTCGGCCCAACGGATAAAAGGGCCCTATTGATGACCAATCCAAAGCACTACCGACCTGCGACGTTACTCGTGCAAGGCGGAGTTGATCGTTCACCGCATGGTGAAACCGCTGAAGCGCTCTATCTAACCTCCGGATTTGTCTATGACAGCGCTGAGCAGGCGGAAGCGACGTTTAAGAACGAAATCGTTCACTACCAATATTCCCGCTTCGGCAATCCGACCGTAAGTATGTTTGAGAACCGTCTGGCCTTGCTGGAAGGCGCAGAAGCATGTCGCGCGACGGCAACAGGGATGGCGGCGGTGCATGCTACTCTGCTCTCGCACTTGAAATGCGGCGATCGCGTCGTCGCTTCGCGGGCTCTATTTGGCTCCTGCCATTGGATCGTGTCGACGCTACTGCCGCGCTATGGAATTACCTCGGAATTCGTCGATGGCGGGGATTTGGAGCAATGGGGCAAGGCGCTGGCTAGACCGGCAAATTTAGTCCTGCTGGAAACACCGTCCAACCCGATGCTGGAAATGGTTGACCTGACTGCGGTCGCCAAACTGGCCCATGCGGCAGGGGCGATTGTGGTGGTGGATAACGTATTCGCCACGCCCCTACTGCAAAAGCCGATCCCAATGGGGGCCGACGTGGTGGTGTATTCGTGCACTAAGCATATCGATGGTCAAGGGCGGATGCTCGGTGGCGCGGTTCTTGGCAGCAAGAAATGGGTGGATGAAGTCCTACAACCGTTCATCCGCAACACTGGGCCGGCGATGTCGCCGTTCAATGCTTGGGTGCTGCTCAAAGGGTTGGAAACGCTGTCGCTGCGGGTGAATGCTGGCTGCGTCGCCGCCGAAAAGGTGGCAAATTTTTTGGCGGAGCAGGTTGGTATCGCCCGCGTGTGGTACCCGACCCGAGACGATCATCCCCAACACGACCTGGCGATGGCGCAAATGAGTGCTGGTGGCACGATGGTCACATTCGAAATGGCCGGAGGCAAGGACGCTGCATTCCGATTGATGAATGCGTTCAGGCTGATCGCGATTTCCAACAATCTTGGTGACAGCAAATCCCTCGCCACCCATCCGGCGACGACCACGCATATGCGCATTCCCGCCGATGACCGGGCCAAACTCGGCATCACCGACGGAGTGATCCGGTTGTCAGTCGGGCTGGAGGACGTTGAGGACATCAAGGACGACCTTACACAAGCGCTACAAGCAGTCTGACGATTGTAGACGGATCTGGCGAAACGGCGGCAGGTGGCTGTAAAATAGGCCTGTCGCCGTGCGCTCCGTTTGGGGCAAGGAGTACCGATGAACCACGATTACACCGCCGTGACCAATGGGGTGAAAGTGACCGTGCGGTCCTTCTACCTTGCTGATCGGTCCAAACCTGAAGAGAATGAATTCTTCTGGGCCTACCGTATTCGTATCGAGAACGGCGGCGATGCACCGGTGCAAGTGCTGAAGCGCACTTGGCATATTACAGACGCGCAGGCGCGGACGCAGTCCGTGCATGGCGACGGCGTCGTGGGGGAAACCCCGGTGATCGAGCCGGGTAAGGCGTTCGAATATACCTCAGGTACACCGCTTTCGACCTCCTCCGGATTCATGGGGGGGCTCTATCACGCCATTATCGTACCAACGGGGGAGAATTTCGAGGTCACAATCCCAACCTTCAGCCTCGACTCTCCGCATCAGAACCACAGGGTGCATTAGACCTTGCCAGTCATCAACCGAATCGCGGCCTTCGCCGACGATCTGACCGAATGGCGGCGCGATTTGCATGCCCATCCGGAGATTGGTTTGCAGGAGTTCCGCACCAGCGCAGTCGTAGCGGAAAAGCTGCGCGGTTGGGGGATTGAAGTCACGACCGGCATTGCTGGCACTGGGCTGGTCGGAACCTTACGTCGAGGCCGTTCGCAGCGGGCGATCGGCATTCGGGCGGATATGGACGCGCTGCCGATGGAAGAGGCGAACACATTTGCGCATCGCAGCCAGAACCCTGGCCGCATGCATGCATGCGGTCACGACGGGCATACGACAATGCTGTTAGGCGCAGCGCGCTACCTAGCCGAAACCGGCAATTTCGACGGCACCGTGCACTTCATTTTCCAACCTGCCGAGGAGAATGAAGGCGGCGGGCGCATCATGGTCGAGGAAGGGCTATTCCAGCGCTTTCCGTGTGACATGGTTTTCGGCGCACATAACGACACCAGCCTGCCAAAAGGTGCGATGGCGGTGGTAGAAGGCTCGGTGTCGGCGGCTTCGGACCGATTGAACATTTCGATTACCGGGCGCGGTGGCCATGCAGCGCGCCCACATCGGGCAATTGATCCGGTGGTGGTGGGCAGCCACATCGTTTTGGCGCTGCAATCCATTGTCGCACGCCGCACTGACCCGCTGGATAGTGCTGTCATTTCAATCACACAATTCCATGCCGGCAGTGCCCATAATGTGATCCCTGATTGCGCGACGCTAGGTGGGACGGTGCGCACCCTTTTAGCGCGCGTGCAGGACGAGGTGGAACGCCTCATCACGCAAGTTGTGCTTGCGACTGCAGCCGCGCATGGGGCGGAAGCAGTGATTACGTATCAGAGGGGCTATCCGCCGGTGGTGAATGCCCACGGGCCGACAGAGTGCGCCGCTCGCGCTGCGGCGCAGTTGCTGGGTGGCGATAACGTGATCCGTAAGCGCCCACCCGGTATGGGCGGGGAAGATTTCAGTTTCATGGCACAGGCAGTACCTGGCTGCTTCGTTCGCATCGGGCAAGCCGAGGGAGACCAGTTTTCAACGCAGGTGCACCATCCCGCCTACGACTTCAATGACGCAATCCTGCCGATAGGCGCCAGTTTCTGGGCAAGCCTAGTCGAGCAGGAATTAGCGCGCGACGCTCGGTGAACGGCGCCCTGCAGGCCTTTCTGCTTGCGTTTCCCGCGCTGTTTTCGATCGTCAATCCCCCAGGTGCGGCGTTTATCTTCAACGACATCGCCTCAGGCTACAGCGTTCTAGATCGCGCGCGCTTGGCAAAACGCGTGGGGCTGTATTCGCTCCTGGTCATGCTGGGCGCGCTTTGGGGCGGGGCTTATGTGCTTAGCTTTTTTGGCATTTCGCTTGCGGCCTTAAGGCTTGCCGGTGGAGCGGTTGTCGCATTGCGCGCCTGGGATCTCCTTTCAGCCCCGGAACGCCAAGAGGCACGCAAACAGGAACAAGCCGAGGGGCCGCATGGGACAGTGGAAGACATTGCTTTTTTTCCACTCACACTGCCGTTCACCACCGGGCCCGGCACAATCGCCGTGGCCGTGGCGCTTGGCGCCGGACGGCCAGACGCAGGACCGCTAGGATTCTTCATCGGCATGACTGCCGCAGCGCTGGCGATCACTGTCATCGTTTGGCTTTGCTACCGTTCCGCGGATCGCATCGGCGTATTGATCGGAACCTCGGCCCGACGCACGATTTCGCGATTATCCGCATTTTTGTTGCTGTGCATCGGGGCGCAGATCATGATCGCCGGACTGCTCGATGTAGCCACGCTGATACGAATGGCGGCGTAACCATACCGTAACGCCGCAGAGAGCACTTTGGAGAGGTACGTTTTTTGATCGAGCATTTGCGGATTATGGCATGCAATATGAGGGAGTTGGATGAGTAAGCATTGGAGAACGCGCTGTTTCGTAGCGGTTGCTAGCGTCGCCTTGTGGTTTACCACACTGCACTCCAATCGCGCTTCGGCGACGTTGATTGACGTTACATACGGGAACGCGGGCGCTCAGACGGCCGACAGCACCGCCCTGTGCCAGGGCACGAGCGTGTGTGTTCTGGGCACCGAAAGCTTCAATTCAGTTTCTACGGCGAACTTGACCGGAGGCTTCACGTCTACGTTTGGCCTAACCGGCAGCCAAACAATTAGTGGAACCTATTCCGCGGACACCACAGCCAAAACCGGCACTAATCTTGTGAGCCAAGGGGCAAATCAGTACGGTGGCGCTGGAGGGACAGGCTTGTATCCGGAGTTGATGAACGGCAGCTACACGATCGCACTTGCAGTGAACGGCGTGCCCGGCGTGAACTATTTTGGCTTATGGATTTCGGCGCTGGATGCAAACAATACGATCGCGTTTTATAGCGGCGCTTCTTTGCTCTTCACGTTCACACCGTCGCAGATGATTACCGCTATCAATGCGAGGAGTAACAAAGCGGCTTATTATGGCAATCCCAATAACCCAACTCAGGATACCAGCGAACCATTTGCGTTCGTCAATTTTTTCGGGGTCGGTGGGACCTTTGATAAGTTGGTGATCTCTAATTGCTGTGGTACGGGATTTGAAACGGACAACCAAACCGTAGGATATCGCAATCCAGCGCCGATCATTGGCAATTTGTTCGGCGTGCCCGAACCAAGCCCCCAAGCCAGCCTGGCGCTTGGCGTAGCGACGCTGCTGCTCGGCCGGCGCCGCGCTACTTCATCCCCGCCGATGCGATTCCGGTCGTAATATATTTTTGCAGGAACGCAAACACAACGCTCACCGGGATGAGTGTGACCACCGTCATCGCCAGCAAATAATGCCACTGGGTTTGCAACTCCCCTTGGAACGACGCCAAGCCTAGCTGTAGTGTGAACACATCCTCGCGGTTCAGAACGATAAGCGGCCAGAGAAAATCATTCCAGCGCCAGACGACTGAGAAGATTGCCAGCACTGCCAACGCCGGCGCAGCCAATGGCAGGACAATGCGCCAAAATAGCCGCCATTCGCTGGCATGATCCATGCGGGCCGCATCCATCAATTCATCCGGAATGGTGAGCATATATTGCCGCAGCAAAAAAACCCCAGTTGGGGTAGCAGCCGGCGGGAGGATAACGCCCCAGAGGGAGTTGCCCAAGTTGAGCTTGGTCACCACCAAAAACGCCGGCACAAGAATCACAGTGATCGGGATCATCAGTGTCGAGACGATAAAGATAAAAATCCCGTTGCGGCCGCGGAATTCGTATTTGCTGAGAGCAAACGCACACATGGCGTTGATCAGCAGTGTGAGCGCGGTGGCGGTAACGGTGACGATGACGGAGTTGGAGAGATACCGGCCGAAGTTGAATTTCTCCAGAGGCTCCAGGTAATTCTCAATGGCGAAGTGAAGCTCACGCACCGGGCTGGCTTCGGCGAGTTTCACGCGGCGAATAGGCGCGTCTAGCACGGCGGGATCGATGACCTGCAACTCTATGCCGATGCGACGCACCATGGCGCGTTCGGCTCGGCTACCGTCGGGCAGCGGCACCGAAAAAACGGGCAGTGGCTTCTCGAAGCCGGCAACGACAATCTGCTTTTGCCCGGTGGGCAAGAGGCTAGGCGGGAATTCCTGTAACGCTGACTGGGTTTTGAACGACGACAGCACCAACCATAGTACCGGCACGAACATCGCCAGGGTGCCAAAAATCATCCACCCCCAACTGAGCCAATCTGTCCAGTTACCGCGCCTACGTGTCAGAAAGCTGTTCATTGTTTCGCCCTCGCGGAGGCCAGCAATTGCAGTAATGTCAGCACCAGCAACACGCCCCCAACGAGCATAGAAGCCGCAGCAGCCAGCCCCATGATGTGCACTTGGCCCGCAAACGCGGTTTCGTAGATGTACTGCACGATGTATTGGGTCGCTGTACCGGGCCCCCCCCCCGTCAGGACATAAATCTCATCAAACGCCTGCACGGCGCGAATGAGACCGAGTACCAGGACAACTGCCATGTTCGGCATCAAGAGCGGCATGGTGATACGCCAAAAGACACGCCATTGCGGCGTGCCATCCATGGCTGCGGCTTCATACAAATCGGGGGGGATGGCCTGCAATCCGGCTAAGAGGATCAAGACATAAAAGCCCATATGGGCCCAAACGCTGACCACCACGGTCCAGGTGAACGACCAGTCGGAATCGAGCAGAAATGGTAATCGCTGGCCACCGTTGGCAACCAAAATGGCGTTCAACACACCATCCGGCTGCAAAATCCATTTCCAGATCAGCGCAACAACCACCGGCGATAGCAAAACAGGATAGAAAAAGACCGCCCGAAAAAATCCACGCAATGGCATCTTTCGGTTGAGTACGACTGCGGTGATCAACGACAGAGCCACCATCGTTACTACCTGGAACGCGACAAACCAGAGCGTATTGTCGACCGCGCGCCAGAAGCGATCCTGGCGACAACTCGCGACGTTCAAGTAATTGCTGCAATCCAGAAGCTCAGAAAAATTGGCTAAGCCAGTGAAAGGCCGCTGCTCGGGCATCAACTCAACGCCCGAGGTTGTGGCGTACCAAATGTTCAGCAGCATCGGCAGCACAACAAAAATGCCGAACACCAGCAGATTGGGTAGCACAAAGACATAAGGCATACGCGCGGCGCCTAGAGCGCGTTGCAGCGCCTCGAACGGCCAATCGATCAGACGTGCCAACGCCGCGCGCATAGTCTTATTTCACCCCGGCTGCCTTCAACCCGTCCTGCATATCCTGGGTCATGCGAGCGAACGCATCATCTAGCGTCATTTCCCCAGAAATCGCCTGATTAAGACGCACGGTCAGCGGGGTAAACAGTACGCGGTTCAAGCGATAACCCTGCAACTGATAGGCCACTGGCGACAGAGCTTTAACGTTCGCAAAGGCGGCATCGAGTGACTTTTTGATTTGCGGCTTATCAGCCGCGTAAGGAATACCCTTTGCCATCAGGCCTTTGTGCGCGGTCAGAAATAAAGTGCGGGCGTGGAATTCGGAGTAGACTGGTTCGCTGGCTAAGTAGTCCATCAGCTTACCGATTTCCGCCGGATGCTTACTGGTTTTATAAGCGACCAAGGCAGCACCGCCCGGCATCCCCGAGCACGACGCCGGTCCGCACGGATTAGCAACGCCATGCCAGTCGAACCCGTCGCCTACCGTTTTCACAAATTGGGCAAACTGCCACGAGCCAGACATGTAAAGAACGACTTGGCCGTTGGAAAACTCTTCGTTCGCACCTCGATAGGCAGCGCCACCGACGGAACCCCAGATCGCCTTCGACATGACGCCGTCGTTGTGCCAGCCGTAGATTTTCGTCGCCATCGTTTTCAGGCCAGCATCGACCAACGCGGGTTGGCCATCTGGGCTGAAAAACTTGGCGCCGTAGCTAATAGCCGGGCCGGCAATGCGATGGCCGGAGCGATCGATAGCAATGGGAATCGGCACGTTCAGCTTGGTTGCAACCGCTTTGGCCGCCTTCGCCCAATCGTCCCAGGTCGCCGTCGGACCGGGCAACGGGATGCCGGCTTGCTGGAACAAGGTTTCGTTGACAATCGGCATGGTGATGGTGAGCTGCGTCATCAAGCCGTAGACGCCATCCGTCTCCCCAGGCGGACGCACCCAAGGCAACACATCCTTAAAGTTGACATCCCAATACGCCTTGTCTTTCAAATAAGGCGTGAGATTGAGGTAGTATGACGACTGGCCACCAAGGTCGGTTACCCGTGCCATATCCGGCGCCTGGCCACTGCTGACCAAGGCTGGCAGGTTGTCAGTGATGGTCTTGTAGGGCACGCGATCAAGAGCGACTTTGATGTCAGGATTGGCCTTCTCGAACCGGTCGAGAAGGTCGCGCATCACGTCGCCTTCGTTCGCATCCGAATACCACATGATCCGCAACTCGGTGGCGGCATCCGCCGGAGCCGCGGCGAGCAATGGCAAGGCAAGCATCGCCGCGCCAGCCATGATCGTGCGACGGAAAAACGTCTTCATTGGAAGTCTCCCTACGAGTTTCAGCCCCAGCTCTGATAGGCCGGATGCCCTTGTGTGATGGGTAGTTCAACGCGCATGCCCGTGCACGCAGAGTGATAGATTGCGCTTACCAATTCCAACGACTGTCGTGCCTCCGCCACTGTGACAGGTGGCAGGTCTCCGGTCTCCAAGGCATTGTGAAGAAGCGCCAATTGGCCATCGAAACCTTCCTTACCTTGCGGTGCGTCAGCTAAGGCAGCCTCCAGCCACACCTGATCCTTGGGTGCACGCGGCAGGAAATGCCAAGGGTCCTTGGAACTCATGTAGACTTCACCGGCGCTTTCGATGGTGACATTCTCTGTCATGATCCGAGTACGGGTGAACTCATTGGCCGAGCCAAGTGTTACCGACAGCATCGCCAACGCGCCACTTTGCATCTCGAGTAACGCCCCGCCGCAATCCTCGGTCTCAATCGGATTTACCCGAATGGCCGTAGCACCGCTGACGGATTTAATCGGGCCGAGTAGCGTGGTCAGCATATCATGCGCGTGGATAGCGTGGCCGAGAAATGCGCCTCCGAGTTCATAGGCCTTAGTGCCACGCCATTTGATGGCGTAATAGTCCGCACCACGCGACCAATGCGTTTCAACCGTTGCCATAAACACTTTGCCTAGTGCACCCGTCGCCGCGAGATGACGTGCTTTGGCCATGCCATTGCCAAAACGGACCTGAAAGATTGGCATGAGCACCCGGCCGGTCCGCGCGGCAATCTCGGCCAACGCATCCGCTTCCGCCACCGACCCACACAGCGGCTTCTCACAAATCACATGCTTGCCCGCTTCGAGCGCGCGGCGCACAGCCTCGAAATGCAAAAATGGCGGCAGGCAGATATCGATGATGTCAATATCCGTACGCGCCAATAAGGCGTCATCAAAGTCAGGATGGACGTTAGCACCGCATGCCGAGGCAAGGGCTTGAGCGCGCGCGACGTCACGATCGCAGATCACCGTAATTTCATACAAATCTGGATTGGCGGCGTAGCCGGTCACATGCTGCGCACCGATTCCGGCGCCGACGATGGCAACGCGATATCTCCGGCTCATGCGCGGGCAACCGCGGCTTCGCCGTCATCGGCATGGAAAAGATGTGCATGCCCAATGTGCACTGAAGCCCGCACATTACTGCCACCCACCAGATCGGTCTGGCCTGGCCGGCGCACGGTAATCCGCTCGCCGTTCGCCAATGTCACGTACACGTAGCTCTCTCCGCCCATGTGTTCCACCAAGTCGACTGTGCCCGGCAATCCGCCGCCATCGACAAACTCGAAATGTTCAGGCCTCACGCCAAGGGTCACGGCGGCACCCGCGGCCACCGCAAAACCGCCGACATCCAATTCGCCTAATCCATCGACCCGGACACCTGTTGGCGAGACCGTGGCCGGCAGAAAGTTCATGCGTGGTGAACCGATAAAGCCAGCGACAAAACGGTTAGTGGGTTTATTGTAGAGGCTCAGAGGGCTGCCCGCTTGCTCCAATCGGCCCGCACGCAAAACCACGATACGGTCCGCCATTGTCATGGCTTCCGTCTGGTCGTGCGTTACATAGATCATGGTCGCTTTCAGGCGCTTGTGTAGCTGGGACAATTCCACCCGCATCTGCACGCGCAGTTCGGCATCCAAATTGGAGAGCGGTTCATCGAACAAAAAAATGCCTGGTTCGCGCGTGACGGTACGGCCGATCGCGACGCGCTGGCGCTGGCCACCAGAAAGCTGGCCGGGCTTGCGGGCCAGCAGGTGGTCAATTTGCAACATCCGGGCCGCGTCGGCGATGCGGCGATCAATTTCGGCGCGCGGTAGACGCTGGTTTTCCAGGCCGAACGCAAGATTCTGCCGCACCGTCATATGCGGGTACAGGGCATAGGACTGGAACACCATTGCCAGCCCTCGCTCGGCAGCACTGCGATCATTCACCCGCACGCCGTCGATTTCGACGTCGCCGCCGGTCGGCTTATCGAGGCCGGCGATCATCCTCAATAGGGTGGATTTACCGCAGCCGGACGGACCAACGAAAACGATGAACTCACCCTCCGCGACATCGAGGTCGATGCCATGGATAACCCGTAGGGTCCCGTAATCCCGCACAATGCCCCGTAGCGCTAGGCGCGCCATTCCCGTTTCCTCAACCTTCGTTATGGCCGCAGCCTACAAAACCCAGCGCCTATCCGCAATCAACCCAATGTCGCGGCGCGGAATTGGGCTACCAAGTCAGACTGCGCCGGTAGTTCTGGCGTGCCGATCACCACCAAGGCGGGCTGCAATCCAGCCGGTGCCGCAGTGAAGGCCCAACGCTCGGCGGCATACTGCAACAGCACCGACGCGGCCTCGGCCCCTAGAAAGCACTTGCCTTTGATACGCAGGACCGATCGCGGCAAATCGCTCAGCACCGCCCGCAAGCGATCACGATCGAACGGAACATCGGCGGAAAGTGCATAGGTTGGGAAATCGTGCCCAATGGCTTCAACGTGAAAACGACTCGCCACCGGTCGCGGCCCCGGGGCGAAGCTTAGAGCGGTTTCGGGGAGCGCCGCATCTATCGCCTCGATCAACGCAGCTTCAGGCCGCAATCTCTGCACTCGCGCCCGCACTGCGGCAATCGTCTCCGCGCTGGCCTGATCGCACTTATTCAGCACGATAATCTCGGCGAACGACAGTTGGCGCGCGACGGTATCAGCGATCCAACGATCATCGAGCTGCGCTAGGAAGGCGGCGGTGTCCACGAGCACGACCAGCGGTTCCAACGCAAAGCCTGGCTCGATCAATGCCAGTTGAGCAATTTTCCAGGGATCGCTGACACCACTTGCCTCAACCACCACATGCTCCGGCTGACGCATCGCGATCGCGGCCAAAGCATCACCAAGGTCGTCGCCAAGGCTACAGCAGACGCAGCCGTTGGTGAGCGCCATAGTCTGGCCGTCTTGAGCGGCGATAAGTGCGGCATCGACGTTGATGGCTCCAAAATCATTCACCAATACCCCCCAACGCTTACGAGCGCTGACGAGCAGATGATTGACCAGGGTGGTTTTTCCAGTTCCGAGGAAGCCGCCAATGACTGTCAGAGGAATCATGAAGCGGTGAACACCTGTCCGCCCATGACCGTGGCAACAACCGGTATATCCTTAATCGTGATCGGATCAACGGTTAGTGGGTCGTCATCGAGCACCGCAAAATCGGCGAACTTGCCGACCTCAATGCTACCGGCAAGATGGTCCAGCTTCAGCGTGTAAGCGGCACCGAGGGTAACCGCATGCAGAGCCTGCAGCGGGGTAATGCGCTCATGCTCGCCCAATACGCGGCCTGTGGATGAGATCCTGTTTACGGCGCACCACATGGTAAAGCGTGGGTCCACTGGCGTCACCGGTGTGTCGGAGTGGATCGCCAGTGGCACACCGCAAGCGAGCGCAGTAGCACAGGCATCCAGATGCCGCACCCGCGACGGCCCCATGGTCAGGGCCGCATGCTGCTCGCCCCAATAGAAAATATGGTTGGCGAAAAGGTTCACGCACATTCCAAATGTTTTCATCCGGCGGAAGATGGCACTATCCGCCATCTGACAATGCTGGAGCGTGTGGCGATGATCTTGGCGGGGATGCGCGGCAATCGCGCGTCCGACCATTTCGGTCGCGAGTTCGCTGGC
>Ga0007801_10000593_pt1 | contig 11937 bp, 2 predicted proteins | sample CryBogmetaGMA2M_FD_60372 | JGI IMG/M metagenome (GOLD analysis project Ga0007801, IMG submission 60372) | Freshwater microbial communities from Crystal Bog, Wisconsin, USA - MA2M | ecosystem: Environmental > Aquatic > Freshwater > Lake | place: Crystal Bog, Wisconsin, USA | collected 2009-07-06
ATGCCTAACAAGCCTAGAATATGCCCCCTTAGGGAAAACTTTAAGCACAAACCCAAGATTTTGCTGGTCATGACCAGCTTGAAGCCCTCCGAGTTTGATGATTTGCCGGTCCATTTCTCCGCGGCTTGGGAGATGGATGGTTTAGCCATTATCCCGTCTTGAACACTCAACAACTTCCAAATACTGAATCCATCATGGTCAACAGCTTTATGCATCTATTGCGTAGACATGTCGAAACACGGGGAGACCGGCAGGCTATTGCTTTTCTTGATGAGGAGGGAGACGGCTTTGAAGCTTGGACATACCGTGAACTTGACCGCCACGCTAGGGCGATGTCAGTGTCATTGTCGGCGCAATTAAAGCAAGGAAGCTGCGCGTTGATACTTTGCCCCCCGGGTCTGCAATTCGTAAAGGCGATATTGGGTTGTTTTTATGCCGGCATTGTGGCTGTGCCGGTTTATCCGCCTGCCAACGCCCAGCAAACGTCGCGGATTGCGACCATTTTACAAGATACCGGTTCAGATTTGATCCTGACCACGAGGGCATTTAAAAGCCGCATCGAGTCATGGTTGAGTGCGTTAGGCGAGGTTCGGCATTACCGGTTTTTGCTGGTCGATGAAATATTGGTATCTGCCGAAGCCGATTGGGAAACCCCCGTTTATGGGGATGCTGAATTGGCCTTTTTACAATACACGTCCGGCTCCACCAGCGAACCCAAGGGGGTCATGGTCAGCCACGGCAATTTGATGGCCAATCTGGAAATGATTCGGGCGCGGTTTGAATTGACTGCCGATTCGATTATTGTGGGTTGGTTGCCGATGTTCCATGACATGGGCTTAGTCGGAAACCTGCTTGAAGTGCTCTATGTGGGTGGGCAAACGGTATTGATGTCGCCGGTGTCGTTTGTGCGCAAACCGGTGCGCTGGCTGGAGGCGGCGACCCGATTCCAGGCCACCGTGATAGGCGGCCCGAACTTTGGCTACGCTTTGTGCGCGGATCGAATTACGCCCACGCAAAAAGCAGGGTTGGATTTAAGCGCTTTGCGCATCGCGTATTGCGGTTCAGAACCGATTGATTACCGTGTGTTGGAGCGTTTTTCTGACAGCTTCAAGGAAATCGGCTTTGACCGCAACGCGTTTTATCCGTGTTACGGAATGGCCGAGGCAACATTGCTGGTAACCGGTAGCCAAGTAGGCGCGGGCGCGGTCTATTTTCAGCTGGTGGCGGATGACTTGGCAGACGGCTTGGCGTTGTCGGCGGAAGACGGCAAGATGGTGCAACGGGTTTTGGTGGGTTGCGGGGTGTCCGTGATCGGACAGGATTTGCGCATTGTTGACCCCAAGACCCGGCGGCCTTTAGCGGATGGCCAAATCGGCGAGGTCTGGATTAGCGGCCCGCATGTCGCCTTGGGGTATTGGCTGAAGCCGGTGCTGACCGAGGAGGCTTTCTGTGCCTACTTGGACGACAGTGGCGAGGGGCCATACTTACGGACGGGCGACTTAGGGTTTCTGCGCGACGCCCATCTCGTCATCGCGGGCCGCATTAAGGAACTCATTATCGTGCGGGGACGCAACCACTACCCACAAGACATCGAGCGAACCGTCGCGCAAAGCCACCCGTCCTTGCAACCGCAAAGTGGCTCGGCGTTTTCTGTCGAGGTGGATGGCGAGGCGGGTATAGTTGTCGTGCAGGAGGTGCGCAGGACGGCGCTTAGATCCCTGCCGGCTGAGGAGGTTGCCTGCTTGGTCAGGCAGCGTGTGCTTGAAGCGCATGAATTGGCTTTGCATGCCTTGGTGTTGATCAAGCCAGCCACGTTGCCCAGGACCTCAAGCGGCAAGATCATGCGCGGGTCGTGCCGTAGTGCTTATGTGCAAGGCGAATTGGAATCAGTATACGTGTGGACGGCGCTGTCCGAGCCTAGCGCGGCGCTTGCGCAGATGGGGCTACCCGCCGAAAGCATCGAAGACGGAAACGCACCGCTCGAAACAAGGATAAGGCAGTGGGTCGCCAATCGAGCGGGCCTTGTGGTGCAGGAGGTGTCGCCGGATAAGCCGTTCGCCGATTTTGGCCTTGATTCCGTCGCGGCGCTGGAGTTGGCCGAGTGTTTGGAAAAATGGCTGGGCCGCCCGGTGCCAGCGACCGTCTTTTGGGACTTCCCGACCATCGCGGCATTGTCCGCACACCTGTCAACGGAGTGCCATGCCGTTGAAACCTTGGCTGCCGCGATGGTCACGCAATCACCTCAATCGAAAGAACCGGCTTTGGCTGGTGGTGAATTGGAGGCTCTCTCGGAGCGAGAGTTGGCCGCGCTGTTGGCCGAAGAGTTGGGCCATGCCGACTAGGAGCTTGTGAGATGAGTGCGGCACCCGACCTCGACACGCATAGCTTGTTAAAACAAGCCTATCTTGAAATCAAAAGGCTGCGCGGAGCGTTAAACGAATCGGCGGAGGCAGCATACGAGCCTGTCGCCGTCGTCGGCTTGGGTTGCCGATACCCTGCCGGCGCAGTCGATGCCGAAAGTTTGTGGACCATATTGAGCGAGGGCGTGGACGCGGTGCGCGAAGTGCCGCCAGGGCGCTACGATGTTGACAGTCTTTACGACCCCGACCCCGACGCACCGGGCAAGCTGTACATCCGCGAAGGCGCGTTTTTAGACGGCATTGACCTGTTCGACGCGGATTTCTTCGGCATTTCGCCGTTGGAGGCCGTCAGCATGGATCCGCAGCAGCGCTTGCTGTTGGAAGTGGCGTGGGAGGCCTTGGAAGATGCCGCGATCAACCCGGACAGCCTACGCGGCAGCCAAGTCGGCGTGTTTGTCGGCTTGATGCATCAAGAATATTTGACCTTGTCCCTGCGCGAGTCGGGACTGGAAGGCATAGGGCCTTACCTGGGCACAGGGGCGACGGCCAGCGCGGCATCAGGACGGCTTTCGTATGTGCTGGGTTTGCAAGGCCCTTGCATGACGGTGGACACGGCGTGTTCGTCGTCGCTAGTGGCCGTGCATCTGGCTTGCCAAAGCCTGCGCAACCGCGAATGCGATTTGGCGTTGGCCGGCGGGGTCAATGTGCTGTTGCTGCCGGATGGCACGGTGAACCTGTCTAAGGCGCGGATGATGTCGCCGAGCGGGCGCTGCCGGACCTTCGATGCCGCCGCTGACGGCTATGTCCGCGGTGAGGGTTGCGGCATCGTCGCACTAAAGCGGCTGTCGCTGGCGCGGCAGGACGGTGACCGAATTCTCGGCCTGATTCGCGGTTCGGCGGTCAACCAAGACGGGCGTAGCAATGGCTTCACCGCGCCGAACGGCTTGTCGCAGCGCCAATTGCTGCTTGATGCCTTAAAAGCCGCGAGGGCCAAGCCCGAGGACATCGGCTATGTCGAGTGCCATGGCACTGGCACTGCGCTCGGCGATCCGATTGAAGTCGGCGCGATCATGGATGTGCATGGACGGCGACCCCATGACAAGCCGCTGGCGATTGGCTCGGTCAAGACCAATTTCGGCCATCTCGAAAGTGCGGCAGGCATCATCGGCCTCATGAAAGCATTGCTGGTGTTGCGTCACAAGGAAATCCCGCCGAATCTGCATCTTAAATCTGTCAACCCGCTGATCAAGCTGGACGGCGGGCCGGTTGTGATCCCGACGGAGTCCACGCCTTGGTTCCAGCAGGGTCAGACGATGGCGGCGGTCAGCGCCTTCGGTTTTGTCGGCACCAATGCGCATGTGATTTTGCAAGCCTGGGAAGATCCGCCTTCCAAGGACGGTGCCGAGCCAGTCGCCTCGACAGCCAAGCCGGCTGAGGTTTTGACCTTGTCCGCCGCGAGCGAACAGGCACTGGACGCGCTGGTCAACCGTTATGCGGAAAAGCTGGCTGAGCCGGATATCCATCTGGCCGACCTATGCCATACGGCCCAGACCGGGCGTGCGCATTTGCGCCATCGTTTGGCGGTCGTTGGCGGCAGCACTTCGACGATGCGCGATGCCTTGCTTCAGCCAGGATCGGGGTCGAACAGCGTGTTCAAAGGTGTGCTCGCGCAGGAGCGGCCAGTCCAGCCCGTGTTCCTGTTCACGGGGCAGGGTTCGCAATATCCAGGCATGGGCCTGCGGCTATACGCGTCCGAGCCAGTGTTCCGCGCCGCGCTGGATCGTTGCGCAGAATTACTCGAAGGGCGGCTGGACAAACCTTTGCTTGACGTGTTGTTCGCCGAGCCGGGGTCGGAGGACGCGAAACGGCTTGATGAAACCGCCTACACCCAGCCCGCGTTGTTCTCGCTGGGATACGCGTTGTTCGAACAATGGACAGCCTGGGGCGTGACGCCATCGGCACTGCTCGGTTTCAGCGTCGGCGAATACACCGCCGCCTGTGCGGCCGGGGTGTTCAGCCTTGAGGACGCGCTCAGGCTGATCGCCGCTCGCGGTCGTTTGATGCAAGCCTTGCCCGAAGGCGGTGGTATGGCGGCGGTCATCGCACCGCAAGCTTGGGTGTTTGAGACCATTGCGCCGTTTGCAAATAGCCTGTCCGTCGCCGCCGTCAACTCGGCCACCGAGGTGGTGGTGTCAGGTGCCATGGCCGACTTGCTGCAAGTCCTTGACCGAGCAAAGCGAGAGAGCATCCATGTCAGCTTGCTGAAAGTCTCCCACGCCTTCCATTCCCCGCTGATGCGTCCAATGTTAGAGCCGTACCGGCAAGAACTTCAGACCGTCGCGTTCAATCGCCCACGCTGGCCGGTCGTGTCCAATCTGACCGGCGGTATCGCCGACGAGGGCATCGCCAGGCCCGATTATTGGCTTGAGAACATCATGGCCCCGGTGCAATTCCAGCACTCGCTGGAAACCGTGCGGCAAAGTGGGCATCGTGTGTTGCTGGAGCTTGGTCCCAGGCCGGTGTTGACGGCCTTGGCTAGGCGCGAGTTTAACGATGCCAATGTCGGTGTCGCCACATTGCGCAGTGCGCAGGACGATGGCGAATATATGCGCAAAGCCTTGGCGAGCCTTTATGTGCGTAGTGTGGCGATAGACTGGGGCGCGGTGCACAAGCCGTTTCAGCGCACCAAGCAGTCGCTGCCGGGCTATCCGTTCCAGCGCGAACGTTATTGGATGAAGACTAGCGGCGTTGAGAGCGGTCCCGCCAAAAGACCTTGGCAATGCTCGCCCACCGAGGATTGGTCTGGCTGGCTTTATGCTCCGCAATGGCGCGAGTGGGCCTGGGCGGCGCAAAACGATGCGCAGGCGACAATCGGTAAGCCGTGGCTGGTGTTTGAAGACCGCCTAGGCGTGGGTCGCGCGTGGGCGGCGCTGGCTAGCCATGTAGGCCATGATTTCGTCCGCTGGGACCGGGCCGATGACAAGCCGGAAGCGGACGGCTGGAGCGTGGAGTTCGAGCAAGACGGCGCATTCATCCGTTTGCTTGGGCAGTTGGATTTGAACGCTTACGAAGGTTTGCTGTACTTGTGGCCGTTAGACGCCCAGACGGCGGAGACGGTCGATGCCGAAGGGCTTGCCGACGCACAGTGCCTAGGTATCGAAAGCGCTGTGGCACTGGCCCAGGCACTGTCGGCGAGCGGCTGTCCGCGCCTACCTAAGCTTTGGATGGCGACGCGCGGCACTCAGGCCGTCGGGCCGTCTGCCGGGCTGCCTGGGTTTTCCCAGGGGGCACTGTGGGGTTTGGCTAGTGCGATGGCCCGCGAAGCCCCCGAGCTTTGGGGCGGGATCATCGACCTAGACCCGAATGCCTCCTCGCAGGCAGCGGCGGCTGATTTGAACCGGGTGCTGGCGCAAAGTCCTGGCGAGACCATGCTCGCCGTCCGTGCGGGGCGGTGCTATGTCAAACGGCTCGTCCGGGGCGGAGACGGTGGGGGTGGTATTTCCGGTTTGGCGTTCCGCAATGATGCAGCGTATTTGATCGCCGGCGGTTTGGGCGGGTTGAGCGTCGGCACTGCGGTTTGGATGGCGAGGCATAGGGCGGGGCATATCATTCTAGTCGGCCGTTCGCCACTGCCTAGTCCCGAGGCCGAAAGCGCGTTTGACGCGGACGACCCGCGCCGGGAGTCGCTGGCCGCGATCCGGGCGATGCGCCAACTGGGGGTCGAGCTTGACTATGTCGCGCTGGACATTGCCGACGAACAGCAGGTGAAGGCTTATTTGGAGCACCGTTCACAGCAGCCGGGGGCGTTGCCAATTGCCGGTTTCATCCATGCAGCCGGTGTTTACCGCGACGAGGCGTTGCCCCGCGTAAGCCGCGACTTGATCCGCGATGTGCAGCGGGCCAAGCTGCAAGGTGCTTGGACGATGCACCGACTGCTGCCGACGAACTTGGACTTCTTCGTGTTGTTTTCCAGTTTTTCCGCGCTGATGCCGCTCCATGGCCAAGCTGCCTATGCGGGCGCGTGCGCGTTCATGGACGCGCTGGCCCATTTCCGCGCCGCGCAGGGTTTAGCCGCGATGAGCATCAACTGGGGTGTTTGGTCGGATGTCGGTTATGTCATGTCGAAGGCTGGCCGCATAGCCCAGGCCCGGCTTAAAACCTTGGGTTTGCGCAGCATTGAGCCGAAGCAAGGCTTTTCGGTGTTGGAGCGGCTATTGGCCAGCCCGACCCGGCTTACACAAATCGGTGTGTTCCCGATGGATTTGCAAGCCGTGGCGCAGGCCGACACGGTGCTCGGCGACTCGCCGCTGTTGGCCGATCTTTATGGCGGCGAGGATCGTCCCGCGTCCAGCGTTTCGACAGTCGAGCAATTCCAGCAGGCTCTGCTTGCAAAAGACCTAAGCGCACAGCGCGACTATCTGATTGAAACCCTAAGCCAAATCGTCGCCAATGTGCTGCACCTGCCGCCTGGCAAATTAAACCCCGCGCTGCCTTTGGCACAACTGGGTTTGGACTCCTTGATCGCCTTGCATTTGAAAAACCATGTCTACAAAGCAACCGGCTTCGAGTTTTCGGTGGTCGGCGCACTCAACGGCGGCAGCGTCACGTCTATCGCCGAGGAGTTGATGACGGAGTGGCGGCTTTGCGCTCTGCGCGCCGGGGATGACAACGAGGCGGCGGCGAATGCCGAACCGCATGAGGAAATTGAACTATGAACTTGCTCGAACTATTGGACGAGTGCGCCCGCCTAGGCATCAGGCTTAAGGCCAAAGACGGCAAGCTGCAAGTGCGCGCGCCGGGGGGGGCGATGGCGGCGGGTTTGCATGAGGCTTTGCGCGAGCATAAAGCTACGTTGCTGGAGCGTCTACAGCAGCGGCCAGCCGGTTCGGCCTTGGACGGGGCGTTGGAGCGGCGCGAACGCCGTCCGGGCGAAGAATTGCCGTTGTCGCTAGTGCAGCAAAGCCTGTGGTTTTTGAACCGCATGGAGCCGGACAGTTTGCCGGCCTATAACGTGCGCAAGGCGTTTAAGCTGCAAGGCTGGCTGAATCTCGACTGTTGGCAGGCCGCATTCCAGGCATTGGTGGATCGCCATGAGGCTTTGCGGACATATTTCGTGGCCCAAGATGAGCAACCGTTGGCGTGGGTCGCCGACGGTCTCTCGGCGACGATGGAGATCGCCGACCTGTCGGCGTTACAGCCTATGCAGCGCGACGAGGAATTGCGCCGCCGAATCGACCAGGAGGGTCTCTATTGCTTCGATCTGGCGAGCGCCCCGCTGTTTCGCGCGAATCTGTTCCGCACTGCGGATGGTTGGATATTTTTGATGAATGCGCACCACCTGATCGCCGATGCGTGGTCGGCGGAATTGATGTTGCGCGACTTGTCCACGGCCTACCAAAACCTGCTTGGTGGCCGTCCAGCGTTTGATGACGATCCGCCCTATCAATACAGCGATTTTGTCTATTGGCAGCGTCGGCTGGTCGAGACGGGTGAGTACAACGAACCGTTAGCGTATTGGACGCGCCAACTGGCCAAGCTTCCAGTGCTCAAGCTTCCGGTCGATTACGCGAGGCCCGGGCAATCGATCTACGCGGGTGCGTCCGTCGATTTCGTGCTGCCGACTGGCACGGTCGCATCACTTCGGCGCTACTGCGTCGAGGACGGTGTCACGCTTTACACGGTGTTGCTGGCTTCTTACGCGGTTTTGCTGCGCCGCTTCAGTGGGCAGACGGATTTTCCCGTCGGCACATCGATCACTGGCCGCTCGCGCCCGGAGTGGAGCGGGGTGGTCGGCTTCTTTGCGGGCCTGCTCGTGCTGCGCATGGAGGTTGACGACGATCCGAGCTTTGCCGACTGGGTTAAACGGGTCGAGCAAGTCAAGCTGGACGGCTTCTCTCACCAAGATGTGCCATTTGACTTGGTGGTCAAAGCCGTCAGGCCGCAGCGCAATCTGGGCCAAAATCCCTTGTTCCAAGTTTTGTTACTGTACTTGCAAGGCAGTGACGAAATGGTCGCTGCACCCGGCCTAGTCATGAGTGAGGCGCCGACGCCCGAAGTCTGCTCAATGTTCGACATGCGCTTGTTCGTGCAAGACTTGGGTGACGAGTTGCGCGGCGAACTGACCTACAAGTCCGCGCTGTTCTGCGCCGAGACGATCAGCCGATTGTTGTCGGCTTGGTTGGAATTGCTCGCCGCCGCGCTGGCCGATCCGTCGCGGCGGATCACCGAGCTTCCGGTGTTGAGCCGCCTGGAAAAGCAAGAATTGCTGCAAGGCCGCAACGCGATCCAGCATTTTGCGTTGGACCGTCAAACGCTGGCCGGCGAGTTTGCCGCGCAAGTCGAAAGCTTCCCAGACCGCGTGGCCGTCAGTTTCGGCGACGAGCATCTGAGCTACCGGGCGTTTGACCGCCGTGCCAACCGCTTAGCCCGCGCATTGCGCCAACGCGGCGTAGGGCCGGAGACGCGGGTCGGTTTGCTGCTGCCGCGCGGCTTGGAATTAGTCGTCGGCATCTTGGCCGTGCTGAAAGCGGGCGGTGCCTATGTGCCGATGGATCCCGCCGACCCGCTTACCCGCCTAGCTTACATTCTCGAAGACAGCCGGCCCGTCGTATTGATCAGCGTTGCAAGCGTCGAATTGCCGCCCCTGCCCGAGGGTGCAGGCTTAGTGTGCTTGGACGGCGACAAGGCTATGATCGACGACTTCAGCGACGTGCCGCTCGCCGAACTGGCTAACGCCGCGAATACCGCGTATGTGATCTACACATCAGGTTCCACTGGCCAGCCGCGCGGTGTCATCGTGCCGCACTCGAATGCGTTGCGCTTGATGCAGGCGACACAACCTTGGTATGGCTTCGACGAGCACGATGTCTGGACGCTGTTTCATTCCTACGCGTTCGACTTTTCGGTCTGGGAGCTGTGGGGCGCGTTGCTGTATGGTGGCAGGTTGGTCGTCGTGCCACATTTGACGAGCCGCTCGCCTGACGCGTTTTTCCGGCTGCTTGCCGAGGAAGGCGTTACGGTGCTTAACCAGACGCCGTCCGCATTCCGCTCGCTGGTGACTTATGAACCGCCGGAAGACTTGCCGGGCTTGGCTTTGCGCTATGTGATCTTCGGCGGCGAGGCGCTGGACCCGGCCATGCTGAAGCCTTGGTTCGACCGCCATGGCGATCAACAGCCTAAGTTAGTCAATATGTACGGCATCACCGAAACGACGGTGCATGTCACTTACCGGCCCGTCAGGCGTGCGCAGTCGGACAGCCGCAGCCTGATCGGCGAACGCATCCCCGACTTGGGCCTTTACATCCTCGACGCGCACATGGAGCCAGTGCCGGAGGGTGTCATCGGCGAGTTGTACGTGTCCGGCGCGGGCTTGGCGCGGGGCTATTTGAACCGGCCCGGTCTGACGGCGGATCGCTTCATCGCCAATCCATTCTCGGCATCAGGCGGCGAGCGGATCTATCGAACCGGCGATTTGGCTTGCTGGCGGCCCGGCCCGGACATCGAATTCCTGGGCCGTGGCGACCATCAAGTCAAAATCCGCGGATTCCGCATCGAATTGGGGGAGATCGAAAGCGTGTTTCTGGGTTGTGCAGGCATCAAAGAGGCCGTCGCACTGGCCCGCGAAGACCGGCCAGGCCAAAAGCGGCTGGTCGTCTACTATGTGCCAGCGGGCGAACAATGCGTCGATCCCGCTGAATTGCGCAGCATGTGCCAAGCCCGGCTTCCCAGCCATATGATACCCTCCGGTTTTGTGCCTGTGGATGCTTGGCCGTTGACGCGCAACGGCAAGCTCGACCGCGACGCGCTGCCCGCGCCGGACACCGACACCGAACTCGTCCATCCGGCGTTCGTCCCGCCGCAGACTCCGATGGAGATTTTGCTGGCCGATATCTGGCAGCAAGTACTGAAAGTCAATCAGGTTGGCGTTGACGACGACTTCTTCGCGCTCGGCGGCGATTCAATCCTGATGCTCCAAGTGTTGTCGCATTTGGGTCGGCAGGGTGTGTCCGGTTCGGTCGCGCAACTTTATCAATTCACGCGGCTGGGCGCGTTGGCCTTGGTATTGGCGAAACAAAGCGATGCGCCAGTGGAGTTGCCGGGAATCGCGCCGTTCGCGCTCGTGCGCGAGGACGACCACGCTAAGCTGCCGCAGGGTCTTGTCGATGCCTATCCCTTGTCGCAATTGCAAGCCGGCATGTTTTTCGAGTCGCAACTGAACTCGGGGCAGGCGATTTACCACGATATTTTCTCGTTCCATCTGCGCATGCCATTGCACAAAGCGGCATGGCTGAACGCTTTGCAAGCACTGGTCGAGTGCCATCCAGTGTTGCGCACCGGCTTCGATTTCACGCATTACGACGAACCCTTGCAACTGGTCTATCCATCGGTGCCTGTGAAATGCAGTTTCGAGGACATCAGTGCACTGAACGATGCCGAGCAGGCGCAAAGGCTTAAAGCCATCGTCGATGCCGAGCGCGAGCAGCCGTTCGAGCCGAACAACCCGCCGCTGCTGCGCTTCCACCTCGTGCGCCGCTCGGAGGACACCAGCCAGATCGTATTCGGTTTCCACCATGCGATTTTGGACGGATGGAGCGTCGCGTTGATGATGACGCAGTTAGTGCGCGGCTATCTCGCTGAAATCAATCATATCGAAGCCCCCGTCGAGCCGCCGTCCGCCGTCCAATATGCGGATTTCATCGCGCTGGAGCAAGCTGCGATGGCCGATGAGGACGAACAAGCCTATTGGCAAAAGGCCGCCGCCCAACTACCACAGGTTAGGCTGCCGCGGCTGGGCGACGCGCCAGTCGGCGCGACGCGCATCGCGCTGTGGACGATGGCACTGGACGAGCCAACCTGCGAGGGCATCTGGCGGATTGGGCAATTGGCCGGAGTGCCGCTTAAGACCGTTGCTTTGGCCGCCCATCTGCGCGTGGTCGGCCTACTGACCGGGCAAGACGATGTCGTGACCGGCTTGGTCGCGAATGGACGTCCCGAAAGCGGCAATGGCGAGCGGGTGCTCGGTTTGTTTTTAAACACCTTGCCGCTGCGGTTCACGCTGGGCACTGGTGATTTTGTGGACTTGGTGCGGCAGGTGTTTGATGCCGAACGCGAGGTGCTCGCACACCGCCGCTTCCCGATGCGCAAGATCAAAGCGCTGTCGGGCACGGCTGCGTTGTTCGACACGGCGTTCAATTTCGTGCATTTCCATGTCTACGAGGAAATCCTGAACGCCAGCGGGATCGAGGTGTTGGGGCATCAAATCTGGGAGGAGACTGATTTTCCTTTCCTGTGCCAGTTCAGCGTCTATCCGGGTTCGCCTAAGCTCGATCTAACGCTGGTCTACGACGCTTCGCAATTTTCCGCCGAGCAAATCGACACCATCGCGGGCTATTACAGCCGCTGCTTGGATGCGATGGCCAACGCCCCGCGCACCCAAGTGGGCCGCTATTCGCTGCTGTCCCCCGAAGAGCGCCATCGCCTGCTAACCGACTGGCCGGGCGGGGCGGAGACCTTTCCGGTGGAACTGGCGTTGGACGGCTGGTTCCGGCGGCAGGCGGCGCGGACACCGCAGCGCACG
>Ga0007801_10000600_pt1 | contig 11894 bp, 8 predicted proteins | sample CryBogmetaGMA2M_FD_60372 | JGI IMG/M metagenome (GOLD analysis project Ga0007801, IMG submission 60372) | Freshwater microbial communities from Crystal Bog, Wisconsin, USA - MA2M | ecosystem: Environmental > Aquatic > Freshwater > Lake | place: Crystal Bog, Wisconsin, USA | collected 2009-07-06
TAAGCGACGGCGCGGATAAGTTGTGCGCCATCGTCCACCTTGCGCCAGTTGCGCGGGAGGCGATGCCTAGCCAGTTTGAAGCATGGCATCGCCTCGTTCAAATCCAAGCCAAGTCACTGTTCCATATCCTTCATTCAGGCGGACAAAAATTGCGCCGCACACAGGATGTGGCACCATTACAAATAGTCGCCGCAAGCTTGATGGGGGGGCGGTTTGGGCGTGACGGGTCGTTTGGTCCCGGCCTGCCGATTGGCGGTGCCGCCGCAGGGATGCTCAAAAGCCTAGCCTTGGAATGGCCTGGCACGGTCGTCAAAGCGATTGACTTCGACGGTTCGCAAGACGCCATACAGATGGCCGATTGGCTGATTGACGAGTTGCTGCATGGGGATGGCCACCATGAAATCGGTTATCCGGGTGGCATCCGCACTGTGTTCACCCACAGAGCCGCACCACACCTGCGGGACGGTTCGCAGAATATCGCAGCACCCACGGCTGACTGGGTCGTACTCGCCACGGGCGGTGCGCGTGGCATCACTGCCGACGTGTTGCGCAAATTGGCACAACCGGGCATGACCGTGATTTTATCTGGCCGTTCTGCCTTACCGTTGGCGGAGCCAGACGAACTGGCCAAGCTGGGTGATGCCGCTGCGCTGCGTGACCATTTCCTCGAAGAAGCTGGGCGCTGCGGCGAAACCGTCACTCCGGTGCGCGTCAACGAGCGTGTCCAGAAAGTGATGCAAGGCCGCGAGATGCGCGATACGCTGGCACAACTGGAGGCATCCGGTGTGAATGTAGCCTACCGCCCCTGCGACATGCGTTCGCCTGATGGCGTATTCTCGCTGCTCTCTTGGATTTACGCCACATACGGCAGGATGGACGCGCTGATCCACGGTGCGGGCATCATTGAGGACAAGCTCCTAGTCGACAAGGACTGGGATTCCTTCGACCGGGTGTTCGACACCAAGGTTGATAGCACCTATTTGCTGGGCCACTTCATTCGCCCCGTGACGCTGAAATTGGCGGTGTTCTTCGGCTCAGTCTCTGGGCGGGCGGGAAGCCCCGGCCAAACCGACTACGCGGCTGCCAACGAGGTGCTTAACCGCTTCGCTTGGTGGCTACGGCAACGCTGGACAAAGGCACGGGTCGTCACCATTAACTGGGGCCCTTGGGCTACCTCTGGCATGGCTACGCCCTTGGTGCAAGCGCAATTGAAGAAGCGCGGCATCCTCCCCATTGAAGTCGAGGCGGGTTGCGCATTTTTTGCGGACGAGATCGCCTTGGGCGCACCGGGTGATGTCGAGGTTCTAGCCGGTGCCGGCCCTTGGGCAGAACCGCCGTCGGCATCCGAAGAGAAGCTTGCGCAAGATGTGTCTTACACCACCGCCAACCTGATTAGCGTCTTGGGCCGCAAGCCATGAATAGACCTTGTCACTTGCTCCACACCGTGCATTTCAGCGATACCCCGCTAAGGGATGCCGAGCAAATGCCCTAAGTCGAAAACCTCACACTGTTGCCAATTTTGTTTTGACCCCGAGTGATTCCCTATTTTAACTTTTCAACTTGGTATGGTATTTATGACTGCTTATTCGACAACCCCCCTGGCCGAAACCTTCGGCAAAATTATCCAGCCGCATGAACCCAACAGCTTGCCAGACCCGCGCGAAGCCATGGAACTGTTCCGCCGCGATGGAGCACTGCTGCTGCGAGGCTTCCCCTTCAGCATCGAATCGTTCACCGCGTTCAGCGACCAGTGTTGCCCGAGATTTTCCAAGTATGTCGGCGGCGGCATCCGCTTCAAGGGCCTAGACCGATCCGCACGCGACGAAAGCGGGACGGTACTGACCACTACCGGTAATACACAATCGTTTTCCATACCGCTGCACGGCGAAATGTACTACCAGAAGGATCGCCCTGACCTGCTCTGGTTTTTCTGCCTGACACCCCCTGTTAGCCGTGGACAGACCACCTTGGCCGACGGACGCGAGATGTTCGCCAAACTGTCGGAACGGTCGCGAGAACTGTTGCGATCCAAGTGCCTTAAATATGAACGGGAATTGACGTTGGACGAATGGCATACTTCGTTCATGACAGATGACATTGACGAATTGCGCAGACTTTGCCAAGTCAATGCGCTCAATTTGGACATTTTGCCCGACAAATCGGTCCGCATCGACTTCACCGAGTCCGCCATCACCCATTTCGAGGGACGGGAAGCATTCATCAACAATGCGGTTCTGCTGTGGGATTTTGAAAAAGGGATGCGCGAGGGCTTCTCCAACAATATATTTGGCGACGACAAGCCGAACAAACCACACATGGTTGTGCGGTTCGAGGACGGTTCGGAATTACCCGGCTGGCTGATGGACGATATCGAACGGGTCTCTGAAGAACTCACTGTCGATGTGAAATGGCAGGCCGGCGATCTGGTGATGGTCAACAACCGAGTGATCCTGCATGGGCGCCGCAAAACCGATGGCGTGGGGCGGGATATCCTCGTAAGGCTCGGACACTTTCAAGCATGAATGCCGTCACCGATACTAGGCCGGGCGTTGGCCGCAGGGTTGCAACGGGGGCGGCAGTGCCGCTGGTCAACCGGAGCTTCGGCACCCGCCCGCTTATCGTCCACGCACACGGCCCTTTGCACAATAAACCGGCTTGGCCGCGCATCAAGGAGGCCGTGTTCGCGTTGCCGCCCCAGATGCTTGGCCCGGTGCAGGGGCTTACTCTACTGACCTGCAACAATGGCCACGAAAACATGGGGTTGTTTGAGCGTAGCGTGGCGAATTTGGGCATCCCCTGCATGGTCAGGGGCCAAGGCATCGTGCCTTGGGTCAACAGCCGAGACAAGCCAAGGGTGATATACGAGGCTCTCCATGATATAGACACCGAATATGTGCTGTATGCAGATTCCCGCGACGCAGTCCTGCTGGGAAACCCACAACCTGCGATAGAACGCCTGGAATCAATGGCAGGCTGCGAATTGCTGTTCGGCGGCGACCGCATCAACTGGCCTGCGCTTGATCGTTTCAGGCGCTTTGAATTATCCCTCCCCGGTGCCAGAGAGAGCCAGTTCCGCTTCCTCAATGGCGGTGCATGGATAGGCAAGACGGCCTTCTGCCGCGAGTTTTTCGCCGCTGCGATCCACTTGGCGCCAGTGCCGGAAGCCCCTGATTCAGAGCAAGGTATTTTGAAGTCGCTATTTCCTCAATATTACCCGCGCATACAACTGGATTACCGTTGCGAGATTCTCCAAAACATCGGTTTTGTATTTATCGATATTTTTGATCTAAACACTTGTAAGGCTATTTGATAATCAACCATAGGGGTAAGTCAGATGTTGGGTTTTCTTTTGGGCTGGACGGCAGGCATGACAGCTTTATCCGCAAGGCCGCAGTTACAGAAAGGGCTGTCAGTTTTATTAGCCGCAAGCGAGGATGCGGCAGTTTGTGCAGTACACACGGCGAGGCGCGTCAGCGCACAAATTCGTGAGGATTTGGAAGACATCATGGCCGAGGCACAAAGCACAAAAGAGAGTTAAGGCGGTAAACGAGGTTTTTTGTTTGGGATCAATCCCCATTTTTTAATAGAGGTAGTTGAAAATGTTTAACTTGTTTCTTCGTAGTGTAAGCTGGAAAACCTTTGCCGCTGGCGCGGCAACCGCTGTTGTCGGGAACGCGATTGGCCGCCCGGTGATCGTCGCCCTGTTTAAAGCGGGCCTCGGTGTAAAAACCGCCGTCGCCAGTGCGTACACGGCTGCTGGAAACGCGTACGATAAGGCTCGGGGTGATGTGGGCAACCTCTATGCCGAAACCTCCGGGGCAGACTCTCTATCCGGTTTGGTCGAAGAAATCAAACAGTTGCGGGAGGAGGTGTCGGCATTGAAAACACCGGCATCCGACCCAACGACAAAACATCAATGATGTGGCACGGCAACCCTTGATGGACCTGACCGAAGTCACTGCTTCGGTCTTTGCCAGTGTAAAGAGAATCCAAGATATTTCATCTCATGAAGCAATTCCATATCCGTTCCTCAATCCCCGGGCGAGTCCGTTGGGACTTGCCCGGACTTATCGACAGTCCGCCGCTCGCCCGCGCCATTGAACGCGCTTTCTCAGTCTTCGATGGAATCAACTCGGTCCATGCCAACCCAGTCAGTGGGCGGTTATTGCTGGAATACCAAAGGAGTCTGAGTCTGCGCGATTTCGAGGATTTGTTGGAACGCACGCTCGTAAGCTTCGAGGCCGAAGGCCACGAGGCCGAACTCATTACAGAAGATGAGGGAAAAAACCCCTTGCTGCGGCTGCTGCTCCACCCGCCAGAGCATCGCCGACTCACTCGTAAGGCTATCACGATAGCCTTCCTGGACCGGCTGTTTGAGGTCGTCCCCCCGGCACTGACCGGCGGAGCCATCGACATTGTCATTCGTGGGCCAAACTCGTATTTCGGCAGGCTGGGCCTGCCGTCGATCAAGCTGCAACTATTGGCGCTTGGTGCGATTGGGGCAGTCATCTGGAGCGTGGATGCCGTCATGAATTATCACCACACGGTGTCAACCTCCGAATTGTCCACGACCATCCAGCGCGATTTGCGCATTGAGGTCTACCGCCATTTGCAGGGTCTCGACATCGGTCAAATTGAGGAGAAAGCCGTCAGTGACTGGCTGTTTGTGCTGCAAAACGATATCGACCGGGTCGAAACCTTCATTGAGGACGGCATCGATCCGATCATCACCATCCTGACCAACGGACTGATCGTCGGTGTGACCTTCCTGTCCGTCTCGCCCACACTGGCGGCGGTCCAACTGCTCTCCATACCGGGCCTTTATTTGGTTACGACGACCCTGCTAAAGCCAATTCGCAAGCAGCAGGTTGTTGCGCACACTGATCAAAAGCGACTGTCAGCACTACTCCACGGCAATGTGGCCGGCATGTCGACCATCGCCAGCTTCGCCAGCCAGCAGGCCGAATCGGTGCGGGTGGAAAACGTCAGTGCCGAGTCGAAATCCACCACACAGCGCATGAACGTGATCCGCGCCGCCTACATACCCGCCATCAAAATGGTGGCGGGGGCTAGTTTCCTAACCACACTTTGTTATGGCGGCATGTTGGCTGAGCGTGGTGCAATGTCGGTCGCCTCACTAAACCTGATGGGGCAAAGCTCGATTAAATTGCTCACCGCCTTGGCTCGCTTGGGTGTCAGTCTGGAACAGTACCAGCGCATGATGGTGTCGCTCGGGCGCGTGAACAAGCTGCTCGAACGCCAGCCCCAAGTCGTCAGTGGACAGATTCCGATGACCCAACACCATGCGGCCGCGGACATCACTTTCAACAATGTAGTTTTTGGCTACGAGCCGGACAGACCCTTGCTACGTGGACTCAGCCTGCATTTCCCTGCGGGCAAGACCACTGGCGTGGTAGGTTCGACAGGGACAGGCAAGACGACTATCCTAAAGTTACTGTCACGCTTCTATGACATCCAGTCGGGAAGCATCGCCGTGGGCGGTGTGGACATCCGCGAATTTTGCCTTGACAGTCTGCGCGAGTCCATTTCAATAGTACCGCAGCAGATATTCCTTTTTTCCGGGACGGTGCGCGATAACATCGCTTACGCCAAACCAGAGTCGTCTATGGATGTGGTGGAATCCGCCGCGCACATCGCCAAGGCCGATGATTTCATCGCAATGCTTCCAAATGGTTATGACACACTCGTCGGCGAGGGCGGTGTCAAGCTGTCCGGTGGACAACAACAACGGCTGGCTATCGCCCGGACCGTACTAGCCGACCGGCCTATCCTACTGTTTGACGAGGCAACTTCGGCAATGGATTACGAAACTGAGGCCGCTATTCAGCGTTCGCTGCGCAATGTGACCGCCGGACGCACCACCATCGTGGTGGCGCATCGCCTGTCGACGGTGCGCAATGCCGACCTGATCTATGTACTCGACGAAGGGCAACTGCGCGAACAAGGGCGGCATGAAGAACTGTTGTTGGCAGGGGGCATCTATGCGGGGCTTTGGCGGCTACAAACCGGCGAAGCCTACCATGACCATTCCCTGTCCTTCCCTGCGTGAGAGCTTGCCATGAAACGACTCATCATCAATGCCGACGACTTCGGACTCACCGACGGGGTTTGCGCCGGCATCGTCGATGCGATCCTCCAGGGTGTCGTGACCAGTACCACGGCGATGGTGGCCGTGCCTGGCGCTGCCACTCACTTGGCGCACTGGGCGCAGGCTATCCCAAAGCGGATCGGTTTACACTTGCAACTCACTGGTGGGCAAGCGTGTCGCGCTTTGGATGAAGTGCCTTCCCTGCATTGCGGCGATGGGCAATTCCCCAAGTCTCGCAAGCAATTAAATCCGGTCGAAATAGGTGAAGTGACCCTCGAGTGGCAGGCACAACTGGCCAGGCTGCGCGAATGGGGGATAGAGCCCACCCATTTGGACAGCCACCACCACGTCCACCACTTGCGACCTGTCATCCCCGCCTTCGTGGGTTTGGCAAAGGCGGAAGGTCTGTCGGCGCGATCAGGTCCGCTGCCAGTGGCGCATGCGCTACGCATGTCAAACGTTCCCCACCCCGGCTACCTTGACACCAGTTGGTATGGCGATGGCCTGACCGCCGACCTACTAATACAGTCCGTGTCCCAAGCTTTTGACCGCATCGGAGGACAGGGCACGGTTGAATTGATGTGCCACCCCGGCTATGCCGACTGCAACTTGGCAGCCGTGTCGAATTATGTCGAGGCACGCGAGCATGAGCTTGCCGTGCTATGTTCCTCAGAACTCGCCGAGCGTCTGGAGGGGTTTGGCATCCACCTGATTTCCTACAGCGAGCTTGGTCGAGAACCTCTTTCGCAAGGCCCTAAGGCCCAGAACTGCAACACTTGAGCATTTGATACCACCCATGAATCCCAGCCGAAACCCCATCGCCATTCTCGGACTTGCCGTATGTACGAGCGAGCATCCCAACCTCATCGCGTTCCGACATAGCTTGGCCGGCATCCCTGTCGGTGTAAAACCATGGCTTGGGTTGACTGGAGCCTCCGATCTGTTGCACACCCTCCTTCGTGACGGAGGCATCGAACCCGACGACTCACGTAGCCTGCGACTCGGTGTCTTCATTGCCGCCAAGACATCCGCGGCTGGCTTCGGGTCGCTAACCGCGCATGGCAACCCTGCAGTACTCGTCGAATACACCGGCGAACAGTGTGTGCTGCAAGCCGTTGTGCGTGCAGCCGAGGCTTTGTGCGCTGGGAAATGTCAGTTGGCAACCGTGCTGGCACTCGACCCGTCTGCGGAGGAGGCAGGGCTTTTTGAGGGGAGTGGGGCCTTGCTCGGCCTGACTGGCACACCGTCTAGGCGGGTTTACGCGCACCTCCACCCCGGCTTAGTTCGGCTTGGCGGCGGAATTGGCTTGCTAGCCGAAGTCGGCAAGAATACCGGAATCGAACCGACGAAGCTTGGTTTGCTTGATGTGCAAGACCAAGGCAATGGCATACAAGCCTTGACTGAGACACTGGGGCAATTGCGCCCCATACTCTCCAAGGGTGAGAAAAACCTGCCGCATTGCAGCGTCGGGCCGCTGCTTCCATCACCCACCGCCGTAGCGGCTTTGAATGGATTTTGCGCCGTCGCGTTGGCCCTTTACGAGCGCATACTGCCGCCATTACACGCCGACTGTCAAGCCGCCATTTACCGGCCCTTCGTAGCCGACCGCGCATCCCGCCCTTGGATTGGCGATACTCCGCGCCGTGCTGGCATCGTTGCGCTTCATCCAAGCGCGGATGCGGCTGTCATCCTTGAACAGGCCGTAGGCGGCGATCCTTCCATCGCCCCGCCCCGGCTCGACCATGCATGGCCGGTCGAATTGATTTTGTTGTCTGCCGCCATGCGGCACGAATTGATCGGGCGGATTAGTGCCTTGGCGGAACAGATAGCGGCTAGGGAAAATAGGCCATTGCGCGAGTTTGCCCAAGAATTTGCCACTGCCGCCCAGTTGAATTGCCGCGTAGCCGTGGTTGCCCACGACACGTTAGACCTCGCTGGCAAGCTTGAGCGGCTTATCAACCGCTTGGAGTCGTCCGCCAGTAATCACTTCCAAACCCCAGACGGCATCTACTTTAGCGAGGGCAGCCCTAATCATAGTAAGACCGCCATCATGATCCCCGGCCAAGGTTCCCAATACTTAGGCATGTTTGGCGATCTCTGTTTGGCATTTCCTGAGGTTCAGACTTGGTTCGAGCGGGTGCATGACGTATTTGGCGATACCGAGCACTGCCCCCCGCAGCTAGTAGTCGCCCCCCCCGGCATCGGACTTGACGAAGCTGACCGGCTGGTGCAGCATAAGCGCCTGTATGCCATCGGCAGCGGTGCCACCGTGATGCTATGCGGTTGCCTTGCGCTCCACAAACTACTGACTAAGGCTGGCGTGAAAGCCGATGTGATGGTGGGCTACAGCAACGGCGAAAACGCCGCACTGATCACATCGGACACTTGGCGTTTTGCTGACGAGTCGCACTTATTCGCCACTATCGCCGAATTGCGCGAGAACGATATTTTCGAGCGATCAGGTATCGACATCCCGAGGGGAGCCACCGCCGCCGTCAATAATGTCCCGCGCGACCGTTTGGATGGCATTCTCGCACCCTTTGAAGGCCGCGTGTTTCTAGCGCTGGACAACTGCCCAGACCAAGTGGTCCTGTTCGGGGAGCCGGATGCATTGGCAGAAACCACAGCGCAACTTACCCAGGCGGGCGCGTTCTGCTCCGAACTGCCCTTCGACCGCGGTCACCACACTCCCTTTTACCAACCACACGCCGATATGCTACAGAGGCTGTACCGCACGTTCGATTTCGGACCGGGTAGAATCCCGCTTTACAGTTGCATTACTAACGCCCCCTTCCCCAAAGAACCCGATCAAATTCGCACGTTGGCCGCATCACAATGGACCCGATGCGTACGTTTCGGCGAGACCGTGCGACGCCTTTACGAGGACGGCATCCATAATTTCGTCGAAGTTGGCCCTGGGTCTAGGCTCTGCGGTTTTGTGCATAATACCTTACGCGGCCATCAACATTCCGCCCTTGCCGTCAACCTTCAAGGGCGGCAGGGCTTGGAGCAACTGCTCAAGTCATTGGGCAACCTGTTCATCCTCGGGCAGTCCATTGACCTAAGCCGAATAGCCGCCGATGACTGTGCCATCAATACGGATGGCCAAAGTGCCGCAACCACCCCCCTAGCGGCAGGCAACGGAGGCGCACGGCATATTTTGGAGGCGCATTTCCGCCTCATGGAATCCTTTTTGGAAGGACAACAGCGTAGCCAGAGAGAATTGGAGTCCACCTTAAACAGGCTGGGTTCGACAACACGAAAGGCGCGGGTGCCGTCATGGCCAATGCTCGGCGATCAAGTTCAAACCGGCGACGGCTGGCTCAAGGCCCAACGCACGTTCACTCTGGCCAGCGATCCTTTCTTGGCCCATCACGCGTTCGGTTTGCGCAGCAGTGACACTGCCGATAACGTTCGCGGCCTACCGGTCATACCGTTCACCTTCAGCATGGAACTGGTCGCCGAAGCCGCTGCGCTAATGACCGGATGGAATTCAGCCGGGTTGACCTTGATCGGTCTCAATGCGGTACGCTGGCTGGCCGTGGATGATACCCTGATCGTTGATATTGAGGCGTTTTTTTCCCAACTTCCCGATACGCAGGAACAGGCGGTTCGCGTCCGAATATTCGAGGTGTTGGAACCCGGCAATGGGCATCGCGCCTTGGCCTTCGAGGGCTGGGCACTGCCTGGCGCCAAAGCCACTGGAACCCAACTCACAGCCCTGCGCAACCTCTCCGCGCCGAGCGTATCTGCAACCCAGATCAACGCACGGTTGTTCCACGGGCCTTTGCTTAAGAGTATCCGTGGCATTAACGCCATTAGCGCGAATGGGGCCGAACTCAGTGCCGTCGTGCCTCCATGGGTGGGCCTTTTCCAAGGCCAAAGCGACCCCCTGCTACGGATTCCGGCAGCACTACTTGATGCCGTCGGCCAGTTGGTGTTTTACTGGCTGGCTGAACAAGGGCTACAAACCGTTGGCTTGTTCCCTTTTAAAATCGCCCGTTATGTGCAGTTTTCCGTACCGCCAACACCCGGCAGCACCGTGCTGTTGCGCGGACGGGCCTCACTGTCGGAGAAAATGACTCTTGCCGACGTGGATATCCTTGATGCCGGCGGAACCCTGCTGGCAAAGGTCGAGGGATTACGCATGAAACTCTACGACTTCAACGATTCCTACCTGCGTTATGTATTAGGCACGGATCCCAGCCTTCGGCTTTCACAACGCATCGAGGACAAGTGGCAACGCATCCTTCCACCACCGCCAAGTTGGTTTTCAGGCGAATCCCAAGGCATATGGGGCCGTCTGCTCGCACGGGTGACACTTAGTGGGCGCGAGCGTCTTGCCTTGCGTTCGGTCGATGTAGGTGATCGGCTAGCTTGGACACTGTCGCGGGTGGTCGCCAAGGAATTAGTCTTAGATTGGCTAGAAACATGCGGGGTTCATGCACAAACTGCCGACATCGAAGCAATTGCAACCGACTCGGGCTTTCTGTTTCAAGGGGATGCGCTAAACAATTTGTCTATGCAACCACGAGTGCATACCGAGTCGGGAGAAACGGGGATTGTCGCGGCAATTCATGGCTAGGCTGTCGAAATAGCCCCCTTTATTCAAGCTGAACATTTCCCGCTTTTTGGCTTTCATTTTCATTGAAAAAGGCTTGTTCCCCGTTGACTCTTTCGCCGATTCTCAAGCCGATGCATTCGCAGTCCTCCAGCCGGATCGCCCCGCCCCTTTTCGACAGGGCATCCAGCTTCACCCGCAAGACTACCAGCGCCTTCTTGGTGCCGATGTCGATGGAATGGTCGATGATCGCGCCAGCCAAGGGGAGTCTATCGCCTTGACTTGCTCGATCAGCCCCAATTTGTTTTTCCACTCTTCGCGGCTTCTTATGAGTTTTGATCGTTGAGGCATAGCTATGGGTAATCTGGTAAGCCAACCATTGGCTTGCGATACCCCTTTTTAATAGTTTCTTGCAAACAATTCAAGCACTCGCGATCAATCCATAAAACAAGACATCAAATGGACCCATAATTGGCGAATTTCGACAGCCTAGGTGATGGCTATGTAAGGCACACGCCTTCCACAAAGCCGCCTTCACCAGAAAGCGGGGAAGCGTGACATCTGCCTAAACCCGCAGAGGGGCATGGCTTGCCTGAAAAAAGATAAAATGGCAAACAGCCCTTCGAAAACCGATAAAGTCAAAAAGCTATTTCCATAAGAAACCACGAAGAGGCATCGTCTAAACCGGGCTTGTCCAACAAACGGTTAGATTGTGGCTCGCTTCGCTCGCACGATCTAACCTTATTCGTTATGTCAAATCGCGGCGAATGGCGGCGAAAACAAAGCCAATTTCTTCGATGCTGACTAGAATGTAAAATCCGTTTTTTGGGTTTTTTAGTGGCAAATCATTGCGCCATCCACCCCGGCTTAATTTCCCCTAGCAAAGTGTTGACCTTGTCAACGACATCATCCGGCACGTTTCCGCCTTCACCGATTTCAATGCTGACTTGAATACGCAATTTCTGCCCTGCTGTCAGGTTTCGCAGTTCACCAATGCGTTCGGATAAATCTTGGATTTGATGGGTTTCCAGTTCCGATGTCGCCATTTTTACACCATAGGTTGGCGGCTTTATAATTTTGATCCCTGGCTGTGCTTTCGGCACGCGTATCTTTAATGAACCGGCACCGCCGAGGTCGCAGGGCCAGGGGGAAGAATCTAAAGCCCTCTCCAACAGTCCAATCCTGAAAGCGTCTTCCAGCGCCCGTTTGACGATGACCCAAGGG
>Ga0007801_10000602_pt1 | contig 11887 bp, 9 predicted proteins | sample CryBogmetaGMA2M_FD_60372 | JGI IMG/M metagenome (GOLD analysis project Ga0007801, IMG submission 60372) | Freshwater microbial communities from Crystal Bog, Wisconsin, USA - MA2M | ecosystem: Environmental > Aquatic > Freshwater > Lake | place: Crystal Bog, Wisconsin, USA | collected 2009-07-06
CGCTTGCGGTGACTGTGCAGTGGGTTGCATGGTCTGATGGTTTTCCTCGCATTGCATTGAAAAATCCATTCAGACCATCCTCGCAGAAATTAGTGGCTAGCTTTGTTTCAATTCATGGGCTATCGCTCTACATTGACAAGTAGCTCGGGTAGTATCCGACCATTTTTGACCGTCGGCAACGCCGGTTCCTAAGAGCCAGGGAGGGCCGATTTCTCTCAATGAACTTGATTACGTCAATCCCAGCGGAATGTGTAGCCGCCAATAAGCTTCGCACAGGACGAGACCATGGCCCAGCCAAATTATCAATACGAGAAACGCCAAAAAGAATTGGCGAAGAAGAAGAAAAAAGAGGAAAAACTGCAACGCAAAACGTCGGGCAAGGATGAAAAGCCAGACGAGGATATTACCCAGTCAATAGGCGAATCTGAGATACCCTCGAGTGATGCCGATGATCAATGAATAGGTGCTGGCAGATACTAATTTATCCGCCAGCCCGTTCTTGAACCGCTTTTTTAACTAAGCCGAGAATGAAGAACCGCAACCGCAGGTCGTGGTTGCATTGGGATTTCGTATCACGAACTGGGAACCCGCGGCATCTTCACGGTAATCAATTTCAGCCCCGTTAAGATATTGTATGCTCATGGAATCAATGAGTACCTTCACCCCGTTTTTTTCCACCTGAGTGTCATCCTCATTGGCGTTTTCATCAAAAGTGAATCCGTATTGAAACCCGGAACAACCACCCCCTTGTACATAGACACGCAGCATCAAATCCTCATTGCCTTCCTCGGCGATAAGCTCCCCAACCTTGGTCGCAGCGTTGTCAGTAAAAACAATCGGTTCTTTTATCGTACTCATGATGGGCATCCAGTGGAATTAAAAGCAAAGCCCTAAGTTGAGCTTAAGATAGATAGATTATGTTGCTAATAAATGCTCAGGTCAAGAAACCTGTTGCCGGGTGCGATTAAAAGTGATTCGAGAGTGCAAGGCTTGCCTTGCGTTGGCGTGTGCAGGAAAATCTACCATTCAATTTTAGCATTGTAGTCAGCCCGGATTACTTAGGGGCGACCGGCCGGTCGCCCCTAAGTAATCCGGGAGTAACGTGGACAGACCCGGATTTTCGCTCGCCAAGCGGCTCCATCCGGGCTACCACCTACACGGTTGCGTAACATAAGTTAAGAATTCATCACCAAAGAAAAACCGTTTTCTAACGGACCAGCCGAGTAGCACTGCAAAAAAGCAAAAAGAAAGCCTCACGCAAGGCTCGCAAAGGCGCAAAGAAGAGCGATTTTCTTTGCGTATTTGTGTGAAACTTGACCTTTGGAATTGTCCGACGTTTGTTTACTGTTCCCACTCTCTGCGGTCAACTTTATACACAATTACCGCCGAACAAGAAAACCGGCGTTCTAGACTCTGGCGTAGAAAACGCTGTAACTACCCCGCCCTGCCTGATTTGACGGTAAGCGCCAAGAGCCTACCCCGAATGTCATCCGTCAACCATTCGCGTTCATATCGCCAAACCCAGTTACTGTCTTTTTTGCTTGGGGTATTCATCCGGGCGCTGGAAGGCAACCCCAAAATATCCTGCATAGGGACGATAGCCATTTTAGCCACCGATAAGAAGGCTAGACTGGCTAAATCCCAATGTATGTTTTCTGCATTGTCAACTTTTAAATACTCTAGGACTTTTTCTTGCTCGATTTCTTCCAGGGATTCAAACCATCCCCGTGTAGTGTCGTTGTCATGGGTTCCTGTGTATACGACACAGTTTTCCGTATAGTTATGGGGTAAGTAAACATTTTCTTCGTCAGAGCCAAAGGCAAACTGTAGAATTTTCATCCCCGGTAGATTGAAGTTGTCGCGCAACTGCTCGACTTCAGGGGTTATCACACCCAAATCCTCGGCGATGATGGGCAAGTAGCCAAAACGCTCATAAAGGCGTTGAAAAAGAGCCTCCCCTGGTGCTGGAACCCACTCGCCGTTGATAGCAGTTTCCTCGCCATATTTTACACTCCAATATGCTTCAAAACCTCGGAAATGGTCTATCCTAACGGCATCAACATAACCTAAAAGCACAATAAATCGCTGTATCCACCACTCAAAATTATCCTGCTTGAGTTTTTCCCAATTATAAATCGGATTGCCCCATAACTGTCCTGTGGCACTGAAATAATCGGGAGGCACACCTGCAACGGTAAAAGGCATTCCGGTTTGTTTGTTGACATCGAAATACTCTGGCTTCGCCCAAACCTCGGCACTATCATGCGCGACATAGATTGGCAGGTCGCCGATAATACTAACTTTCTTCTGGTTGGCATAGGCTCGAAGGGCATCGATCTGTAGATGAAATTCAAATTGCAAGAAACGATGGAAATTAATCAGCGCAATATATTTTAACTTCGCCTTTTTGATGGCATCGCGTTTGCGCTTGACAAGTGAAAGGTTCCATTTTACCCATGGCTTGCCGTGATAGTGTTCCTTTAGCGCCATGAATAGTGCAAAGTCTTCAAGCCAGTGGGCATTTAATTCACAAAATTGTTCAAATGCCATTTTTTGGTCGCATGACGCATGATCACGAAAATTGCGCCAAGCTTTTTTTAACAATGGAAGTTTTTCCGAAATGACCCTCCCATAATCCACCGGAGTTGGATAAGGCGGCAAGGCATTCAGGTCGCTGTCATCCAGCAAGGCTTTATCGCGCAATATTTCTAGGCTGATCAGCAACGGGTTTCCAGCCATGGCAGAAAAGCACATGTAAGGTGAATCGCCATACCCGGTAGGTCCCAACGGGAGAACCTGCCATAGCCGTTGACCGGATTCGGCAAGGAAATCGACGAAAGAAAAAGCTTCTGGGCCTAGGTCTCCGATGCCAAAACGACTGGGAAGAGAAGTAGGATGCAACAAAATTCCGCTGGATCGAGAAAATGGCATATTAAAATACGTCTAGGTCGCACACAAATCGTGGCGCATTTATTATCCGCGCCACGAAGTAAAATGGAAGTGATGTCACGCTTTTTTTTTAGCGGGCGAAGTGTAGCTGTTGACCCAGCGCCTCGGGGGTTACTAGGACCACTCCACCCGCACTGACGTAAAAACGCTTTGCATCTTCTTGCAAATCTTCCCCAATCACTGTGTTAGGCTCAATGATGCAACCCTTGTCGATGATTGCTTTGGTGATCCTACAGTGGCGTCCGATATTGACATTCGGCAGGATCACTGAATCCGAAACTTTGCAAAACGAATTCACCCTCACATTGGAAAAAAGTAGGGAACGCCGAACTTCTGAACCCGAGATGATGCATCCACCTGAGACCATGGAATCAACAGCATAGCCCCTGCGATCCTCGTCGTCGAAAACAAACTTTGCAGGCGGGGTCTGCTCTTGGTAAGTCCAAATAGGCCAGTTGGTGTCGTATAGATTGAGTTCAGGATTTACATTGACGAGTTCCATGTTCGCCGACCAGTAACTATCGACTTCGCCCACATCGCGCCAGTAAGCCTGCACACCGCTTTGCGCATCGCGGAAGGGATAGGCGAATACACGGTAACTCTCGATGATTCTAGGAATAATGTCCTTGCCAAAGTCACGACTGGAGCCCGGCATGTCGGCATCCTTTATCAGTTGCTCAAACAGAAATTTAGTGTTGAATATATAAATACCCATTGATGCCAAGGCTTTGTCAGGCTGACCCGGCATGGAGGGCGGATTGGCCGGTTTTTCCACAAACTCACGAATGCGCTTGTCCCTATCAATGCCCATGACACCGAATGATCTGGCTTCCTCCAGCGACACTTCCATACAGCCTATGGTTAAATCGGCCTGTCTTTCAACATGATCGGCTAACATCAGGCCGTAATCCATCTTGTAAATATGGTCACCGGCCAAAATTAACAAATATTCTGAACCGCGCTGCCGTAAAATATCCAGATTTTGGTATACGGCATCAGCAGTGCCGGCATACCAAGCATCCTCAGTAACGCGTTGCTGGGCTGGGATAATATCAACAAATTCGCCCAACTCGGCACGCAAAAAACCCCAACCCTGCTGGATATGCCGAATCAAAGAGTCGGCTTTGTACTGTGTCAACACGCCTATCCGGCGAATGCCGGAATTGAGGCAGTTGGACAGGGGGAAGTCAATGATACGGAATTTTCCCCCGAACGGAACCGCTGGTTTGGCGCGCCATTCGGTGAGATTTTGTAGGCGTGAACCTCGCCCACCGGCGAGAATTAGCGCCAGAGTATTCCGGGTCAATACGCTGACAAAACGAGAATGATGGGATTCTGACACGAACAATCTCCTTAAGTGGTTATTATACATACAAGCGGGGTACAAATTTGATAACATGTCCCCAGAAATTACCGGCGATGGCAACTGCCATTCTACTACCAGAGGTCAAATAAAGTGAACTCGAACGAAACACAATTCACAAAAGAACAAAAACCGGGACCAACTGGCCTGGACCCGGAACTTCAAAGAATCGTCGAAGCCCGACACCATGACCCCTTTGCCGTGCTTGGAAGGCATTCTGAACGTGACAAAGAAATCATCCGGGTCATGCTGCCATCGGCTGAGTCTGTTCGCATCGGCACCCATGGTCAGCAATTGGAGCGCCTTGCCGGGACAGACCTGTTTCAGTATACCGTCCAATCCGGTGACGTAATTGAAGACCACTACAGCCTGGACTGGGTAGACAAATCTGGCAAAAGCTACAATCATGTCGATCCCTACACTTTCCCCCCGCAACTGAAAGATTTCGACATCCACTTGTTCTGTGAGGGCAAGCATTGGCATGCGTATCGTTTCCTTGGCGCCCATCCTCATAGCGTGGATGGCGTGGATGGCTATCTATTCGCCACTTGGGCCCCCAATGCAGAGCGAGTGAGCGTGGTGGGTGATTTCAATAGCTGGGATGGCCGCAGCCATCCAATGCGTGTCCGTGGCGGTAGTGGCGTTTGGGAGTTGTTCATACCTGGAATCGTTCCTGGATTAAACTACAAACTTGAAATACGCAACCGGCAACACGGTACAATTCACTTAAAAATAGATCCTTATGGGCAACGCTTTGAGCTGCGCCCCCAGACATCATCCATCGCCGTCCCTAATGATAATTACGCCTGGGGGGACCAAAAATGGCTGGAAGGGCGCAAGAAAAGCGACTGGCTGCATGAACCGCTATCCATCTACGAGATACATCCAGGTTCTTGGCGGCGCGATAGCGAAGGCGGCTTCATTAGCTATCGTGAACTGGCTGTACAACTGGTCGATTACGTCAAGGAACAGGGTTTCACCCATATTGAATTGATGCCCATCACTGAACATCCCCTAGATGCTTCATGGGGTTACCAGACAACAGGCTACTTCGCGCCAACCGCGCGCTTTGGCGAACCCGACGATTTCCGCTACTTTGTCGATTATTGCCATAGCCATGGCATTGGTGTCATTCTCGATTGGGTGCCCGCCCACTTCCCCAAAGATGCACACGGACTGGCTCGCTTTGACGGCACTGCAATGTATGAGCACGAAGACCCTAGGTTGGGCGAACACCGCGATTGGGGTACCTTGATTTACAACTTCGGACGCAACGAAGTAAAAAACTTTCTGATTGCGAGTGCTGTTTTTTGGCTGGAAGAATTCCACATTGACGGCCTACGCGTCGATGCCGTTGCCTCCATGCTCTATTTGGATTATTCACGCAATCCTGGCGACTGGATACCCAACAAATATGGCGGCAACGAAAACCTGGAAGCCATCGCCTTCCTGCGTGAGTTAAATACGGTCACTCACCAATTGCATCCCGGCACAATGATCATGGCGGAGGAATCTACCGCATGGCCGCAAGTAACCCGGCCTACATGGACGGGTGGCTTGGGCTTCACGATGAAATGGAACATGGGTTGGATGCACGACACCTTGCAATATTTCAGCAAAGACCCTATTCATCGACACTACCATCACGACCAACTTACCTTCGGCTTGCTCTACGCCTTCACCGAAAATTTCATACTCCCCTTCTCCCATGACGAAGTGGTGCATGGCAAAGGCTCCTTGTTGGCTAGGATGCCCGGTGACGAGTGGCGCAAATTTGCAAACCTTAGGCTGCTCTACACCCTAATGTTCACTTATCCCGGCAAGAAATTGCTGTTCATGGGTTGCGAATTTGGTCAGGGGACAGAATGGAGCCATGAGCAGACACTCGACTGGTATGTATTGGAATACCCGCTGCACCGTGGCGTAAAAAAACTGCAATCCGATATTAACCGACTGTATAACGAAAAAAAGGCTCTCCACCGGTACGATTTCGATCCAAAAGGATTCGAATGGATCGATTGCCACGATGCACCTCAATCGGTATTGAGTTATCTGCGTCGCGCCGGTGACGAGTTTGCAGTTGTCATTCTAAATTTTACACCCGTTCCGCGACCTAATTACCGGATAGGCGTTCCTGAACCGGGTGTCTATTTGGAGGTGTTCAACTCGGATTCCGAATATTACGGCGGCAGCAATACCGGGAACTGGGAGTTGAAAGCAGAGGAAAAGGAATGGATGGGGCGTCCCTACTCGATTGTATTGACCCTTCCGCCCTTGGCGGGCATCGTTCTTGCTATTAAGCCGGAAGCCAAAGAAGTGGTTCCTGAACTGACCGAAACGGGCGAGACACTCACTACAGCCCCACAAGGTGAAATTGAAGAATCCGGTTCGGAAAGCAAAGCATGAAAAAAATCCTCTTCGCCACCAGCGAAGCCTTCCCACTGATTAAAACCGGCGGGCTGGCCGATGTGTCGGGTAGCCTGCCAACAGCCTTGAATGCATTGGGCAATGATGTCCGCATTCTGATGCCCGCTTATGCCGATCTGCTTGCCGGTTTGGGTAATTTGCCTAGCAAACGGATCAACCAAACTGGAGGAATGGTCGAAATCTTCGAAACCAAGTTGCCGGGTACAACAGTCCCGGTTTGGCTGGTATCCCATGAAGGGGCTTTTGACCGCACTGGGAATCCGTACCTGGCAGAGAACGGCAAGCCTTGGATCGACAATGCCGAACGCTTCGCATTGTTATGCCGGGTCGGGGTGGAAGTCGCCATGAACCGCATCGGATTCGGCTGGAAGCCTGAAATAGTCCATTGCAATGACTGGCAAACTGGCTTGATCCCGGCCCTGCTGGAAGACGAAGTGGACCGCCCTGCCACGGTTTACACCATCCATAACCTTGCTTATCAAGGCCTCTTTCCGAAGGAATTATTCCAAAAGCTCGGTCTACCGCAACGGTTTTGGTCTCCCAATTCGCTGGAATTTTATGATCAACTCTGCTTCACCAAAGGGGGCTTGGTTTACGCTGACAGAATCAACACTGTCAGCCCAAATTACGCCGTTGAAATCCAAGGCAAGGAATTCGGCTGTGGCATGGAAGGACTGTTGAAACAGCGAAAAGACCGACTCAGTGGCATCATCAACGGCATAGACGAAGATGCCTGGAACCCTGCCACCGACCCGCTCATCCCCAATACTTTCGATCTCAGCGACATGACGGGCAAGCAGGAAAACAAGTATGCCCTGCAAAAATACTTCAACCTTAGCGTTGGCAACAATGTGGCGGTACTTGCCATGGTTGGCAGGACTGTACAGCAAAAGGGCATTGATCTGGTCATTGAGGCTATGCCCAAGCTCATGGAAATGCCTTTGCAATTGGTGATCCTCGGCAGTGGGGAAAAAAAATACGAACAAACCCTTAAGCACTGGCAAACGCTTTACCCGGATCGGATTGCTCTGAAACTTGGCTATGACGAAGCTTTGGCCCATCTCATCGAAGCTGGCTCCGACCTGTTTCTAATGCCATCCCGCTTCGAACCCTGTGGACTCAACCAAATGTACAGCCAACGATACGGCACTGTGCCAATAGTCCGTTGCGTAGGTGGCTTGGCTGATACGGTGGAAGACACGACCCCCGCCAACTTGGAGATAGGCACGGCAAGCGGCGTGGTCTTCCATGAAACTTCGGTGGAAGCCCTGCTTGCCGCAACCCTATGGGCTTTGGACCTGTTCAACAAGAAACCGCAGTGGAAAAAAATCCAAAAGGCTGGTATGCAAAAAGATTTTTCTTGGAAACAAAGTGCTAGGAAATATCTTGATTTGTATAATTTAGCCTTGCAGGATCGGCATTGAAACTGTAATGACCAACCCTCGATGCATCCGCGATGGTGCGAGAGATCTTCACAAGGGGGCAGCCAAAGCCCCCTGAGTTTTGCTGAAACGAGAGATCAGGCTATGAGAAAAAAATTTCCCAGGGAAGTATTGCATTCAAAGGCGGAATGGAAGAAGGTGAATATCAACATGCACGGAGAATTGGAACCTCCGCTGCTGGAACTTAGTTACCTTAAGGGTGCCACCCATAGCGCCAAATCGTTTGAACTTCCCGACAACCTAAGGTCGGTGAGCTCCCAAGAAATTAAAGAGTTCATCGGCAATCACAAAATCACCAAAATCATGCTTTCCGGCCACTTCGAGAATCCGGGTAGCGAAAGCCCCCATGGTTTTATCGAGTACGAAATTGATGACGGGGGAATGGATATTATACTTTACCGCGTGAATGGCGAACCTGCAACCAAGCATGTCACCATCAAGATTGAGGAAGTCCACCACTTCAACAACCACGAAAACAAATGGGTTTATAACGAGTTGCAAGACCTGATCGAGACAGCCGGACTGATTAAAAGGAAAGTGGCAGCAGCGGTGGCTTAGGCGATTAAGGATAAGATCAAGCCAAAAAAACATAATTAAAACTATAAGGTCTAACAGGCCACACTGAGGAGGTAAGCACTATGTCAGATACAACCGGCATTGACCGCCGCAAATTCCTACAACTGACCGGATTAGGCGCACTGAGCGCGGTAGCTCCCTCAAACTGGCTATTCGCTGCAAACAATGCACGATATGCCAAGGATGCATCACCTGATTTCCATCCGAACGTGGAAATTGAAATCACCGCCGTAGCCACCGAGGCACCGATCCTACCAGGCAAGCCGACCCGCGTTTGGAAATACGAGGGCAAGCTGCTAAGCGGGCCTGAAGGAACTATCGCGCAGTTGCCGGGGACGCATTTAGGCGAGGTGTTCTTCTTGGAAAGAGGCCAGAAAGTTCGTTTTTATTTCAAAAATGACCTGCCCGAAGCCAACATTATCCACTGGCATGGGCTGCATGTTCCGCAAGTAATGGATGGCCACCCCATGTACGACGTGCCGGCTGGTAGCGGCTACGTCTATGAATTTCAGATTGACAACCCTGCCGGCACCTACATGTATCATGCCCATACCCATGAGAAGACCGGACAGCAGGTCTACAGAGGCTTGGCAGGGCTGATTATCGTCTCAGACCCGGATGAAAAGGCACTCAACCTGCCTAGGGGGGAATTTGACCAGCCCATCGTGTTGCAAGACCGTAGTTTTGATGCAGACAATCAATTGGTATATGTGCAAAACATGCGCGAACGCCACATGGGCTTCCTTGGCGACGAAATGATTGTCAATGGTAAGCGCCATTTTGTGTTGCCTGTTGCGACCCGCCCTTATCGTTTGCGCGTGTTGAACGGTTCCAACTCCCGTATTTACAAGCTCGGCTGGGATGACGGCACCCCCCTGACGGTGATCGCCACCGACGGCCATTTGCTTGAGAAGCCGGTGACCCGGCAGTTCGTCATGTTAGCCCCAGGCGAACGCATTGAGCTTTGGGCCGATTTCTCCGGGCGCAAAGTTGGCACCGAGATGGTACTGAAAAGTTTGCCCTTCTCAGGCGCGATGCCTGGTCATGGCGAAGGCGGCATGATGGGCATGATGAACCACGGCGATGGCAAAGGACCGCAGGGCGGCGGCATGATGGATCATAAAGCCGAATCGCCGACCCAAAGCAGCAAAGACGGTGAAGACGAGCATGGCGGCATGGGTATGATGTCCACCTCCAAACTTCCTCAAGGCTCCGAATATGCCCTGCTGAAAGTCCGCATCATGCGCGAAGAAAACGTCTCCCTGCCTTTGCCGCAACGTTTGGCTAGGGATGAGCGGTTTGAGCGCAGCCAAGCCGAAAACCCCAACCAACCGCGCAGCATCAAAATTTCCATGATGCGGATGAAATGGCTGCTCAACGGTAAGGAATTCGAGATGACAGCGGCAAGCCCGGAAGAAACCGTCAAGATGAACACGATGCAAGTCATTGAGTTCGACAATGGCTACACTCAAAGCATGGGCATGATGTCCGGCCTTCCTCATCCGATGCACATCCACGGTCAGCAGTTCCAGATCATCGAGCGTGTCGTCAGGGAAGATAGGCGCAAGGACTACGAAACCGTCAACAAGGGGTTTGTCGATGACGGATGGAAAGATGTTGTGTTGGTCATGCCCGGCGAGAAAGTCACGTTGCTGAAACGCTTTGACGACTACAAGGGTCTATTTCTCTATCATTGCCACAACCTCGAACATGAGGAGATGGGCATGATGAGGAATTTTAATGTCGTTTAAAATTCTGCACGGGGTAGAACCCCGTGCAGAATTTTATATGGGGGAGTAAAAGACGGATAAAGTGCCGTCTTTTCGGCAGGGATGCCGAAACCCAGGCCATGGATGGCCTGTTTGTTCAAAGAAACGCCTAGCCTGCGCCGCTTCCTTGCCGACGAATTGGCCGAAGCTTACCCGGAAGCCTTGTAATGGGCAGCGGATGAATCGGGGTTGCTGGACGACACTTTCCCCATCAAATGCCCGTACACACACGATGAAATCTTAAGCCGGGATTTTTGGCTGGGATAGCGCGACCACAACCCGGATTACGCCGCCAGCGGCTCCAATCCGAGCTATGGCACTGCCCAGGTTAAATTTACCCGAATGGGAGAGGTAAAGCTTGCTTTGCCAAGGCAAGGCGAGCCTTGCCACTCCAACAATTCAACGAGACTATTGCATGGGGCGAATCAACAAAGCTTGGTTGGAACGGCGCAAAAGCAAAACCCCTAGCATCCAAACTGTCGTTGACTTGTCCGCCGACGCCCTGCTGAAACCGGTCAACGACACCGCCGGCAATGCCCGCAACCTGTTCGTCACTTACATTCTGCTTTCCGTCTACATTTTCCTGGCCGTCGGGGCGACCAACGACGAGCAGTTATTCCGCGACAGCAGCGTTGCCGTGCCGTTCCTCAGTAATATCAACCTACCAGTGTCGCGCTTCTACCAGTTCGTGCCGTGGATGTTCCTGTTCGTCCATGTCGATTTGCTGCTATTGTTCAAGCTGATGGCAGACAAGCTGCAAGCGTTCAATGCCGAACTCGACGAAATGGAACCCGCTGCCGCCGAGGAATGCCGCCAACAACTGAACGGCCTGCCCTTTGTGCATTGGCTGGCAGGTGACAAGACCGACGGCTTCAGCCATTTCATAACCGGGCTGGTAGTGTGGAGCAGCCTGTTCGTACTGCCCTTGCTGACCCTGCTGGCCTTGCAAATTGGCTTTCTGCCTTATCACAGCGCGTTTACTACCCATGCCCAGCAAACCCTGCTGGTGTTGGATGCCCTCGCTTTGCTGTGGTACTGGCCCCGGCTAGCGGCTGGCATGACGAGGCAGACATGGCGCCGGTGGTTGCCGTTTGGGATGAATGCTGCTGAATTAACCCCTCCCCCCACCTGGGGAGGTTGGGAGGGGGGCGATCAGCAGAAGTAGGCCGGAATAAGCCCGTTCTGGCGGGCGTTTCCGGCAAACCGACAGGCCGAATGCCGGAAACGGTCGCTGAGCGACCTTCAGAACACCTGTCCCCTTGGTCTAACCCAAGCGGTGGGTGTTAAGGGTGAACAGCTTATAAATCAGAGATGTGCAGGCCATATGGCGATGAAAAACGGCTGATGGCTTGGTGTGGCGG
>Ga0007801_10000604_pt1 | contig 11873 bp, 18 predicted proteins | sample CryBogmetaGMA2M_FD_60372 | JGI IMG/M metagenome (GOLD analysis project Ga0007801, IMG submission 60372) | Freshwater microbial communities from Crystal Bog, Wisconsin, USA - MA2M | ecosystem: Environmental > Aquatic > Freshwater > Lake | place: Crystal Bog, Wisconsin, USA | collected 2009-07-06
AAAATAAAGTACATTCTTTATTTTTATAGATACAAGGATATTCACCATCTTCTAATTTTGTATGATCAATAATTGAAGGATAATCTTTTTTTGTTTCTAATTCACAATTAGTTAATCCATAGCAATCATAGCCACAATCATCTTCAAGTTTTCCATGAAGATATGTGTAATGTAATCGTTTAGGGTTTAATTTATCATAATCTTTTTGGTGATCTGGGATTATTGTCCACATAATTTAGTAGTTTTTAGTTGTTAATAATTAATTAAAAAACACTTTCTACATAAAGTGTTAAAGTGATTCATGCAAACTCCGCAGTCTCCTGTTTCATAGTGGCATGTTTGCTGTCAGTCTACTTGGTAGTAGGGATAGTAGCAATTTATATCCTTCAATTGTTTTATAATGAGTAGTTATTTAAGGTTTTCTCTACTCCAGCAACCAGGCTCTTTAGTTTATACTCAGTGATAATAGAAGTATCCCATTCTATGACTTGCTTTGATATTTCTGAGTGATTAATAAAATAAAACAGCCTTCTTGCTACTGTTTTATTGAGCTTTACATGCTCTTTGTTTGATACACACGCTATCCATTTCTTACAAGAGAAACTTCAATTCTCAATGATCAGTTGAGGTGAACACGGTTTTATCCTAAGTACTTAGTTGTAATAAATGTCCAATGACTACATGGACTGTCTGCTTATAGTGTAATAATACATCTATCACATTTATTACAACCTTGTACATTAGGAATATGGTTAATTTTTTAAAGGCCTGGGTTACTCTCATCTTCCTATAAGAACTAATAGACCTATAAGTAATAAGAGAGTAATTATATGTATAGAGATATTATATGTAAATACAAAGATTATTTTGATATATGACCTTAAATTAGTATATTTGTAACTTAACACATATAATTATGGATAAGAATAAACAAAGATTAATTTATGCATTATATTGCCCATTTACATATGAGATTCATTATGTAGGAAAATCAACATCAGGTATGTTAAGACCATTATCTCATTTAAGAGATAGCCATTCAGATAAAATAAGAGAATGGGTTGCTAATTTAAAAGAATTGGGTTACAAACCTTCTATAAAGATACTTGAATATGTAGCTTATGAAGAAGACATAGATGGTAGAGAAAGATATTGGATTCAATACTATCTAAACAATAACTCACTACTATTAAATAGTGTCTTAATATCTCCTTTATTAGTCTCTCCTGATCTAGATCAATTGCTAGGTAATGATGAAGATATGATACCATTAAAGATAGGTACCTTTGTTAAGGAGAAAAGAAAGATGTTTAAATTAGGTCAACCAGAATTTGCAACAAAATCTGGGGTTGCTCTAACTGTAATAAGAAAGATAGAACAAGGTAAAACAAACTTAAACTTAGATAGCCTATTACAGGTATTACAAATGTTTGGTTGCACTCTTGATGTAATTAAAGCAAAGAAAGAATAAGATAACCTATAAGAACTCTATTATTATGTATTAGGATATAGTTTAACCTGTATATCAAGTACTTAGCTATATGACCCACCTAAAAACAAGGGTATGTAAAGTGCTAATAAGTTAATTAGGTTAATATAGTAGAGTGGTTGGCTGTATTAAACACCCTCTTTCATCATAATATCTATTATTTCCTACCTACATTACTATTCTTCCCAATTTATAACTGTATGATTACTAGCCACTTACATATTATTGGTCTACTTTCTCCACCGGTGGGAGACAAAGTCACAGAGCCACAGTAGACCTGAGATGAATCTTTACAGCTTTACTATAAAGTTATAAAAGCCACAGTGCCAGAATAAGTAAATACATAGACCTGGAGCCACAACAAGGGCTTAACTAATTAATACACAACTACTTAAGTCTATGTACTTAGTCAAAGTAAAAAAAACAGTAGAGGATTAACCCCTACTGTCTTATATGTCTTACTTAGAATGCAGTAGATAAGTCTACCTTTGGTGTACTAACTGTTGCATTAGTCTTTGGTCCTAATGTAGATACAACATTAGCTTGTCCTTGTGGATGAATCATCCATGATGCTTCTCCTTCTTCAGGAGTAAACCATGATACAGATAAGTCTGCTGTTAAGGTCTTAACCTTATCAGATAATCTGTAAGTTCTTCCATTAGTGTCTTTACCAAAATGCTTTCCTGTAGCTTGGTTAAAGATGATGTCAAAGCTAATGTTCTCAGAGTTGATGATTGACATAATGTTTTTAGTTTGTTCAAAAGTTGCCATTGTGAGTTGTGAGTATATGGGTTAGTCTGTACACATTTTGTGTAAAGAACATATAATCATTCTTAATAATGGGTTACAAAAAGAAAGCAAGTCAAAAAAAGAAAGCAAATATACATATATAGTCTATGTCCATGTCCAGGTCTATAAGAGAAAAACAAAACAGTAGATTACCCTACTGTACTGTTCTCTGCCTTAGTAAGTTCAGCTTCAATAAATGATTGAAGGTGACCACTTAACTTTACTAAAGAATCCTCTTGTCCTTGAGGAAAGTCTTCAATAATATTACCAAAGCCATCTTGACTATTATTTCTTCTATAATAGTCAATTTGATTATCAATTATTTTGATAATCTCTAGTACTGTTGTTGTGTCCATGTTATATAATTTAAGTTAGTTAATAAAAATACCTGTAGTTAAATTACAGGATTAGTTTTACCTATATGGTTGGTCTACACCAGTTAAGCGAGCATATCTAACATTTATGGTTGTTACCCATACTCTAGTTACTGCAAGACTACTACAGTCAAGCCTCTATTGATCAGATAGAGTTTCAAATATAATAATGGTATATAAAAAGAAAGCAAAAAATACAGCAGATTACTCTACTGTATAGTTATTTAAACATTGCTACTAATGCAGCATGATCATCTTTGAAACCATCATCTTCTAACTTTGGTAACTCAGGTAATCCTAGTTGTTTTGCTGAGTATACATACCAGTCAACTCTTCCTGTTGACTCCATTCCTGGATTTAAGTTATATGTTTCAGAAACATAATTTTCTATCATTCTATTAACATCTCTATAAGACATCCTTAGTTCTTTACCATAAGCTTCTTTAGTTAGACCATTAAGATAAGGTACATAACCCATTGTATTCCAAGAGGTATCTCCATTAGGACTAATTCTTACTACTTGTGCTTTGAATGTAATAGTAGGAAACTCTACAGTTGTATCTACTTCAATTGTTTTTTTATAAGTTATTGTTTTCATATTATATATGTTAAGTTATTAGTAATCAATGAGTTAAAAAAGAACAAGAGATTACTCTCCTGTTCTATTAGGTTTGTCCTTGTCCATAGAGATAAGGTCTTCAATAGTAACTACTGCACCCGAAGGGCTAATAGCACTAAACTTAAGTTTTGGTTTTGTTGGGATCATAGGCTCAGCCTGAGTGAATCCCCAAATGTTTGCTTGCATAGTTGGTAGTTTTTAATTGGTTAATATCAACCATAACAATGGGATAAAAAAAGAAAGCAAGTCCATTAGTATAATAAAAAGAACAGGCATATAGCCTGCTCTAGTTGTGTCTTGCTAAGACTGTTTACGGATTTTACATCCCCAAAGCTATTAGGGAAACACCTCTGCTTGTTGTTCCATAATAAGATAAGATCATCCTTACCAAACAAGTTGATGGTATACAAGAAGAAAGCAAAATACTTATATCAATGACTAAAGGATTAACCCTCAGTCATTGATAATTAGTTATATCTTATTTTCTTTAAATGTGTCCCAATCTTGGGCTTCATCATCAGCTTTTGTATAATGTACTTCTATTTCATTATCTATATCATCAGCATATTTAATCTCATTAAATATAGCTGCTATTTTATCTTTATCTTCTTGTGTAGAACTATTGCTATATTCAAAAGTAATGAGTAATTCACAAGCATCATTAAGAAGTCTTTCTAAAGTTTCTTTTTTCATTTTATTTAGTTTTAATTGGTTAGTCTTAGTAATGGTCTACAGAAAGAAAGCAATACACACAGTATATAAAAAATAAATAAGGGAATAACCCCTTATTTATGTTTAGCAATTAAGTCATACAAGAAGTTCTTAACTCTAGAGTTATTGTGAAACCTTCCTCCAAACAATACCTTAGTCTTCTCCTTATTTACATGGAAGATAAGATCTTGAGTTAAGTTAGGAAGAGTAGCTCTAAACTCTGTGATGATACCTCTTGCTGATTCTATCTTACAGCAGAATTTAATATCATGGTGATCAGTTCCCTTAATAGGAACTAGTATACCGTAAGAATTAATACTGTTAAAATATTCAAGAGGTGTTGTGTGGTTGTAAGTTTTCATGATTGTAGGTTTTTAGTTTAGTCCTAGTCATGGTCTAAAGAAAGAAAGCAAAGACAGCTAGCATGTTATTTTCCTGAATAAAAACATTTTTCATAGCTAGATTTGCAATGCCTAGTAACAAGCATGGGGGGTAGGGGGTTGAGGCTGCAAGCCGGGGGGTGAGTATGGGAGGATCCCCACCACACTAATACATACATTTTGCTCCCACCCGGAATATTCAAGCTAGTACATATTAGACCCCGGGGGTACTTTATAAGCTTAATTATTCTAGTGACATGTGTGACCCTGGCAAAATAATTTTTGTAAATTAATTTAATATATGTATATTTATAGAATGGAACAACTGTTTATAGAAGGTATAACAACAGAGTTAGAAACTACAGTTTATACTGTATCACAACCAAATACACTAGGAGTATTTAGTAGTTTAAGATTTAATTGTCCAGTTGCTTCTATTGTTACAATTAGTAATGTTAGAGAATCTATAGAGTATGATTTATATACTCTTACTCTAGATGCTGGAGATACAGTTAGTGATTCTTATTCTTATAATTTAAATATAGGTGATGAGTTTAAAATAAAAACAAATGTTGTTGGAATTACTTATACATTTAATGTAATACAAGGATGATACAAATCATTAAAACAAATGGTACTGTTTATGGGCCAGGGCTTATACAGATTATAAATAAATATGGTAAACCAAAAACTCCCTTTGTTCCTATTGTGTGGGGAACAATTACTGGTATCCTTAGTAACCAAACTGATCTTCAGAATGCTCTTAACTTAAAGGAAGATAAGATCAATAAGGGAGTAGCTAATGGTTATGCTTCTTTGAATGGAGCTGGTCTAGTTCCTTCAACTCAATTACCTAGTTATGTAGATGATGTTGTTGAGGTTGCTACTTTTTCTGCTTTACCAATGCCAGGAGAAACTGGAAAGATATATGTTACATTAGATACTAATAAGGTATATAGATGGAGTGGCTCAGTGTATATTGAGATCGCTGCCAACCCTGCAGTATGGGGAACTATCACAGGAACATTAACGGCACAAACAGATTTAACTTCCTATCTATCAACTAATTACTATCCTTTACTGACCAACCCAGCTGGGTATATTACATCTGCTGCACTTGCTCCTTATCTTACTTCTGCTACAGCTGCTAGTACATACTATCCATTAACTAATCCAGCTGGTTACATAACTAGCTCAGCATTAACACCTTATTTATTATCGTCTACAGCAGCTAGCACTTATTACCCTTTAACAAACCCTGCAGGCTACATTACAGCTAGTGCTTTAGCACCATACTTAACTGCTGCTTCAGCAGCACTTACATATTATCCAATTCCAACAGGAACTACTTCACAATATTTAAGAGGTGATGGATCATTAGCTACTTTTCCAACTATAACATCAGGAACAGTTACATCTGTTAATCTTACAATGCCATCAGCATTTACTGTTAGTGGTAATCCAGTTACAAGTTCAGGAACATTAGCAGTAGTAGGAGCAGGTATTGTCTCACAATATATTAGAGGAGATGGTACTCTTGCTAACTTTCCAACATCAACAGGTGGCGGTTCATCAGTTAGTTATTATCTTAATGGTTCAGTTGCTCAAGGTACTATTGGAGGTATTGCTTTTAAACAAATGAATAAGACACCTGTAATAGGTGGAGGTACAGATTTTACTATTAATGCTAATGGTTATATTCAGTCATTTATAACTGATGCTAATGACCCTAATCAATTAACTATTCCAGCAGGAAATTGGAATTTTGAAACTTATTTCTCTTCATCAAGTGCAGGAGGTTCACCATCTTTTTATGTTGAATTATATAAATGGAATGGAACTACACTAACATTAATTGCAAGTAATTCAGCAACTCCGGAATATATAACTAATGGTACAGCTATTGACTTATACATAACTGCATTAGCAGTTCCACAAACTACATTAACAGTAACAGACAGACTTGCTATTAGAATTTATGTAACACATAGTTCTAAAACAATAACTCTTCATACAGAAGATAATCATTTGTGTCAAATAATTACAACTTTTTCAACAGGTCTTACTGCTCTTAATGGATTAACTGCACAAGTTCAATCATTTGGAAATGATACTAATGTAACAATGGTATCTTCAGGTAGTATTCATACTCTTACCTGGGCAGGTACATTAGCAGATAGTAGAATAGCAAGTGCAACTACTTGGAATGCTAAAGCTCCAATAGATAATCCAACTTTTACAACGGCTATAACTACTCCAATTATTAATGGAGTAAGTAGTTTATTAAAAGTACCTAATACTTTAGTTGCAGGTTATAATCCAGTTCCAAGAACAGGTACTGCTACAGATGGTGTTACTTCTGTATTAGGAGATTTAAAATCTTGGAATAGTAACTATCATTCAGGAGAAGTTTTATATTCTGAAATATCTGGTGAAGCTTTAAACTTTGGTCAATTATGTTACAGAAATGCAGCAGGTAAATGGCAAAAAGCTACAGGTAGTTCATCTGCTATTTCAGCTTATAACATGTTAGGTATTTGTTTACAAACAGTTGCTGGAATAGATACTGCAATTTCAATTTTAACAAGAGGTTATGTTGAAACAACTTATTTATCTGCAGGAGCTGTTGGTAATCCATTATTTATGAGTGCTGCAACAGCAGGTTCTATAACTAATACAGCACCATCTACAACAGGTAATGTTGTTAGAATAATTGGTAATGTATTTTGGAGTAGTGCTACACAAACTAATGCTAAATGGATATTATATTTTAACCCAGATAATACTTGGATAGAATTATAAACTATGAAGATAAATGGAGTTAATACTACAAGCATTGTTAAAATAAATGGGATTGCTAAAGCATCTATAACTAAAGTTTCTGGTGTTACTATTTCTGCTGGTCCTACTCCACCAAGTCCAATAGCAACAAATATTTATGATGCAGGAAATGCAACAAGTTACCCTGGTTCAGGAACAACTTGGTATAACATAGGTACCGGTGGTACAAAAAATGTAACTTTAAATAATGGAGTTGGGTATAGTTCAACAGGTGGAGGAAGCTTAACATTTAATGGAACTAATCAATATGGTAGAATAATATATGACTCTACTTTTAATTTCTCTACAGGTAATTATTGTATGAATGCTTGGGTTAAATTTAATACTATAGTAACTACCACAGTTACCTCTAAAGACACTAATGGTGCTAACTTTGACTGGTGTATGTATTTACCAACTAATAGTTCAATGTATAATTATAGTAATGGTACAGCAACAAATGTTAGTAAAACACTTTCTCCTGCTTTAAGCACAGGTGTCTGGTATAACTTAACTATAACATCTACAGGTAATAGTATAACTATGTTTCTAAATGGGGTACAACAAGGAACTGCTACAAGTATGAGTATATCTAATGCAGATACAATAGCATTAACAATAGGTTGTGTTGGTCAAAATATACAAGCTTTATTTTTAAATGGGTCAATAGGAATGATGGAATATTATAATGTTGGCCTTACAGCACCAGAAGTTTTAGCAAAATTTAATTATAACAAAGCAAGATTTGGATACTAAGATGGAAAATAATTTTATGATATTTGATATAAATGAGTTATCTAAAATAGACTTTGATGAGGTTTTAGAAACATCTTTTGAAACATTAAGAAAATCAGTTGATAGGCAAAAGACTTTTGTACAATGGTCAGGGTCTATACCAAAATGTGTAGAAGCTTTAACAACTAAAGAAGGTCCTTATAATTATGATGAAATGTTAGAGATATTAACTCAAGAAAACTGGTATGAACCTTTTCCTTTTTTAAGTAAACTATATACTTTAAAATAAGTTTTGTAAATTAAGATATTATTAGTATATTTATCCTATAGAAAAAGAAGATGAAAGAATTTAGTTTAGCAAAGAAGTTTAACTGGGAGTTAGCTCATAGACCTATTCAGGCTCAGCCTATTATTATACCTACTCCTAAGATTAAGATATATAATACAGGAGGATTTGTTGGAGAAAATCCAGTAGTACAAGCTTCTTACCTACCTTACTCAGATAGTGTATCAGAAACATTTAAAAAGTATAACCCAAAGTTTTATTTATTTAGAGAATCTTCTGTTAAATTATCTAGTAAAAGAGTACTTGGAGATGATACATTTAGATTACATGTACGTAAGTCAAAAGCTTTTGTTCACCCTACTCATATGAATGGTATAAACTTTCCAGCTAATACTCCTATATATGGAGGAAATACTAGAATACCATTACATACTGAATATGAATTAGGAAATATTAATCCTTATGAATATACTACATTACCTTTTGATCCTTATGAGTTTGTAGAATATAATGACTTTAGTACAACTCCAGGATGGGTACCAATGACTTCTGCTAACTGGGGAAATGTTATTAATTTTTATAGATTTACTGGTAAAAAAAATAAAAAGGAAGATCCAGCAATGATGGACCCAGGACAAAAAACAAAAAGTGCTAAAAGTATATTATTTAAAATAGCAATTGGTATTGATAATCCTACAGGTAGTAAAACTAATCCTATATTGTTTGGAGATTTTTCAGATATATTTAGGTTACAACTTGGTAATGTAGGAGCAAATAATTTAAGAGATTCTGTTAAAAAATTTACAATACAGTTACAACATTCATCAGTAAAAACAAAACAATAAATGAAAAAAAATTAAGTAAAATAGGGTGGCTTTGTTTAAAGAGTCTGCTCATTGAGTGACTTTGTTCAAAGTTCCTGCCCATAGGGGTGGAACTGTTTAAAGAGCCTGCCCTATTTTACACTTATTAAAAATAAAAACTATGAAAGAATTTAGTTTACTTAAAAAGTTCAACTGGGAATTGGCTAGTCAGCCTATTGTTGAACAGTGTACAGAACAACCTTACAGAACAAGTATATATGATGTATATCCTTTTCCTGTAACTCCTATTATGGTACCTACTTGTACTAAAGTAATTGATACACCAGCTTTCCCTACAGCTTTTGCAGTAGGAAGTTTAGTAGGATATAAAATAGGAGGAGCTTATGACTTAGGTACTGCTAATAATACTTTTATTATACAGTATATTGGCACAGTAGAAACTACTGATGCAAGCAGTTTATTTATATTTCCATATAAAACTTCAGGATCTGTTGTTACTAATCCAAGTTGGCCAGGACCAACTCCTATTGTAAGTACATTTGCAAATGGTGCATCTGTATCAGATAGTAGTGATAATTTAATTCCAGCAGAACTTATGTCTATTGCATTTGATCAATATTCTGCAAGTGGTGCAGATATGTATTTAATAGCATCTTCTAGTACAGCAGTAGATAGGATAAATGGTACTGCTGCTTTTGAATTTGAGTTTTTAGTTCCAGTATCAACAAACCTTAAATTTAATCTTTATTAATCTTTAAAAATATTAACAATGGCAAATACAACATCATTTAAAAAACCAGAAAATTGGGGACCTAAACCAGAAACAAGATTAATGTCTTTAGAGGTAGAACCTAATAGAGCTAGAATTGAAGCTAAGACAGCAGAAATGAAAGCAGCATTAGAACTTAAATATAAAAAATAATCATGCAAGAATTTAACTTACTTAAGAAATTTAATTGGCAAGAAGCTAGTAAACCTACAATTAAAAAATATGTAGCTAATCTGAAACAAACAGATATAGATGCTCCTGTAGCAACTACTTTGTTTAATGACACAGATATTGCTTTTTCATATGACTATATTGATACAGGAGTTTATGGTATAAGAGTTAGTAAACCTTTATTTATTAACTGTGGTATGGGATGTTCTTCTGTACAAAATGCTCAAATAAATATTACTAATGCTACATTTGTAGATAATTTAGCAGTACCTACAGGTTACAGTGTAACAGCTTTTCCTGTATCTTCTGATTATATTATTATGGTTACATCAAATTTAGAACATGAGGTAGATAATATACTTGGTTACTATGCTCAAAATGCAATTGAAATAACAATTTATAACTAATAAGACAATGGAAAATAGTGAATTACTAGAAAAACTAATTGCTAAATTAGGACCAATAGTTGGTCAATCTGCATATGATAAAATAATGTCTATTAAAGAAAAAAAATAATCATGAAAGAATTTAGTCTATTAAAAAAATTCAATTGGGAACTTTTAAATTCTCCAATACCAGCTCCAGTTATACCACCTTATAAAGTGTATAGTGCTTTAATAAGTCAATATGGTGGAGATGTTCCTAGTACAACAATTGGCGATGAATCTATAAATAAGGGAGTAACTTATACTATTGTTTATCTTGAACCTGGTGATAATTTAATTCCTTATGGAGCTCCAAATAATCAAGTAGGAACATCTTTTGTTTGTAATAAAGATGTATCTCCTTGGGGAAATCCTGCATCAGTATTATCTTATAACCAAGGAGCTCCTATAGTTAATGTATTAGAAAATACAATAGGAAACCTTTGGTTTACTTATCTTACTGATGGAACATATTCTTGTAATTCTAATGGATTATTTACAACAAATAAAACTACAGGAAATAGTGAAATATATTATAGTGCAGACAATGATAGAGTTTATTATATGTATTCAAAATATCTTGATATAAATGAGTTTAGAATTAACTCAATGCAAGATACTGTATCTCTAAATGATGCATTACATGATACTTTCTTAGAAATTAGAGTATACAATTAAAATATAAACAATGGATATAATAAATTTTGATGCTCTTAAAGCACAAGGAAAAGTCTTACCAGCTGAGGATGTTGATCTTACAGAAGATTACTTTATCATAGGTAAAAGAAATGTACACTATAACACTAACTCTTTTAAAGCTACAGAGTATCCTATCTATGCTATAAAAGCTGGTGATGTTATGGGAGTTAATACTAAGTATAAAGTATATACAGCATTATTAACACAATCAGGAGTTACTGCTCCTGTAGCTACAGTTTTAGAAAACACTTTAGGTGGTACTATTGTTTGGACAAGAAATTCAATTGGTGTTTATACAGGTACTTCAAGTAACTTATTTGTAGAAAATAAAACAATATGTTTTACTACTTTTGGTAATTTTGCAGCTGATCCTAGAACTGCAGCTGCATCATATACTACTGATTCAACTGTAACTTTAAATACTGTATTACCAACTGATGGTCCTTATGATGTTTTTTCAAGTTTATCTATTGAAATAAGAGTATATAATTAATTTGGTAATTAAAAAATAAGTAGTATCTTTGTACTGTTGCTATTACTAATTGATCTGTTTTTAAGGGAACCTCTGGCTAAATACCAGAGGTTTTTCTATATATAAATAAATTTGTATATTTGCAATATTATAACTATATTTAATCAATCAATATAACTTTATATCTCTATAAAATGTCAGTAGGAAATTTAAAAGATAATGGTAATAAAGGAAACAATTTTCCTTACCAAGTAGGTGTTCTAGAATTACTAGGCCAAATTGCAGCTGCCGGAGGTGGTGGAGGCGGTGG
>Ga0007801_10000610_pt1 | contig 11788 bp, 9 predicted proteins | sample CryBogmetaGMA2M_FD_60372 | JGI IMG/M metagenome (GOLD analysis project Ga0007801, IMG submission 60372) | Freshwater microbial communities from Crystal Bog, Wisconsin, USA - MA2M | ecosystem: Environmental > Aquatic > Freshwater > Lake | place: Crystal Bog, Wisconsin, USA | collected 2009-07-06
TGTCTATCTGAACTACCCTGCCGGCGACATGGCAGCCCCGTTCGGTGGCTACAAACAGTCCGGCAACGGGCGCGAATACGCCCATTGGGGGCTGGAGGAGTTCCTCGAGATCAAGGGCACCGTCGGCTACGAAGCCGCGTAAGCAAGCGCGCGGGGGCGCTGTCACACCGCCGTGTGGCGCGCCCCCTTATCGCTTCCCCGCCCGCCGCTCGGATGCCACCAGTAGCACGCCAGAGGTTAGAATCGTTCCCGCGCCGATCCACACCGGCAGCGTCGGCACGTCGCCGAAAATCAGATAGCCGAGCACGAAGGCCCAGAGCAGGCTCGAATATTCCATTGCCGACATCACCGCCGCCGGCGCCAGGCGGGAGCCTTCGAACAGCGCATATTGCCCGATGCCGCCGATGATGCCGACGCTGAGCAGCAGCAGCAATTGGAAGCCGCTCGGCGGGGTCCAGGTAAAGATCGTCAGCGCGCCGGTCAGGATCAGAAAGGTGAGGTTCTGCAACAGCATTTGCAGCAGGGAGGGTTCCTTGCGGGCGATCTGGCGCATCAGGATGATGGCGTAGCCCCACATGGCGGCCGCCGCCAGCACCAGCAGCATGGGCCAGCTCGCGGTCATGCCAACCGGATCAACCGCGATCACCACGCCGACGAAGCCGATCAGCACGGAGGCCCAGCGGGTTGGGGTAACATGTTCGCCCAGCAGCGGGCGGGCCAGCAGCGTGGTCAGGATCGGGGCGCTGAAATAGACCGTCAGCAACTGCGCCAGTGGCAGCGACCGCGCGGCGGTGAAGTAGCAGATCCAGGCGGTCAGGGTCAGCAGGCCGCGCGCCGCCAGCGGAGCTTTCAGCGGGGTTTCCACCAACCGCGCCAGCAATTTGCCGCGCCCGATGGTGAGGCAGATCACCACGATGGTGATGCTGCGGAAAAACAGCACCTGCCAGACCGGCATGAAGCCGACGAGGTATTTGTTGGTGGCGTCATGCACGGAAAACAGCGCGTAGGCCAGCACGCCAAGCCCTATGCCAGCCATTACGCGGTCGGTGTTCATGGTAGTTGCTCGGCGACGTCGTGGAAGAGTTTCGCCGGCAGGCTGCCGCCGGTGATGCCCTTCATCGGCTGGTTGTCGTCATTGCCCATCCAAACCGCGACGATGTGGCCCGGCCCGACACTGGCGCCGATGAAGCCGACGAACCAGGCATCGCGGAAATCCTGCGTGGTGCCGGATTTGCCGGCAACCAGATGGCCCGGCACCGCCGCCGCGCGGCCGCTGCCGCGGGCGACCACGGCGGACATCATGCGCACCATCATTGCGGCAAGATCCGGCTCTACCACCTGCACCGGCGCGGGCCGGGTCAACGGTAGGTCGTGCCGGTCGGCGGCGATCGCCTCGATGCCGTACGGGGCGATGCGCAGGCCGCCGTTGAAGAAGCTGGCATAGGCGCCGGCGAGTTCCAGCAAGCCAACCTCCCCGGTGCCGAGCGCCAAGGTATCGTTGACCGGCAGATTGCTGGTGATGCCGAGGCGGCGGGCGACGGGTATCACGGATTTCGGTCCGCCGACTTGCAGCACGAGGCGAACGGAGACGGTGTTGACCGATTGGGCCAGCGCCTCTTCCAGGCTGATCTCGCCGCGATAGCCCTTTTCAAAATTGGTCGGCGCCCAGGTGCCGAGGCGGATCGGTGCGTCCAGCACGGTGTCGTCCGGGTGCAGGCCTTTTTCCAACGCGGCGAGCCAGACGAAGGGCTTGAACGAGGAGCCGGGCTGCCGGCGGGCGACCACGGCGCGGTTGAACGGGGCGAGGCGATGGTCGCGGCCTCCGGCCATCGCCTGCACCGCGCCGGTAGCTGGGTCCAGTACGATAACGGCGGCCTGGCTGACATTGGCGGCCACCCCTGGCCCGTCAATGATGGCCGCCAGTTTGGCGTCTACCACCGCCTGGATCGCCGGGTTCAGGCTTGTGCGCACCACCGCATCGGCGCCATCGGGCAGCAACGGCTGGGCTTGTTCGGCGATCCAGTCCGCATACCAGCCGGCGCTGCTGGCGCGCGGCGGGAAGGCAATCTGCGCGCTGGCCTCGGTCGCCTGTGCCTGGGTGATTTTGCCGGTGGCGACCATCGCGGCCAGCACCTCCCGCGCCCTGCCGGCGGCGGCGGCCGGATCCACGCGCGGGGAATAGCGCGAGGGGGCCTTGGTCAGCCCGGCAAGCAAGGCGGCCTGCCACAGGTTCACGTTGCGGGCGGAAACGCCGAAATACAGCCGCGCCGCCGCATCCACGCCCCAGGCGCCGGAGCCGAGATAGATGCGGTTGAGCCAGATCTCCAGAATTTCCTGCTTGGTGAAATGGTTTTCCAGCCACAGCGTCAGCATCAGCTCCTGCACCTTGCGCTTGGTGGTGCGGGCGGAGGTGAGGAACAGGTTTTTTGCCACCTGTTGCGTGATGGTGGAGCCACCTTGCACCAGCCGGCCGGCGGAAAGGTTGATCCAGGCCGCGCGGGCGACGCCGATCAGGTCGATGCCGAAATGCGCATAAAACCGCCGATCCTCTACCGCCACGGCGGCCGCGGGCAAGGCGGGCGGCAGGTCTGACAGGCGCAGCGGGTCGCCGACGACATCGCCATATGAGGCGATCACCTGGCCGGATTGGTCTTGCAAGGTCAGGCTCGGGCGGCGGGCGGCATCGAGGGCGGCTTCCGGGCGCGGCAGGTCCCAGGCGAAATACACCAGCGCCAGCCCGCCGAGCACGATGGCCCAGATCCCGAGAATAAAACTATATTTCAGCAGCGCCCACCGCCAGCGCCGGCGCCGGGGCGCGGGAGCATCGGCGGCCGGCACGGCGCGTGGCACCGGCGGCGTGGCATTCCAGCGCGCCGGCATCCGATCCTCGGGGTCGATCTTCGGGGCCTGATACATCCGGCCCTTCCTAGCGTGGCCGCGCCTGCGCCGCTATCACTTGCGAGCGCGGGCGCGGCAACGCAGACTCCAAACTTATCGTTTGGAGAGTGGCATGCGCGGTATTTTTCTCGATGCGGGCACCGAGCTCGCCGATTTGTTCCAGACGGTGCGCCGGCCGGGCGATCCGGCGGTCACGGTGAACCCGGCCGAGGATGTGGCGCCGGAGGCGTTGCCGGCCTTGCTCGCGGGTTACGATTTTGTGCTGAACGACCACACCCAGATGCCAACCGCCTGGATGGCGCGCTGCACCGGGCTCAAGCATGTGATTTTCCTCGGCACCGGGGCGCGCAGCTACATGAACCCGGAGGAGTTGGCCGAACTCGGCATCACCGTGCACATCATCAAGGGCTATGGCGATACCGCGGTGGCGGAACATGCGATCGCGTTGATGTGGGCGGCGGCGCGCGGATTGGCGGCGATGGATCGGGGCATTCGCGCCGGCGGCTGGCCGCGCACCGAGGGGATGCAACTCACCGGCAAAACGCTGGGGCTGCTGGGCTTTGGCGGGATCGCGGCAGAGATGGCCCGCATAGCTGCCGGCAGCGGGATGCACGTGCTGGCCTGGAACCGCACGCCCAAGACGGTCGCCGGCGTGACTTTTGTCGGGCTGGAGACGTTGTTGACGCAAAGCCACGTGCTGAGCGTGCATTTGCTGCTGAATGACGAGACGCGGGGATTGCTGTCGGCCGCGCGGATCGCGCAATTGCGGCCCGGGGTGCTGCTGATCAACACATCGCGCGGGGCGGTGATTGATGAGGCTGCGATGATTGCCGCCCTGCGCGCGGGCCGGATTGGCCATGCGGCGCTGGATGTGTTCGAGATCGAGCCGCTGCCGGCCGGCAATCCGTTTGTCGGGCTGGAGAACGTGACCCTTTCGGCGCATAGCGCCTTCCGCACCCCGGAGGCGGGGGAGAACCTGCTGCGGATGGCGCTGGATATCGCGGTGCAGTTGGCCGGCTAAAGGGACCCGGCGGCGAGGAACGTGCCGCCCGAGGTCTGTAGCAGAACGGCGATGTGCTCGCCCTGCGGCCACAGGTGCCGCAGGTGCAGCGCCGCACCGCGCCAGGCTCCGATGGTTTGCAGGTCGCGCACGATATTGGCCTCCACCAGCGTTGCGCCTGCGTTCTCGCCACGGGGGACAGTCGTGCGGTGCTCGGGATCGTACCCGACCAGCAGAATGCGTGCCTCCCCCACTCCAGCCCCGAGATCGATGGCAACCTCACTGCCGTCGCGCGCCAATGTGAGAGCGATTGGCGGGCCGGGTTGGGCGGTACGCAAGGCCGCGATGACCGCGGGGCGGTCGGAGCCGACCACGTCGATGAGGCCATCGACCACCATTTGCGGCGTGTAGCTGCCGCCATAGGCGCTTAGCCGGTTGTAGCTGGCCTGCCGCGCGGTGCCGGCGTTCAGACTGTACGGATCGTGCCAGCCAAGCTGGTTCCAATATGTTACGTGGAATGCCAGGGGCAGCACATCGGCGCGGTTCTGCGCCAGATCGCGCAACAGGGCATCGGCCGGCGGGCAGGAGGAGCAGCCTTGCGAGGTGAACAACTCCACCACTACCGGGCGGGTGAGTGTTGCTGCTGTGGCGGGGGCCAGTAAGCCGCCCAGCACTAAGCTCAGACCTAAAACCGGCATAACAAAACGAAACACGGCAGCCTCCCTCACGATCGTCTGTGAGGAGGTCTGCCGTGGGGCGCAGGCGTTACAGTCCCCGGCGGCCATGCGGCCACCGGGGGGAACTGGCTAGAATTGCAGGATGAAGTCGGTGGCAACCGTCACGGCTTTGGAGTCCTTGCCGCCATTATACGGCTTGGTGCCGTTCAGCGCGCTGTCGAACCGGACTTCCGGGCGGATCAGCAAGCCTGTCAGCGGGCCGGATAAAGTGGGCTTGTAGGTAACGCCGACGGTGGCCTCGCCATAGGTGGTGCGGGTGCCGCCGACCACGGTGGCCGGGCGACCGGCTTCCGCGTTCAGGAAGTCCATGTTGCCGGGGAAGGCGCCGACGAAGAAGCCCTGGCCATCCCGATACACTTCGGCGCGGGCGTTCAGGGTCAGCGTGTCGGTCAGGGTGTAGCCGGCGTATTGCGCCACGCCCCAGGCTTCGGCACGGGCGAACTCATCCTTGGCGTAGTTGAGTTCGGTGGTCAGGGTCAGCTTGTCGGTGGCTTTGTAGATCACCACCACGTCGTTGAGGTAACGTTGGAAATTGGCTGCCTTGCGCGTCGTCAACGTCGGGGTTTCCGGGCCGGCATGGGTCAGCGCCAGCACGGTCAGGTTGCCGTCGAGCAGGTTCAGGCCGAAGCCGAACATGAAGGACTGCGAGTTGTTGTTGTCGCCGGTTTTGCCGAACGAGGTGTTCAACCCGGTATCGGCGCCGAGATACAAATCCACCACTGGGGTGAGATGCAGTGCCGCATAACCGCCGGTCTGCTTGAAGGGCAGGCCGAAGTTGAAGATGTAGGAGTGGCTGTAGAAAGCGTTCGTCGACGGGTCGATGGTTTCCGCACCCATCGGGGTGGAGAACTGGCCGAGCTTGAGATCCACGCCGCCTTCCGTGATGAACGGCAGATGCATGGTCACGTTGGCTTCGACGATGTCGAACTGGTTCTGCGCCTTGGTCACCCGGTCGAATTCACCGAGGAAATGGGTGAAGCGGGCATCCGAGCCATACATGCCCTGTAACTTGAAGCCGACGTCAAAGCCGGTTTCTTTCGGGTCGATGGTGCGCGAGATCGTGGCGGCGGCCTGGTTCAGCAGCGGGGTGTTCGCCTTGTCGGTGAACAGGCTGCCGAAATCGAGCCGGCTGGTGGGGGAGGCAGTGTTGGCGGTGATGCCGGCATCGATCTGGCCGGTGACGGTAATGCCGCTGACCCAGGTCTTGGGTGCTTCCTCGGCCAGGGCGGCCGAGGCGCCCAGCGCGAGCGAGGCCAAGGCGGTGGCCGCAAGCAGGAAATTCTTTGTCATGTAGCAAGCTCCTGCGATGAGGAAAAAATGGCCGCGCCTCCTTGGAAGGAGACGCGGCCGTTTGGCAGCCTTAGCCCAGGCGTTCGCCGTGCAGCACGACGTCCAGGCCTTCGCGTTCTTCCTCTTCCGTCACCCGCAGGCCGACGACAGCGTCGACGATCTTGAGGATGATGTAGGTGAGCACGCCGGACCACACGACGGTGACCAGCACCGCGACAACCTGCGCTTCAAACTGTGCGAGGCCGCCGATGCTGACGCCGAGCGGGGCGTCTTTGGTGGCGGTGAACGGGCCGTAGGCGAAGATACCGGTGAGCAGCGCGCCGACGATTCCGCCGACGCCATGCACGCCGAAGGCGTCCAGGCTGTCGTCATAGCCCAGCATCGACTTCAGCGAGGTCGCCGACCAGAAGCAGACCACGCCAGCCACCAGGCCGATGATCAGCGACGAGCCGGGCAGAACGAAGCCGGAGGCCGGGGTGATGGCGACCAGACCGGCCACCGCACCAGAGATGGCGCCCAGTACGGACGGCTTACCCTTGTGCATCCACTCCGCGAAGGTCCAGGCCAGCGCCGCGGCGGCGGTGGCGATCTGGGTCACGGCCATCGCCATACCGGCGCGGCCATTGGCGGCAACGGCCGAGCCGGCGTTGAAGCCGAACCAGCCCACCCACAACAGCGAGGCGCCGATCACGGCGAGGCTCAGATTGTACGGCGCCATGTTGTCAGTGCCGTAGCCGACGCGCTTGCCGAGCACGAGGCAGCAGACCAGGCCAGCAATACCGGCGTTGATGTGCACAACCGTGCCGCCGGCGAAGTCAGCCGCGCCGGGCAGGCCAAGGATGCCGGCGCCGAGGAAGCCGGTGGCAGACCACACCCAATGCGCAACCGGCGAGTAGACCAGCAGCGACCAGGCGACCATGAACACGCACATTGCCGAAAACTTCATGCGGTCGGCGAATGCGCCGGCAATCAGGCCCGGGGTGATGATGGCAAAGGTCATCTGGAACATCATGAACACGGTTTCAGGCACGGTTTGCACCTGTGCGTTATCCGTGCCGGCGCCGAGGATGAACGGCTTGTCCCAGCCGGCGCCCATGCCGTTGAGGAACAGGCGGGAGAGGTCACCGAGATAGGCCGAGCCGTTGGTGAAGGCGAGCGAGTAGCCGGCAATCATCCAGGTGACCGTGATCAGGCAGGTGATCATGAACGACTGCATCATGGTGGCGAGAATGTTCTTCTTGCGCACCATGCCGGCATAGAACAACGCCAGGCCGGGAATGGTCATCATCAGCACCAAAGCGGTGCTGGTCAGCATCCAGGCGGTATCGCCGGAATCGAGCTTCGGGGCGGCGTCTTCGGCCCAGGCGGGCACGGTCAGCAGCATCGCCGGCAAGGCCAGCGCGAGGCGGTTGAGGTGTTTGTTCATCGTTTCTTCCTCGCTCAGAGCGCTTGTGTGTCGACTTCGCCGGTGCGAATGCGCACCGCGCGCTCGACATCCATGACGAAGATCTTGCCGTCGCCGATGCGACCGGTCTGGGCGGCTTTGCTGATCGCTTCGATCACCTGCTCGACCAACTCGTCGCCGACCACGACCTCGATTTTGATTTTCGGCAGGAAGTTCACCTGGTACTCGGCACCACGGTAGATCTCGGTCTGCCCTTTCTGGCGGCCGAATCCTTTGACTTCCGTCACGGTGAGACCCTGAACGCCCAACGGCGTTAGTGACTCGCGCACTTCATCGAGCTTGAACGGCTTGATGACGGCCATGATTAGCTTCATTTCGCTCCTGTCCTCTATAAGGGCTGTGCCATCCCTTTCAAGAACCGTGCCGCGCCGTATCGCCGGATAAACGGCGGTGTTTGCATCCCATGCGGGCGTATGCCTGCCTATTTTCTATGCAGCGGGTTGCAATTCGGCCTGAAAACGCCACTGATAGCCTGGCGAGCAGGGCAGGAGTTGGGGAATGCGTGAGGTTGATGTGTGCGTGGTTGGGGCCGGTCCGGTCGGGGGCACGCTGGCCTGCCTGCTGGCGCAATCCGGCGTGCGCACCGCCATAGTGGACCGCGCCGCCCTGCCGCCAATGGAGCATCCGGCGTTTGACGGCCGGGCCTACGCCATCGCCGCCGGCTCGCGCGCGGTGATGCAATCCGCCGGGGTATGGGACCGGCTGCCTTTCGCGCCCGGGCCGATCCGCGATATTCGCGTCTCCGATGGCAAACTCGGCCGGGCGGCCTCGCGGCTGCATCTGCATTTCGATGTGAACGACATTGGTGCCGACGCGTTCGGCTGGATGGTGGAAGCGCGCAGCCTGCGGGTGGCGCTGAATGGGTTGATGCATGCGCAGGCCAATCTGGACCTGTTCGCCCCTGCGGTTGCCAGCGTAACCCGCCATGAGGATCGTGCCGAGATCGCGATTGCCGGGGGGGAGACGCTCGCGGCCCGGCTGGTGGTTGCCGCCGATGGCCGGGGCAGCACCTTGCGGGCGGAGGCCGGGATTGCCGTGACCCATCTGCCATACGATCAGGTGGGCATCGTGTGCACCATCGCCCATGCGCTGCCGCATCACGGGGTGGCGCTGGAACATTTCCTGCCCGCCGGGCCGTTCGCGCTGCTGCCGATGGCTGGCACGGCGGAGGAGCCGAATATATCGGCGATTGTGTGGACCGAGCGCACGGCGATGGCGGCCCACATCATGCAACTCGACGAAGCGCGGTTTGTGCGCGAACTGGTGCGGCGGCTGGGCAGCTATCTCGGCGAGGTCCGGCTGCTGACCGGGCGCTGGAGCTACCCGTTAAAGGCGTTGCTGGTGCAGCGCTACACCGCGCCCCGGCTGGCGCTGATCGGCGATGCGGCGCATGGTATCCACCCGATTGCCGGGCAAGGCCTGAACCTCGGCTTCCGCGATGTTGGCTGCCTTGGCGCGCTGATCGCCGAGGCGGTCGCCAGCGGCGAGGACCCCGGCGGCCCGGACCTGCTGCGCCGCTATCAGGCGGTGCGCCGGCCGGACAATATGATGATGCTGGCGGCGACCGACAGTTTGGACCGGCTGTTCAGCAACGATGTGCCGCCGCTGCGGCTGGCGCGCGATCTGGGGATTGCGGCGGTGAACCGGATCGGGCCGCTGCGACGGGCGTTTATGCGGCAGGCGATGGGTGGGTAAGCACTCCTTTTTTGGAAAATAGGAGCAAATAACTTTCCGTCATTGGACCCGTGCGCCTGCTCCATCCCGGGAATGTACGGCATCCCCAAGCCGTGGATGAGGCTTTTGGGCTCTTTTGATCCCAAAGCGAACGGCCTGCCGACGGCGAATTGCGGGTGCAGTTGATCCGTGGACGCGGCTCAGTAAGCGCCCGCCCAGCCGTCCCGCCGCGGATCGGACCCCGCCATCCGCACCCCGTTTTCCAACACCCGGATCACTTGCATGGCGCAGGGGCCGGCGAGGTGCGCGACTTCGCCGATCAGGTGGCCACGGGCGGTGAGGTCGGCGAGGATGGCGCTGCCGAAATCGCCCTCGATGGTCAGTTTGCCGTCGCTGTCATGCGGCCAGTTGGCGCCTTGGGCGGTTTGGCTGGAGGTCCAGCGCGGGGATTCGATCGCGGTCTGCGGGTCCGCACCGAGATCGATCATCGCGGTCAACACCTGGGCATTCACCTGCACCTGATTATCGGCGCCGGGGGTTCCGAGGGCGGCCCAGAGTTTGCCATCTTTGAACACCATGGCGGCGTTCATGGTGTGGCGCACCCGTTTGCCGGGCATGAGCTGGTTGGCATGGCCGTCCGCGAGGTGCCAATAGGCCATGCGGTTGTTCAGCAGCACACCCGTACTGCCGGCCATCACGCCGGAGCCGAAGCCGGAGTTGAGCGACTGGATGCCGGAGACGCAGTTGCCCTCGGCATCGACGACGCAGAAATACGTCGTATCTCCATCTGGTTTTTCCGACACGGCGGGGAGGTTGTTGGCGGCCTGGCGCAAATCGATGCGCGCGGCGAGCGCGTCGGCATGGGCGTCCGACAGCAGATGGTCCAGCGGTACCTGGCCGAAGCGCGGATCGGTGCCGTAGCGTTCGCGATCGAGGAAGGCGTGTTTTTTCGCTTCCACCAGCACATGGATGCGGTCGGCTTCCGACAGAGCGGCAAAATCGAATCGCTCGACGATTTTCATGATTTGCAGCATGGTGAAGCCGGTGGAGTTCGGCGGTGTTTGGGTAATTTCGTAGCCGCGATAGGTGATCGCAATCGGAGTGGTAATCTCCGGCTGCACCGCGGCGAGGTCGGCGGCGGTGATCAGGGTGCCGCGCTCGGCGAGGCCGGCCGCCATGCGCTTGGCCAGAGCGCCACGGTAGAAGGTGTCCGCACCATCGGCGGCAATCTCCGCCAGCGTGTCCGCCAGTTCAGGCTGCACGATGAGATCGCCGAGTTGTTTGCCGACGAAAACGCGGGCGCTGAGCGGATCGCGCGACAGCATCGCGCGATTGGTCTCGGTGATTTCGGTGTGGCGATGGGTGGCCCCGTAGCCGTGCCGGGCGGCGGCGATGGCCGGCTGCACCACCTGCGACCAGGGCAATTTGCCGTGGGCGGCGTGCATGGCGCCGAGGCCGGCGAGGCAACCCGGCACTGAGACGCTGCGCGGGCCGGTTACATCCAGCCCGCCGGCGAACATCGCCGCGTTAGTGGCGGCCGGGGCGGGGCCGGTGGCATTGACCACGACCCGCTTGCCGCCGATCAGGATGTTGTAGAACCCGTCGCCGCCAATGCCGGACATCATCGGTTCCACCACGCCGTAGGTGAGGCTGATCGCCACCGCCGCATCCACCGCGTTGCCGCCGGCACGCAACATGTCCAGCCCGGCCTGGGTGGCTAGCGGATGGTTGGCGCCGACCGCGCCGTTGCGGCCCATGATCAACGGGCGATGGGTGCGGGGGATCAGATACATCGGGGCGGCCTTACAGATGGGTGGTGAAATGATCGACGACGCTGGCATAGACGCGGCGGCGGTGATCCGGACGGATAAAGCCGTGACCGGCATAGGTGAAGCGTTCATAGCGCACCTTCTTCTGCCGCTCCTCCATCGCCGCGGTGAAGCTGTCGCTTTCATACATCGGCACCCGTGGGTCGCGGTCGCCATGCAGCAGCAGCATCGGGGCGGTGACGTTCTGCACGTGGCGGATGGGGGAAATCCGGTCGAACAGCGCGTCATGCGTGCCGGGGAAGCCGTATTCATGCGCGCGATGGATGGCGCGCCACGGTCCGGTACGTTCCAGCAGGGTGACGAAATCGGCAATGCCATAGAAGTTCACCGCCGCTTTCCAAAGCTCCGGCTGCAAGGTGGTGGCCGCCAGCACCACCCAGCCGCCATAGGACTGGCCCATGATGCCGATGCGGCTGGCGTTGATGTTCGGCTGGGCGGCCAGCCAGGCGCGGCCGGCCGCGAGGTCTTCCAGCACATGCGGGCGTAGTTCCAGTTCGTCGGAATCCATATAGGCGCGGCCGTAGCCGGTGCTGCCGCGCATATTGGGCATCATCACCGCGAAGCCCTGGCTGAGCAGCAGTTGGATGTCCGGGCGGAAATTGGCGCGGGTCTGGCCGGACGGGCCGCCATGCACCCAGACCACGGCGGGGTAGCCGCCCGGCGGTGGCGGGGTGTTGGGCAGCAGATACCAGCCGGGGATCATTTTGCCGTCGAAGCTTGGCCATTCGACCAGCGATGGCGCGACGAGGCTGGCAGGGTCTATGCCGGAATCGGCCAGTACATCCGGCTGCACGAGCGGCGTAGCGGTGCCGTTCTGCCAGAGCCAGATGCCGGACGGGAAGGTGGGGCCTTGCAGGCTGAAGGCCAGCCGGGCGCTGTCCGGCGCCCAGGCGAG
>Ga0007801_10000613_pt1 | contig 11726 bp, 7 predicted proteins | sample CryBogmetaGMA2M_FD_60372 | JGI IMG/M metagenome (GOLD analysis project Ga0007801, IMG submission 60372) | Freshwater microbial communities from Crystal Bog, Wisconsin, USA - MA2M | ecosystem: Environmental > Aquatic > Freshwater > Lake | place: Crystal Bog, Wisconsin, USA | collected 2009-07-06
CTGGATATCGGCATCCATGCCGATATGACGGTGTTTTCCAGCTAGTCGGCACTTGTGTATAACGACGAGCGCGGGAGCGTGGGAACGATAAACTCTTGTTATTTTCATTCCTTCTTTTCTGGCGGCAACCAGCGTTCAACACCGGGGATTTGGTAGAGATTCAAATAACGATTGCGCTTCCCTAATGGATATATTGCCTTGCCAGCGTCGAACCAATTTAGGCAGGGTATGAAAAAAACAATGAAGACAAGGGCGACCCAGATATAAATAATGTGCACAATATCAGTGATTACAATCGAGTTGTCTAGCGCAATGTCAAAGTTATTGAAAGGGGCATCGTGAAATACTTTGATGGAATTATTAATAAACGCAGCAAGTCCCAATAACAGTATCGCCCATCCGAGTGCAAACGCCTGTAAAAGTCCTTGATAAATTAAATAAAAAATGCGCCTTGGAGTACTACCATTAACTAATGGTTTATCTGTCGGTAACAACCATCGTCTGAAATCTTCCTGAAAAGCATCCAGCGTTCCGAACAATTTCTGTTGGATTAAAGTATGTTTCCAAGCTAGCCAAGGCAATAAAATAAAAAGTCCGACAACAAAAATTAACGACCAAGCAACTAAGAAAGCTGAAAATTGATTTGTTGCTGAACTTGTACTCATGAATGTCATCATGACTATCAATAAAAATCCTAGCAATAAGGGAGTTCCAAAAAGCAAACGTCCAAACACTACCGTTTTTACCTTGCCCGTCCATTTGTTTTTGTCGTGGGGTAGTCGCTTCCATTCTCTCAATTCTCCGTCATCCTTGTGAATAAGCACCATGCCGAGAAATCGCTGCCATGAATCCCAAGCCTCAATGTCGCAGTTTACTTGCATGCGTACATTTGCAACAAGTCCGTATTGAACTGACCAAGCTAGTAATAATATGAAATTAGTAATAGGATTATCTTTTATGAGGAACGGGTAAACCTTGATAACCTCTTCCCTTATTGAGTTGTCCACTATGGGTGGGCTAGGTTCGCAAGCATTTAAGCGTTCTACCCCGCCGGGTTCAGCCATTGAATCCAGCAGTTGCGAGATAACCTCGCGATATAAACGTCCTTCCATTTGGCCTGCTGCTCTGCAATCCAGCAGAAGCTTCCATAATAACGGTATTTTATTTTGACTCCCAATTTGCGCTAAACCTATCGCAGCCGCTGATTTACGGGTCCAGCTATCGCTAATGGCGAGAAAACTTAAGAATTGAATGGCAACCGATGGCTCCAAGCGCCCGACCTCTCTTATCAACTCGTCAGCCTTGCCTGATTGAACGAATTGACGCATAGCGTAATCCAATTGACAGCGTATTCCCTCATCCCGGTCATTGCCCAAGGCCAGAAGGCTTTTCAGCAAAACCGGGCGGGTTTCCAAATCAGCCGCCAACAAGGCTTTCGTTAGCGCATCCAGCAACTTCAAGCGCAATGATATTCTCGGCTGCACCATAACCGCCGCGGAATGTCCGGCCAAAGCCAACAGGTGACTATCGCTTTCCTCAATAGCCCGTTGCTGAATGGTTTCTACCAACCGCACTGCATTATCGTTGTCGTCATCAATCGCGGCATAGAAAAAGATCACTTGCCGCCAAGCCGGATTGCCCAATTGCTTAGAAATAACTTTGAAACCCGCTTCATTTTGGCGATTTAGCGCGGCGGCAGCGCAGTATTCGTTCATTGAGCGGTGAGCGAACAAGAAACATTCATTATCTCGCGTAGCGTTCAACAAACCCGCTTGCAATTGGATTTCCTTCACCACATCATGGGCCTGATCGGGTTTGAAAGCTACCTTGCCTTCCTCGGCTAATTGTCGGGCCGCCACGGTCACGGCATGGAAACTGAACGTCTCAAAATCTCGGTTGTCCTGTGTCGCGGCAATCAGATTTTGCAACGCGAAATATCGCAACAAGCGGAATTTGCATTCGGCCTTGAAACGGTTGGCCGAGCGGCTACCCACCGCTTCGCGGAAGTCGTGACGGCGCAGCAAGTTGTCAATGGATTGCTCGTAAAATTGAGCGAGATTGTGCGGCACTTCCTCGCCGGGGCGGTGCAGATACACGCCCATGGACAGCGTCAGCAATAGGGGGTTGCGGTGCAGTTGCAGAATATCACTATGGCGGAACACTTGTTCCAAATAGTTCGCCATGGATTTGCGCTTGTCGGCGAAGCTTTCTTGACGGCGGCAGACAATTTCACGAATTTCCGCTTCGCGCAGTTCCGCCACCCGGTATTCGGTAAAGCCTTCACGGGTATAGTGGTCGCGGTCGGGCAGGTCGTCATAGTTTTGTTCGCGACAGGTCAACAACACCCGGCAGGCTTGAGTCTTGTCCAACTCGGCTAGAAACAAGGGAATCGCCCGGTTGACTATTTCCAGCCGTTCGCCGGCCACTTCGTCCAAGCCGTCCAGCAATAGCAATACCCGGCCCTTGGCAAGCAGGGATTCCAGCAAGGGCTTGGCATTGCGCAAGCCGAAGCGGGGCAATTCGTCTTCGGCTAGCCAATCCAGCAGGCTTTTCTGGTCAGCCATTTGCCCGTATTCGCGCAAAGACACAAGCACTGGCTGTAAATCCTTAAACTGCGGCCATTCCCGGCGGCTGACACCCGCCGCCAACGCCTTTAGCAGAGTGCTTTTACCGGAACCCGGCGCACCCAACAGCACCAGCCGCTTTTGTTGGTCATCGGTGAGAATTTGCCCGGTGCTACGATTTTCGCTTAATTTGGTGTTTCCTGATGCGCGTAGGGTCAGCGGCACGAACACCTGCCGCAAAGTCAATTCTTCTTCTTTGCCTAGGTAAATATTGACCAATGTGCCATATTGGTTGACCAGTTCACGCCGATACGCACCCAAAGCCAACTTGGAAAATCCGCGCTTGCTGCCTAGCCAACCGACGAAATGCCAAAAACGGCGCGTTGCCCTTTTTTGCACTAGCGGAAACAGGGCAGCCAGAATCAACACCAAAACTCCGCCGACAACGTTGTCGTAAACGCCAGGATGTGCGGTAAAGTATTGGCTGATGAGTCCAGTGATGGCGTTCAGCAGATCAAAGAGCGATTGGGTAGGATGGTTGGCGGGTTCCATGTCTTGCTCCGAATGATTTCCTCACGAGAATAGCAAAAAACATGGCAAACTACGACCTGATTAGGAAGCTGGTTCAGCTAAAAGAAGTCTGGCTGGTTCCCAAGCTCCTGCTCTCGCCGGTATACACAAGTCCGTCCGAGTCGAAATATTCCGTGGAATAAGGGTTATACCATCGTTACTGGAAAAAGAAGTCTCACGCAAAGCTCGCAAAGGCGCAAAGAAGAGCGATTTTCTTTGCGCCTTTGCGTCTTTGCGTGAAACTTGCTCTTTAAATTGTCGAACATTCATGTGTTCTGACAAGTATCGCCACACTTGTGTATAACGATGAGAACTCCTGCTTGGGAACTCTTATCTTGCAAGCTCCTGTTTTGCTATTCTCCGGGAAGCTGGAGCTTCAAAAACCCCATTTCCAAGCTGGTGCTTGGGAACGAGCAAAGGCAAGCCTTGCACTCCAAATGAAATATATCGAGGAGCCATTCAGTGATTTTTAAACGATTGTTATTTTCATCCCTCGCTGTTTTATTGCTGCCATTGGGCGCTATATATTTGGTGCTTTGGATGTCTTTGCCCAAACTAGACGGCGAAGTGACCATCAAAGGTTTGCACGATACGGTGGAAGTGGCTTCCGATGGGCTGGGCATCCCCACGATAAATGCAAGCAACCGGGATGACGTTTTTATGGCACTGGGTTGGATTCATGCGCGTGACCGGCTGTTCCAAATGGATTTGATACGCAGCAAAACTGCCGGGCGGCTGGCCGAGTTGTTCGGACCGGTCGCTCTGGACTGGGACAAGCGGCAGAGGGCTTATGGTTTCGAACGGGCGGCAAGGGATATTTTTGCCGCCTTGCCAGAGGGGCAAAAGCAAACCCTTTATGCCTATGCGGCTGGGGTCAACGCATTCCTTGCGCAAGCCAAGGTGTTGCCGCCTGAGTTTTTGGCCCTTAGGCACAGCCCCGAGCCTTGGCGGGTTGAAGATAGTTTGCTGGTCGGCTTGGGGATGTTCCAAACCTTAAATTCACAAGAAGAGGGCGAACGGATGCTGACGGTGATGAAAGCGTCCTTACCCGAGTCGGTGACGCAATTTCTAACCCCGGATACGGGCGAGTACGACGCAGTGCTTGTCGGTGGACAGCAATCCCATCGGCCAGCCCGTGCCATTCCCGTCGAAGACTGGGCCAAGCTGATTTTGAATCGCCCCCAGCCTAATACCCCAATGGGAGGGGAGGCTTCGGAGCTTAATCCAACCGCATTGGCGGTTGATCCCCTATCCAGCATCATAGGCTCCAACCAGTGGGTGGTGGGCGGGGCAAAGACTAGCGACGGGCGGGCGATCCTCGCCAACGACATGCATTTAAGCCTGAGTGTGCCTAACATCTGGTATCGGGCGAGTTTGCACTATGGAATACGGACTATGATGGGTGTCACCCTTCCAGGTTTACCATTATTGGTGGTGGGCAGCAATGGTCATTTCGCTTGGGGATTCACCAATGTGGATGCCGATGACTTAGACTTAGTGCGCTTGGAAATCAACCCCGCCAACCCGGATGAATACCGTACCCCGCAAGGCTGGCAGGCTTTTGATCGCCATGTCGAACTGATCCGCATCAAGGGTAAACCGGACCAAGCGGTGGAAATTAAAAACACGCAATGGGGGCCGGTTTCCCCCAAGACTCTGATGGGGCAACCCGTTGCCATGCATTGGACAGCCCTACAGGCCACGGGGGTGGACTTGGGGCTGCTGGACATGGACAGTGCGGAAACTTTAGATCATGCCATGGCTGTCATCAATCATTCTGGGGGGCCAACTCAAAACGTGGTCTTGGCCGATGACCAGGGTCACATCGGCTGGACACTGACAGGACGCTACCCGTCGCGGCGCGGTTTCGATGGATCGGTCAGCGTTTCTTGGGCAGGGCGGGGAATTGGCTGGGACGGTACTATTTTGCCAGAAGCACTCCCGCGCCTAGTCGATCCGCCTTCAGGTTTCATCAGTACCGCGAACAACCGCACCTTGGGGAAAGACTACCCCTACGTCATTGCCCACAACCAAGCCAACGGCTACCGGGCACACCGGATCGGACAGCGCTTGGCAGAAATGGAAAAACTGGGCGAACAGGACATGTTCAACATCCAACTGGATACCCGTAGCGAATTTTTTGATTACTACCGGAATCTGGCTTTAGAAATGATTGGCAAGGAGAAGCCACAAACTCCCGAGTTGGATGAAGCCCGTCGTTATATCGACGCTTGGAACGGTCATATGGATGCCGACAGCTTGGGCATAGGTTTGTTATGGCAGTGGCGGGAAAAACTGGCTGCCATTGTCTTTGCACCTGTGGCGGCCCACTGCCGGCATGTGGAGGCGGGTTTTTCCTATTCGTGGCGACAGATGGAGACCCCCTTACGGGCACTGTTAAGCCAAAGGATTCAATCGACCTTGCCTAATGGCCAATACCATGATTGGCGCGATTTGATCCTGCAATCATTGGCCGAAAGTGTGCGTGAACTGAAGCGTCAGCACGGCAACGAAACTCTGGCTGGCTTGAATTGGGGCGAAGTCAACCGGGTTCCTGTGCGCCACCCGTTTAGCAAAATCATGCCCTTCCTCTCCCCCTTGTTGGACATGGCGAATGCCGGACTTTCGGGCTGCGCTGGGTTCTGTGTGCGGATTGTCGGCAATGGACATGGTGCATCGGAACGCATGGTCATTTCGCCCGGACATCAGGAGCAAGGCATCCTGCACATGCCTGGCGGCCAATCAGGGCATCCCTTATCGGTTCACTACCGAGACCAGCACACCGCATGGCGGGAAGGAATTCCGCTGCCTTTCCAGCTGGGGCAAAGTAGGCATACATTGCTGTTGATACCCAAAAGCTGAGGGACGCAAGGTACTCAGACCGACTCGGTTTTTAAAACCGAGTCGGTCTTGCAGGTCAAGGCGGTTTCAGCAAGTCGATCATTTGCTGCGCTGATTGTGGGCGTTCTTGGGGATTCATTGCCATGGCAAAGTCAATAGTTTCCAGTAAGAAAAGAGAATACTTGTTACGGAAGGATTTTACGGCTGGCGTTAGCGAATCCTTCTCCACTCGGGACTTCGCAATCGGAGGGGGCTTGCAATCAATACACATTCGCATGGTTGCGCCCACGGCATAAATGTCACTCCAAGGCCCAAGCCCAGAGCCGTCTTGGTATTGCTCAATGGGCGAAAAGCCAGCCGAGGAAACCTTGCAAGACTTGGGGGGGATGTCAGGGTGGTAGTGCTGCACAGCACCGAAATCAAGCAATAGCGGTACGCCACCTTGACGAATCAAAATATTCTGTGGCTTGATGTCAAGATGCAGAAATCCGTGGTTATGGATACACTTGACCGCTTCAAGGAGGGCAGGAAAAACCTTCCGCATAAAAGCTTCGCTCATGGGTACATTCTTTTCCTTCAGATAATCACCTAGAATTTTGCCATATTCATAGGCCATCACCAGATAAACTGTAGAGTTCGCCTCGAAGAAGTTTAACACCTCGACGATGTTGGGATGGCGAAATTTAGTCAAAACCCTTGCTTCTTCAAGAAATCTTTTGCGACCGACCAAGAAAAAGGGCCGTGTTTCATCGCTATTGGGAGTGACCAGATTACCCCAAGTCCGGTGGGCGATACGGCAAGGAAGATATTCCTTGAGTACCACAAGCCGTTGGTCGGAGAATTGGCGGGCCAAATAAACTGAACTAAAACCGCCGCTGCCCAAGGACCGTTCTATTTCGTAATCCTCAATCTTGGTGCCTGGCGGAAGAAAAATTCTGGAGCTTGCATCGCCAGCTTCGATAGAATCTTGGTTCATTGTGCTTTGCTGTTGTTTCAACATGATGGGTTTGGCCTTAATATGTGACAGTATATCGACTCTAAATCATTAAGGTGAATCTAAACAATGTGGATCAAAAGCATGACTGCGTTCGCCGGGGCGGAACGCGAAATCGAAAACTGGACTTTTTCATGGGAAGTGCGCTCTGTCAACCACCGCTACTTGGACATCGCTCTTCGTCTGCCGGACTCATTCCGCTTCCTCGAAGGCGATGTGCGCAACCGCATTGGGCAAGGTGTAAAGCGCGGCCGGCTCGATATCACCTTGTCCCAGAAAAAAGCCCAAGCGACCGAAAACGGCCTGGAACTGGACACCGAGTTGCTGGGCAAATTGCTGGAGGCCACTGCTGAAATTGAGGCTTTAGCATCTAGGTCATTGGGTAATTTCAGTGCCATCGATCTGCTGCGCTGGCCCGGTGTTCTGCGCGAGTCCGATACAGACCGGGGGCAACTTGCCCCAATACTACTCGAACTGCTGGGCGAGGCCATGGACAAGATTGTCACCGTGCGGGCAAACGAAGGGGCGCAACTGGCGGAATTGATTGAAACCCGCTGCTTAAAAATGCGCGAACACATTGCCAATGTGCGCAAGCGTATGCCGGAAGTTGCGCTCGGCCTGCGCCAGAAAATTCATGCCCGACTGTCTGAGATCACTGCCCGCCCAGATCAAGACCGCCTAGAGCAGGAGCTGGTTTATCTGGCCCAGAAGATGGATATAGCGGAAGAGATCGACCGCCTTGAAGCCCATATTACAGAAACCCTTAAAACCCTACGCCAAAAAGAACCCTCAGGGCGTCGCTTGGACTTCCTCTCGCAAGAAATGAACAGGGAAGCCAATACCCTAGGTTCCAAATCCGCCGATACAGAGACTACCCGAGCCGCAGTGGAGTTGAAGGTGTTGATTGAGCAAATTAGGGAGCAAATACAGAATATAGAGTGATGCGAGAACCCCTTCAATGTCGCGCTCGCCAAAGCCAAGAATGGCCTCGAACCGTCAGCAATTCTCATTTTGGCAAAATTCCCTAGGTCGGGCAAGGCGCACACCATGATAACTACCCGTTCATGCCTAATTTTATGTGCGCCGTAAGCCGACGTGGAGCCGGTTTTCATCAAAATGAGAATTGCTGTCCGGGGCTGCATCATCAAACTTGGCAGTGCATTCCAGGGCTACATTGCTGCTTGGACCGTAGCCGGATGAAGCGCAGCGTAATCCGGGTTTGTGTCCTTGTTCTCCCGGATTACGCCAAGCGGCTTCATCCGGGCTACAATACTCCGTAGCCCTCCAACCCTTTCAATCCAGGCAACCCATGGCCGGCGACCTTCCCTTAGATCATCAATATTCTGTTAGCGTGTTTGCGCCCGCCCGTCTGCACATGGGTTTCATCGACTTGGGCGGGACACTGGGACGCCAATTCGGCAGCATCGGAGTGGGTGTCAATGAAATCGCCACCCGTTTGAGTATCAGCGGTGCCGATAAATTGAATGCGACTGGGCCTTCCTGCGAACGGGCAGTCAAATACGCACGAAAAATCGCGGAAAAATTAGGCGTGGATTACAGTCTGTCCATCCGCATCCATGAAGCCATACCGGAACATATCGGCTTGGGTTCAGGCACTCAGCTTGCGTTAGCCGTTGGAATGGGCATGGCGCGTTACCGTGGGCTGGAACTCGGGGTGCGCGACATCGCAAAACTGATTCAACGCGGGGGGCGCTCGGGGATAGGCATCGCCGTGTTCGAACAGGGTGGGTTGGTCGTCGATGGTGGCCGGGGAGCCGGTACGGCCACACCGCCTTTGCTTTCCCGCATGGAAATTCCGCCAGCGTGGCGATTTATCCTCGTTTTTGACCGGCGCGGCCAGGGTTTGCATGGCAAGCAAGAGGTGGAAGCCTTCAAAACCCTGCCGCACTTTCCAGTCGCGGAAACCGCCCGTTTGTGCCATTTGTTGATGATGCAGGCATTGCCCGCGCTTGCCGAGGGCGATATCAAGGGTTTTGGCGCGGTCATCACCGAATTGCAAAATGCCGTGGGCAACCACTTTGCCCCGGCCCAAGGGGGGCGTTTCACTAGCCCCGTAGTGGAAATGGCTTTGGAGTGGCTACAACAGCAGGGGGCAGTCGGATTAGGGCAAACGTCATGGGGCCCTACCGGTTTTTGCATTGTGGAGAACTCGGAGTACGCCCTCTCGCTTTCTAGCCTAGCGGGCCAACGCTTCGACGGGCTAGATTTCCTCGTCGCCACTGCCCGCAACCAAGGTGCGGAAATACTGCCAGAAACCCTATTTCCAAAAGTCGATGTATTACGGGCTTAGGCAGTATGAACTTGCTGCTGATTGCCCAATCTGCCAGGATGTTGGCACAATCCGCCGCTCGAGGGGGATTTGGTTGTTGTGCCATTGATTTCTTTGCGGACTCCGATACACGCCGTTACGCCGGACAATGTATCCCGGTTAAACCAGGCGCGGACGGCTTTGATGAAACCGCCCTTCTCGTGACTGTCGAAGGTTTGGCATTCTCAGATAAAGAGTTTTCGGTGATTTTCGGTAGCGGCATCGACTCCCGTCCTTTGCTGGTGGAAAAATTGGCCGAGAAGCGAAAATTACTCGGTAATACCCCTGCGACGCTGAAAAAATTTAACCATCCGCAAGCCTTTTTCGGACTGTTGGAACAATTGGGCATACCCTACCCGGAAACCCGTTTTGTACCACCCGATCAGGCCAAAGGCTGGCTAATCAAACCCAGTTGCAGTGAGGGCGGCAAGGGTGTAGCCTTTTGCGCAAATAATCCGCAATCGGCCAATGGCGCTTATTACCAACGCTTGACGCAAGGCGATGCCTATTCTTTGCTTTTTTTGTCCAATGGCAAGGAAAACCGGGCGATTGGCTTCAATACACAATGGACTGCCAAGCATGAACCTGCCCAGCCGTTCTTATTTGCCGGGGCAATCAATCGAACCGATTTGACCGAGTTACAACGTTCCGCCGTAGAGGAATTTGCAACGAAGCTTACCGCTGCATCGGGGCTGGTCGGCTTGAATAGCTTGGATTTCGTGCTATCGGGCGGCGTGTGCCAGGTTTTGGAGGTCAACCCAAGGCCCAGCGCAACCATGGCACTGTACGACGAGGATTTTGCCCAAGGGCTTTTGGCTTTGCATATCGCCGCCTGTCGTGGCGAGTTGCCTCCGTCGGTTAGCCACAACGGCCCTGTACGGGCTTTGTGGATCGTCTATAGCCAGAGTGCCGTCTTGATACCGGTTGACTTCCATTGGCCCGAGGAATGTGCGGACATTCCCAATCCAGGTGCAAAAATAGAAGCCGGTCAGCCCCTTTGCAGTTTGCTTGTGCGAGGTGAAAACAGGCAAGAGGCCGAAAAATTGGTAAAATTGCTGGAAGAAGAAATTTTATGCGGCCTATTTGGCTACCCTCACCCTAACCCTCTCCCACGGGGAGAGGGGATGAATAACAATAGTTTGATAAGAGAATAACCATGACAAAACCCGTCAGCGTCAACGCCCATGCACTGCCCATCGTTAAATATCTAATCGCCAACTCCGACAAGCTAAGGTTGAAAATTGATAAGTTTGCCAATGGTGCGACGCTAATTGACGCGGGTATCGAAACTTTGGGCAGCTTGGAAGCCGGACGGCTAATTGGTGAAATCTGCATGGGGGGGCTAGGCACTGTCACCCTGACGCAAGGGGGACCGTTCAGCGGATGGCCGACCATGGTTAATGTGCACTCCACCAACCCGGTCATTTCTTGCCTAGGTAGCCAATACGCGGGCTGGAGCCTGTCCCACGGGGAAGGCAAGGGGGCTTTCTACGCCTTGGGTTCAGGTCCGGCGCGGGCGCTGGCGGTCAAAACCAGAGACGGTGTTGAAGTGCCGGTGGAAGATTTGTACAAAGAACTTGGCTATCGCGATGCCAGTGGAGAAACCGCCATCGTACTGGAGGTGGACAAGATTCCGCCTGTGGAACTGATCGACCACGTCGCCAAAGCCTGCCAACTCGACCCGTCCAAGATCAGCGTCATCCTGACTCCGACCAGCAGCTTGGCCGGCGGGATGCAGGTCGTCTCCCGCGTATTGGAGGTCGCCCTGCACAAAGCACACTCGTTGCACTTTCCGCTGGAAAATATCATTGATGGCGTGGCCTCTGCCCCGGTTCCGCCGCCGCACCCCAATTTCGTCCAAGCCATGGGACGCACTAACGATGCCATCTTGTTTGGCGGCACGGTGCATTTGTTTGTCAAAGGGGGGGACGAAGCAGCGGAAAACCTTGCCAATGAACTCCCCAGCTCGGTTTCAAAAGATTACGGCAAACCCTTCGCCAACGTGTTCAAAGACTACGGCTACGATTTTTTCAAAGTCGATGCCATGCTGTTCAGCCCCGCCAAGGTCATCGTGACCAACATCGACACCGGCAATAGCTTCCATGCCGGACAATTGGATGAAGAGTTATTGCAGAGGTCGTTTGGGGGGTGAGTACGCAGCCGGACGGGATTTGTAATCCCGTCCGTAACGTTTTTAGTTTGGCTGTTATGGTTGTACACACAAAACGTAAGCGATGGGGTTGCAAACCCCGTCGCGCTTCGTAACCAAAGCAGAAGCAAAGATTAAAAACTTTTCACCCCTGCTTCCGCCAGAACCGTAGTGCTGGTTCCGCTTAATCTTGTTGGCCGTTCGCCAGCTCTCGGCGGAGCACGTCCTTGTTTCTGCCCTTCACCCTGCGTTGTTTTGCTGTTATCAGTGGTGTAACAT
>Ga0007801_10000618_pt1 | contig 11677 bp, 15 predicted proteins | sample CryBogmetaGMA2M_FD_60372 | JGI IMG/M metagenome (GOLD analysis project Ga0007801, IMG submission 60372) | Freshwater microbial communities from Crystal Bog, Wisconsin, USA - MA2M | ecosystem: Environmental > Aquatic > Freshwater > Lake | place: Crystal Bog, Wisconsin, USA | collected 2009-07-06
GAAATACCACTATATTTGATAGTAAGAGTAGATTATTAAAGGAGTTTTTATGAATCAGCAGCGACGCAGTTTATTGAAATATTCAGCCATTTTTGGCCTGATGGCTTCTGCAGGACTCATTAGCGAAGCCCAAGCCCAAGAGTGGAATAAAGCCGCCTTTGAAGGCAAAAGCCTAGATGATGTTTTTAAGATCTTAGGTGCAGGTAGCCCTGATAAATCAGCTGCCGTTACTTTGAATGCTCCTGATATTGCCGAAAATGGTGCGGTAGTTCCCGTAGGAATCACAACTACCCTTAAAGCTGAGCAGATGGCTATCTTGGTTGAAAAAAATCCTAGTACATTAGCTGCACAATTTTTCATCCCTGCTGGGACAGAGCCGTTCGTTACGACCCGTATCAAAATGGGTCAAACCTCCAATGTTTATGGCCTGGTAAAAGCTGATGGCAAATGGAGCATGGCAGTAAAAGAAATTAAGGTAACTTTGGGTGGTTGCGGCGGTTAATGCCTCCAAGCCCAAATGAATACGATTAACGAATAACTAGATTACAAGAGGAAAAAATGGCTGATCCAATGCGCGTTAGAGCTGCTGAGAGCGGTGGAATTGTGGATGTAAAAATTTTAATGAAGCACGATATGGAGTCTGGTCAGCGTAAAGATGCTGCTGGTAAAACCATTCCTGCATGGTTCATTAGCTCAATTAATGTCAAGGCAAATGGTAAAGATGTATTAAATGGTCAGTTTGGCCCAGCAGTTTCTAAGGATCCATTCTTGAACTTCAAGTACAAAGGTGCCAAGGGCGACAAGATTGTTGTGAGTTGGGTAGATAGTAAGGGTGATAAACGTAGCGATGAAGCAACCGCTTCTTGATACTAGCAATTTTCACCGCCTCGATGGTTTTGAAAGGGTAAGAAATGCAGCGTAAATTCACCTTAGGCTTAGCCTTAGGAATATTGACAACAATGTTGCCAATTTCATCAACAACCTATGCACAAAATGCCACGGACGATATTGCAAAGTATCGCGAGATGATTGCAGATGGAAACCCATCCGAACTTTATGAGGCTGCAGGTGAAGAACTTTGGAAAAAACCTGCTGGTCCAAAGAACGCGACTCTTGAGAAGTGTGATTTAGGTCTTGGGCCAGGTGTTGTCAAGGGTGCCGCAGCACAGTTGCCACGCTACTTTAAAGATACCAACAAAGTTCAAGATCTCGAGTCCCGCTTGATGACGTGCATGCAAAAGCTGCAAGGCCGTGACCCACAAGAGATGGTTGATGCACCATTTCAAAAAGGCCCCAAGAAAGATATGGAAGCAATTGTGGCTTACGTAGTGACTTTATCTAAGGGTGACAAGATTCAGGTGAGCACCAATCATCCAAAAGAAAAAGAAATGTATGAGCTTGGTAAGCGTGCGTTCTTCTTTCAGGGTGGTCCAATGGATTTCTCATGTGCCTCTTGCCACGCTGAGGACGGTAAGCGGATTCGTCTGCAAGATTTACCGAATCTCACTACCCAAAAAGGTGCAGCTTTGGGTTGGGGCTATTGGCCAGCCTATCGTGTCTCTAGCGGACAGTTTTGGACAATGCAGCAGCGCTTAAACGATTGTTATCGTCAACAACGTTTTCCATTCCCAATATATGGCTCTGATCTGACTATGGCTCTGTCTATGTATATGGCAAAGAATGCCAATGGCGGAACGGTTGAAACTCCCGGTTTGAAGCGGTAATGGATAAGAGACAGAGAATATGAATATGAAGAACATGAAATCCCTCTTAGCTATTTGCAGTTTTGCTTTACTAGCAATTGCAATGCAAGAATCCGCCATTGCTCAACAAGCAAATGATCCTAAGTTCAATAAGATGATCAAGGATGGCTTTAAGGCTGACGGTATTGCTGGTCTAGATCGCATTGACCAAGATGCAACCCAAAAGTTTTGCTCTGATCCTGTATTTGCTAGTAGTAAGCAAGGTGAAAAGATGCGCGAGAAGATTCAAAAAATGAATATGGATGGCATTAAGCAGCCCTCTGATGGTAAATATATTGGTGATTGGAAGAAGGGTGAGGCAATTGCACAAAGTGGTCGTGGTGCTACGTGGACTGATAAAGCAGACACTCCCATTGGTGGCGGTTGCTATAACTGTCACCAAATTGATCAGAAAGAGATTTCTTATGGAACGATTGGCCCAACCCTTTGGAACTATGGCAAGTTACGTGGTAATTCACAAGAAGTCATTACCTATACTTGGAATCGCATCAATAACTCCAAGGCCTATAACGCTTGCAGCAATATGCCACGATTTGCCCATTTCAAGCTCTTAAATGAACAGCAGATTCAGGATGTGATGGCCTTATTACTTGATCCTACTTCTCCAGTGAATCAGTAAGTAAAGTATTGCAATAGTTACAAAAGAAAAAACAGGCCGACAGGCCTGTTTTTATAAAGGGGTAAATATGTCTTTGACTCGTCGTGATTTTTTGCAAGCCCTAGCTATCGCCTCGGCCGGTGGAATGAGCTTGCAATCGAACTTTGTGAATGCACAAGCTACTGCGCAAAAATTTTATGACTTACCTAAGTTCGGAAATGTCCATTTCTTACATTACACCGACTGCCATGCTCAGTTATTGCCAATTTACTTTCGTGAGCCCAATGTCAATCTAGGTATTGGCTCCCAAGAAGGAAAAACGCCTCACTTAGTTGGCGAATATTTCTTAAAGGCTAATGGGATTGCGCCAGGTACCCGTGACGCACATGCATTTACCTACTTAGACTATGTGGCAGCAGCCCAGAACTACGGCAAGATGGGAGGGTTTGCGCATATGGCCACCCTCATTAAACAAATAAAAGCTAATCGCCCTGGAGCTCTATTGCTTGATGGTGGTGATACTTGGCAAGGCTCTGCTACTGCGCTATGGACTAATGGCCAAGATATGGTTGATGCTGCTCTTGCTCTCGGTGTTGACGTAATGACGGCCCATTGGGAGATGACTCTGGGCGAGAAGCGAGTAATGGAAATTGTGAACAATGATTTTAAGGACAAGATTTCTTTCATTGCACAGAACATCAAGACATCAGACTTTGGTGATATGGTTTTTAATCCCTATGTCATGAAAGTACAGAATGGCGTTCAGACAGCCATTATTGGTCAAGCCTTTCCCTATACGCCGATAGCAAATCCTCGTTATTTCACTCCGGATTGGACCTTTGGTATTCAGGAAGAGAATATGCAAAAGACCATTGATGAGGTGAGGGCAAAAGGAGCAAAGGTAGTTGTACTTCTGTCCCACAACGGCATGGATGTGGATTTAAAGATGGCATCACGTATCAGAGGATTAGATGCAATCTTGGGTGGTCATACCCATGATGGCGTGCCGATTCCAGTAAAGGTGAAAAATGCTGGTGGAATAACACTGGTTACTAACGCTGGATCTAATAGTAAGTTCTTAGGTGTATTGGATTTTGATGTGAAGGGGGGCAAGCCAGTAGATTTTCGCTACAAGCTTTTCCCAATCTTCTCTAATATGATTACAGCTGATCCAACCATGAGCAAGCTGATCACTAAGATCAGAGCCCCGTATGAGACAAAGCTCAATCAGAAGCTAGCAACTACCGAAGGTCTTTTATATCGCCGCGGCAACTTCAATGGCAGCTTTGATCAACTTATCCTTGATGGTTTGATGGCGCAGAAGAATGCTGAAATCGCTTTCTCACCAGGTTTCCGCTGGGGCACTAGTCTTTTACCGGGACAAGCAATTACTCGTGAGAATCTCTTGGATCAAACAGCAATTACTTATCCTTACACCACTGTCACGAATATGACGGGTGAGACGATTAAAACTATCTTGGAAGACGTTGCAGATAATCTATTTAATCCTGATCCTTATTATCAACAGGGTGGCGATATGGTGCGTGTAGGTGGTATGCAATACACGATAGACCCGGTACAAACTGCGGGTAAGCGTATTACTGATATGCGCTTAAATGGTAAAGCAATCGACGCCAGCAAAACCTACAAAGTAGCAGGGTGGGCACCAGTAAGCGAAGAGGCTAAGAGTGTCGGTGGCGAACCTATTTGGGATGTCATGGAAAGATATTTAAGAGACGTTAAAGTGGTGAAGGCTGTTCAGTTGAATGAGCCCATCATCAAGGGTGTTAGCAAGAACCCGGGCATGGCTCCAATTTAAACAGTAAGAAAGTTACATCAATGAAAAAAATTATTCAGCTTATTTTTGCAGCAATCCTTGCCATTAGCATTACATCACATGTCAGCGCTGAGCCGTCAGGTCCGACAAAAGTGGTTTATCACATTGATGATGCTGAAGCCCAAGGCTTAAAAGGTTTGCGAAACATTCGCAATCACTTAGATGTATCCCCCCAGACCACGATTATTGTTGTTACTCATGCTAATGGTGTAGATCTTCTGATGGAAGGTGCTAAAGACAAAAAGAATAATGTGGAATATGCCCCGCTAGTAGGGGCCCTTAAGTCTCGTGGAGTGAAGTTTGAAGTTTGTGAAATTACTTTAAAAAATCGCAATCTCAAGAAGGAGCAATTTATTCTGGATGCGGACTTCACACCCTCTGGAGTGGTACGTGTTGCGGACCTGCAATATAAAGACGGCTTTGCCTACATCAAACCCTAATTCGTAGCCAATGAATATCCGTTTTATGAAGAACTTAACAGGGATCTTGACGGGGTCCTTGATGTTTGTCAGTAGCGCCCTCGGACAGACTGCTAAACCTGTCGATAACATTCAGCTAAATCCAGCACAGGTTGCCCCTCATACATATTTCGTGCAAGGCTTTCCCGAAATGGGAAGCAGCACTAACCAAAACTTTATTTCGAATGCTGGCTTTGTGGTGACTCCTGCAGGTGTCGTAGTTATGGATGCCTTAGGCTCACCCATTCTTGCGCAAAAATTGATTGCTGAAATCAAAAAGGTTACTAATCAAAAAGTCGTCGCAGTGATTGTGAGTCACTATCACGCTGATCACATTTATGGATTGCAAGAGTTTAAAAAGATTGGCGCTAAGATTTATGCTCAAGGCGAAGGCAGAAATTATCTTTCTTCAGAAACTGCCAAGCAACGCTTGATTGCCTCGCAAATAGATTTTGCTCCTTGGGTCAATGCTAATACCAAGCTCATCTCTGCTGATGTGTGGATTGAGCAAAAATTCAAGCTATCTATTGGTGGAGTGGATTTTTTTATTAGTCGAGTAGGACCTGCTCATGCGCCTGAAGACTTAATGGTTTACGTGCCATCCGAAAAAGTCCTGTTTGCTGGAGATCTAGTTTTTAGGGGACGCATTCCTTTTGTAGGGAATGCTGACAGTAAAGGCTGGCTCATTGGTTTAGACCAAATCGAAAAACTCAATCCTAGTGTTGTGATTCCTGGTCATGGCAATTATTCTGTGAAGCCTGCCGAAGATATTGCCTTCACCAGAAATTACCTTAAATACCTTCGTGAATCGATGTCTACAGCAGCCATCAATATGGATCCTTTTGATGTAGCTTACAAACAGGCTAACTGGTCAGAATACGAAGGTATGCCCTTGTTTAAGGCCGCCAATCGCATGAATGCCTACAACGTTTATCTGTCGATTCAGGCCGAATAGGGCAAATTTGGCCATTGGGCCTTAAAATAGCAGATTAATGCTAAATCCTTGATTTGTAATGAAAATGATTTTTATTCGATCTATTTCTTTGGTTGCTCTCAGTGTGCTGTTTGGCACGCAGGTGATGGCTGCCCCTGATCTAGCAAATGGTAAGACTATTGACCAACAAAAGTGCTATGCCTGCCATGCTAAGAAAACGGGCTTTGGTAATGGCGACATGATCTATACACGCAGTGATAGCAAAGTGAAGTCTATAGCCAATCTAAAGAAGACAGTTGGTATGTGTAACACCGAATTGCGCTTAGATTTATTTCCTGAAGATGAGGCTGATGTAGTTGCTTATCTGAACCAGCAGTTTTACAAATTCAAACCTTAATTTTTTAAAAATAGTCACTATGGATGTTGTTGATATCAATTCTTTAAGTAGGGCAGTACTCTGGGCAACATTTGCTATTACTTTTGTGCTTGGCGCAGTCATGCAAAAAACTGGTTTTTGCAGCATGGGGGCAGTCTCTGATATTTTTATTATGTCTAGCTGGGATCGCTTAAAGCAATGGTTCTTGGCCATTGGTGTTGCCATTATTGGCTTTACCTTGATGTCTTATCTTGGTCTGATAGATCCCCTGAAAAGCTTTTATACCGGCAATAAGTTTTTATGGCTTTCAAGCATTGTTGGCAGTGTTTTGTTTGGCTTTGGCATGGTTCTAGCTTCAGGATGTGGCAGCAAAACTTTGGTACGTATTGGCGGTGGTAATTTAAAGTCCGTGATTGTTTTCATGGTTTTAGGTTTATTTGCCTATATGACCATGCGCGGTTTCTTGGGCGTTATTCGCATCAATACCCTTGATACTGTCTTTATTGCTTTTAGTACCCCACAAGACTTGCCTAGTCTTCTAAGTGGCCCTTTAGGCATAGCCCGCGCTAATCTGCATCTTGCTTTAGGCTTGATCATTGGTTTCGGATTTATTGCGTATGCCTTGATCAGCAAGGCGTTTTGGACAACCGAGAACCTGGTTGCCGGTATTGGTGTTGGCTTAGCGATCTGTGCAGTGTGGTGGGTATCAGGTAATCTAGGTTATGTTGCAGAGGATCCAAATACTTTAGAAGAAGTATTTTTAGTCACCAACTCTGGTCGCATGGAAAGCTTATCTTTTGTTGCGCCTTATGCTTATTCTCTAGACTGGCTCATGATGTATAGCGATACATCTAAAGTGCTAACTGTAGGAATTATTGCGGTAATTGGAATGATCCTGGGTTCAGCTGTAGTTGCCTTATTAACCAAAACATTCCGCTGGGAATCCTTTCGCAATACTGAAGACACGGCAAATCATCTTATTGGTGCGGCTTTAATGGGTTTTGGTGGCGTTACAGCATTAGGCTGTACAGTAGGTCAGGGCTTAAGTGGCATCTCTACTTTAGCCCTTGGATCACTATTAGCCTTACCGGGATTTATTTTTGGTGCCTATATTGGTCTGCGTTATTTGCAATTTCGTCTTGCCCCGAATCCTTGTAGTTAACTCTTCTTAGACTGGATTGTATTGATGCAAATTGACTGGCTTTCCTTCGCGCCTATTCCCTCCTTGCTAGGTGGGATGATCCTAGGTTTAGCTGCAGCCTGCTATGTTTTCTTGCACGGCCGAATTTTAGGTATCAGTGGAATTATTTCTGGATTACTGCACCCTAAATTAACTGACTCAGCTTGGCGCCTGAGCTTGGCTTTAGGTTTAATTTCTGCCCCATTTTTAGCGACATTATTTTTTGGCATTATCCCAATTGTTGAGATTGATTCAGGATGGCTAGCAATTGTGATTGCAGGTCTTTTAGTGGGTTTTGGTACTCAGTATGGTTCAGGCTGCACTAGCGGTCATGGGATTTGTGGCTTGTCTCGTTTATCGCCACGCTCATTGGTGGCAACACTAGCTTTTATGGCTGCCGGATTTGTGGTGGTTTTTGTGATTCGTCACTTGATCGGAGGCTGAGATGAAAAAACATGTTGGCCTTTTTAGTCAGTATTTCATTGGCATACTGTTTGGCTGGGGTTTGATTATTTCCGGTATGAGTAACCCCCAAAAGATTTTAGGATTCTTAGATTTGTTTGGTAGTTGGGATCCATCCTTGATATTTGTCATGTTGGGTGCAGTCCTTGTTGGCCTTGCTGGTTTTTACGTCGTTAGTAAGAGAACCCAAGCCTTTTTTGGCGGCGCACTCCATATTCCAGCTAGGCGCGACATTACTAAGCCTTTGATTATTGGTAGCCTGATATTCGGAGCAGGGTGGGGTATTGCAGGTTTTTGTCCTGGTCCAGCGCTAGTTGCCCTTGGTGCTGGTCATCTTAAGGCCCTTGTGTTTGTGGCTGCGATGTTGGCTGGCATGGAGATCTGCGAGCGCTTCTTTACGGGCCATAGAGGCAAACCTAGCCTCTGAGCAAGCCTGATTTAGAATTAACCCTGTTACTATTTATTGAATGTAGAGGGTTTCATGAGTCTTCCGATTACTTGTCATAACGCTCAATTCGGCACGCTTGGTCAAATTGAACCAAGTCACTTATCTGAAATTGCTAAACAGGGCTATAAAAGCGTGATTAACAATCGTCCTGATGGTGAAGAGGGTCCTGATCAGCCAAGTAATGCATCTATTGCAGCAGAAGCTGAAAAGCTTGGTCTGAATTACGCTTATCTTCCAGTAATTCCGGGCGCATTTACTCCAGCACAAGTTCAAGAAATGGCTCGTCTCCTAAAAACGATGCCGGGTCCTATCTTGGCATTTTGTCGCTCTGGCGCTCGCTCTACCAATTTGTATCATCTCGCCTTGCAAGTCAGTTAACTGATTTCAGTTAACTGAACCAGTACAAGGTATGCAGCCTAGTAATCCTCACATTCTTAAGCTGGATCAATTTCTTTCTGAGTTAGACAGCTTTGACATTGTGATTGATGTGAGATCGCCAGCTGAATTTGCTTTAGACCATATTCCTGGAGCTGTTAATTTTCCTGTACTCAGCAATGATGAGCGAGCACAAATTGGTACTCTGTATAAGCAGGTATCTCCATTTGCGGCGAAGAAGCTAGGGGCTGCTCTAGTATCTAAAAATATTGCAGAGCATATTGAAAATCATTTACTAGAGTTACCACGCGAATGGCGTCCACTGATTTATTGCTGGCGTGGTGGCGAGCGTAGCGGGGCCTTTACCCACATTCTGAATCGTATCGGCTGGAAAGCCATGCAACTAGAGAGTGGTTATCAAGGCTTTAGGCGAACCGTGATTGATAGTCTTGACCAAGCCGCAAATGTGTTCACATTTCAAGTGATTTGCGGCATGACAGGCAGCGGTAAAACGCGAGTATTGCAGGAGATTGGTCAACTGGGATTCCAGATACTGGATTTAGAGGGCTTGGCAGTTCACCGCGGCTCTGTCTTGGGTAATGAGCCCAATATTGATCAGCCCTCGCAAAAAGCATTTGAAACGGCCCTCTGGAATGCGCTACGCAAACTAGATCCATCACAACCCGTCTTTGTTGAGTCAGAAAGCAAGAAGGTTGGAGGCTTACATGTGCCAGATGCCTTAATGGAAAAGATCCGCAATGGCGCTTGTATTGAATTAAGATCAAGTACGCAGACACGAGTGTCTTGGTTGATTCGTGAGTACCATCACTTTCTCACTGGTACAGACAACTTCAAAGCGAAGTTAGCTTTACTTACTGCTCACTACGGCAAAGTTCAAATAGCCAAATGGAATGAAGCGATTGATGCAGGCAGCTTTCCAGAGCTGGTCAAAGAGCTATTGGTCAAGCACTATGATCCATCTTATCAATCATCGATAGTCAGAAATTTTCCTCAATACAAGATTGAGAATTTTGTCCAACTCGAAAATGATAGCGATGAGGCCTTTGCTCAAGCCGCAAAGGCCATTGCCGGTAAGCTCGCTTAGCGAATTAGTTAAACGCCTGAATACCTGTCTGAGCACGTCCCAAAATCAGGGCATGAATATCGTGGGTGCCTTCGTAGGTGTTGACTACCTCAAGATTGAGCATATGACGAATAACGCCGTATTCATCAGAGATACCGTTGCCACCGTGCATGTCGCGTGCTAAGCGAGCAACATCTAAAGATTTACCGCAAGAGTTGCGCTTCATGATCGAAGTAATTTCTGGGGCAGCGATGCCTTCATCTTTCATGCGACCTAAACGTAAACAGCTTTGAAGCGCGATCGTGATCTCGGTTTGCATATCCGCTAATTTTTTCTGGATTAATTGATTGGCAGCTAAGGGCTTATCAAACTGCTTACGATCCATAGTGTATTGACGTGCAGCATGCCAGCACCATTCAGCAGCACCAAGCACCCCCCATGAGATACCATAGCGCGCAGAGTTTAAGCAGGTAAATGGACCTTTCAGTCCAGTAATTTCAGGAAATTCATTTTCAGCAGGCACAAATACTTCATCCATCACAATTTCACCGGTGATAGAGGCGCGTAAACCCATCTTGCCGCTGATCTTGGGGGCGCTTAAACCCTTCATACCTTTTTCTAGAATGTAGCCGCGAATCAGACCCGCATCGTTTTTTGCCCAGACCACGAATACATCTGCAATCGGGGAGTTCGAGATCCACATCTTTGATCCCGTTAAAGAAAACCCACCGGGAACTTTCTTGGCGCGGGTAATCATGCCACCAGCATCTGAGCCATAATTGGGCTCAGTTAGGCCAAAGCAACCAATCCATTCGCCAGTTGCTAACTTAGGAAGATATTTTTGTTTTTGTGCTTCGCTACCAAATTCATGAATTGGCAGCATGACTAAAGAAGATTGCACGCTTAACATAGAGCGATAACCAGAGTCTACTCGCTCGATCTCGCGAGCAACTAGGCCATAGGAAACATAGTTCAAGTTTGCACCGCCGTATTGCTCAGGAATAGTGAGTCCTAAAAGACCAAGTTCACCCATTTCACGAAAGATGGCTGGATCGGTTGTTTCATTACGAAACGCATCATGAATGCGTGGCATCAGGCGCCCTTGAGCATAATCAGCGGCCGCGTCACGAATCATGCGCTCCTCTTCGCTCAATTGCGTATCAAGGAGAAGGGGGTCTGCCCAATTAAAACTGGCTTTACTCATTACTGAATCATCCTATTGTTAATTTTGATAGCTTCCTGCGAATTCTCAGGAATACGGATATGCTTGTTTCTATTATCCCTTTTTCCAGGCTTATGGACTCACCTAGACGACACCATCGCTATTACGACCTGCTTTTGGCGGCCTTTGTGGTGGTCTTACTTTGCTCGAACTTTATTGGGGCTGGTAAAGCAGCTGTCATTGAGCTGCCTCATTTTGGTGAAGTCACCTTTGGTGCTGGGATTCTGTTTTTCCCCATTGCCTACTTTTTTGGCGATATCTTTACCGAGGTATACGGCTATGCCTATGATCGCCGGGCAGTTTGGGCTGGCTTTGCTGCCTTAGCTTTTGCGGCAGTGATGGCGCAGATTGTGATTGCTCTGCCCGTTGCTCCTGGTGCATACATGGCCAATTATCAACATGGCCTTGAGTCCGTTTTTGGAAATTCCTGGCGCATTGCTTTGGCCTCGATGTTTTCTTTTTGGTGCGGGAGTTTTGCTAACAGCTACGTGCTAGCCAAAATGAAAATTTTGACCGAGGGGCGTTTTCTGTGGATGCGCACTATTGGTAGTACTGCAGCAGGGGAGCTAGTTGACTCTTCTTTGTTCTATATGCTGGCTTTCTATGGCATATGGCCAACCTATGAGATTTTTCAGGTGGCGCTAGCTCAATATGTCCTGAAAACTTCTTGGGAGGCTCTAGCCACACCCTTGACCTATTTTGTCGTGAATTTTCTAAAGCGCAAGGAAAATGAGGACTATTACGACACCCACACGAATTTCACTCCATTTAAGGTCAAAGTCTAATTTAGACCTTTGTAGCCTGAACCCGTTAAAATAACGGTCTTTGCCCCCCAATAGGTGGGTATCTGTTGAATTGAATTTCAGAAAGCTAGAAACCATCCGTGTTGTCCGCATCTAATATCACTATGCAGTTTGGGGCAAAACCCCTGTTTGAAAAC
>Ga0007801_10000619_pt1 | contig 11637 bp, 9 predicted proteins | sample CryBogmetaGMA2M_FD_60372 | JGI IMG/M metagenome (GOLD analysis project Ga0007801, IMG submission 60372) | Freshwater microbial communities from Crystal Bog, Wisconsin, USA - MA2M | ecosystem: Environmental > Aquatic > Freshwater > Lake | place: Crystal Bog, Wisconsin, USA | collected 2009-07-06
GCGCCATTCCATGCACGCCCTTCACACGCCGAACTGCACGCTCGGCTGCCATTTTTTCAGCATAACTGGTGACAAAGCCCGAAAGAGTCACAATGCCGTCTTTGGCGGCGACACCGATATTGGACGCGTCGATGCTGGGCTCAAATTCCAGCTCATCGATGACAATTTGGCGCAAATCACTGTCGTTCATGTTCTTCACTCCTTTGCTTGGACTTTGACGGATAGAAGACTTCGTTTCGCCTAAAAGATCATTCGCTGTCGTTGAGCCGTATCAATTGAAGTATGGATTTTTTAGCCTCGAACGAATTCGCCCGGTGCGGGTGAAAGGGCGGGATAGCCAGCCTCGGGTCGACCTAAACTCGGAACATTAACGAGGTCCGTGCCGAATTCTCTGAGCCATTCCGACCATGCTGGCCACCATGATCCCTCGACAAAGGTAGCCTCTTCGAGCCAGCGGTCAGGATCGATATAGACCCCGGAGGCCAGTTGCGTATTGATCCTGTAATGCCGTCCACTATGGCCCGGTTCCGAAACAATTCCGGCGTTATGGCCACCATTTGTGAGAACAAAGGTTACATCACCATCGGCTGCAAGGTGGATTTTAAATACCGAGCGCCAAGGTGCCACATGGTCCCATTCTGTGCCGACAGCGAATATCGGAATTGAAATATCCCTAAGTGCAATAGGGCGTCCATCAACCATCATCGAGCCCTCTGCCAGTCGATTTTCAAGATAAAATTGGCGAAGATATTCGGAATGCATCCGATAGGGCATTCGGGTTGTATCTTCTGACCACACCATAATATCGATCGGTTTTTCGCGTTCTCCCATCGCATAATTGACTATCATTCGCGACCAAATAAGGTCATTAGACCGTAAAATATGGAACGCGCCTGCCATTTCGTCGGCTTTGAGATAGCCTCGCATCCACATCATGTCTTCGATCAGGGCGAGCTGGCTGTCATTAATGAATAGACGCAATTCGCCAGCTTCATGAAAATCTGTTTGCGAGGCAAAAAGACTGATCGATTTGAGCCGGTTGTCACCGTCACGTCCCATTGCTGCCGCAGCAACCGCAAGCAGCGTGCCACCAAGACAGTATCCGGTTCCATGTACCTGCTTTGCGCCCGTGATCTTGGTCGCAGCATCGATAGCTGCCATGACCCCTTGGGTACGATAGTCATCAAACGCCATATCACGGTCTTCGGGCCCTGGGTTTTTCCACGAAACCATGAAGACTGTAAAACCTTGATTGAGAAGGTACTGAACGAGTGAATTATTTTGTGACAAATCAAGAATATAATATTTCATTATCCAAGCAGGGATGATGACAATCGGCTCGGCGTGAACGTTTTTTGTAGTTGGCGCATATTGAATGATCTCGGCTATAGCGGTTCGGGCGACGACGACTCCCGCGCTGGCGGCTATGTTCGTACCGATTCCGTGAAACGTTTCTTTCGTATCCCGTTTTCCGGATTTAAAAACCGATATTGCGTCGTCTGCGGCGTTGAGCCAACCTTTAAAAAGGTTGCGGCCCGCCAATTCAATTGTTCGGTTCAGAATATCTGGATTGGTTAGCAAACCATTGGATGGCGCCATGATGTCGAGAGATTGGCGGGCAAGAAACGAGAGCAAGGCTTGGTGTCGCGTGCTGACACCATGGACACGCACAGCCTCGTCCCACCAGCTTTCAACCGCCAAGAAATGGCGTGCCAGTGTTGAAAAAGGCACCTTTTTCCAGGCGCTGCTTGAAAACCGCCGATCCTCGCATTTAAAAGAGTTAAGCTTAGCCGCTCCTCGCAAATCGGCTAACGTCTCGTCCCATTGCCGAATGGCTTCGATTGAAGCGAAGCGGAGAAGTTCACTCTGCCGCCCAGGTGATGACATCAAATGGCTTGCCCAATCAAATCCAGCAAGCGCCAGCCCGATTAACGACACGCCTGATGTAAGCGAGGCGAACGAGGCGTGCAGAATGCGATCAATTTCCGAGCTCTCATTTACTGATGAGCTGATTTTGCCAGATGGATGGACTACTTTGCCCATGGCATCCGCATCCGCCAATCAGGTCTAAGCTCATCCATCTTTTTTTTCTGATTATCGGAAAGTTCGCCATAGAACGCCTCAAGGGCTGGCCTGATCTTTTGAATCGCGGTGAGCATTGCCTTCAAATGTGCTTCGGCGACGTTCATGCGCTCAATGGGAGACCATCTTCCGGGATGAGGCTTTTCACAAAGGCTGATTAATTCTTGCTGAGCTATTTCGAATGCAGCTTTTAGGGCTTCCGCAGCAGGTTTTTGTACTTCCGTAGGGGCAATTTTGCGATCAATCATAGCCATGAATCGATCCACATTTCGAAGTCCAGCTTCGCCACAAAAGTGCTCAGAGTGGCCCCAACCAAACCAATTTCGTGTTGGACCACCCCACATCATGTCATGACCTGGACCCCAACTGGGCCATTCCGCAGCTTGTAAAACTGGAGCCGCAAATGGAACGCAAAGCGCCCCGACGATGAAAAATCCAGCTAATAAAGATTGGCGCAACATCATTAATTTCTCCAATAGTTCATCAACCCCAAAGGAGATTGATTAAATCTTTGCCGTCCTGCGTTGATCCTCGTCATTGTACGGGCTCATGCGCACCCCTTGTGGAACCACCTTCCACGCCAATCATTGTTGGATCAGATAGGTTTAATCAGTGGGAGCTTAAGCGATGGGTGAAACAGACAAGATTTCTAAAGCTCGTTTAATTTCGGTCGATCAAGATGGACTTTCTGTTCCCCTCGACAACGGAATGCCCGAATTAAACCCCGAAAAAATTTGCTTTGTGATCGTTAAATCACGCGAACTGGCGTCAGAGGATGTGGGCGTGGATGCAGATGCGTCCAATGAAACCGACGACAGGTTTACGAGCATCCTAACATCGGAGGGGGAGGCTTCGACTGAGGCGGAGTTAAAAGGCTTCATTGATGCCATGGACGAGGATGAGCAAAATGCGCTCGTTGCTATGATGTGGATCGGCCGCGGAGATTATGAAGCATCCGATTGGAAACTGGCCGTGGTAGACGCGAGGGCGAGACGCTCCGGGCTCGTCAGCCATTACCTCTTAGGTACGCCACTTTTATCGGATTATCTCGAGACGGCGCTCGCTGAATTTGGCGAGTCATGTCAGGATTTTGAAATGGGTCGACTTTGAACAAAGCGAGGCCCAACGGACTCGACAGATTGGGATGTTAGGGGCATTTACGGCGTATCGTCCTTTTGCGCTCGGAAACCAAATGCTGATCTTCCGCTCATTTTCAATCCAGGCAGTTGCTGCTGGGCTTCTTGCTGGATTTGTTGGGTTTTCCAGTTCTTTTGCGGTTGTCGTACAAGGCCTCAAATCTGCGGGCGCCTCAGAAATCGAGGCCTCGTCGGGATTGATGGCGCTATCGATCGCAATGGGACTTGGGGGAATCATTCTAAGCCTCAGGACACGAATGCCCGTGAGTGTTGCTTGGTCTACGCCAGGGGCGGCATTACTTTCGAGTACTGGCGCCATTTACGGTGGGTTTTCGGGCGCAGTTGGTGCGTTTTTGATTTCCGCCGTTCTTTTGGTGCTCGCTGGTATCTGGAAACCGCTCGGGCGCGCGGTTGCTGCCATCCCTATGCCATTAGCCAATGCCATGCTCGCAGGCATCCTTCTGCATATGTGTCTTGCTCCGATTACCGCGATTGTCGAAAAGCCGATATTGGGTCTTACGATTGTTGCGGTTTGGGCGTTAACGGCGCGAATTAAGCGCATTTATGCGGTCCCGGCAGCTTTCATCACAACAATCGTCTTAATCGCTGCAACGGGATCCGGTGCACCAATCGCGGCAAGTGCTCTGTTGCCGGCTCCCGTCTTGATTACTCCTGTGTTTTCGTTCTCTGCCTTTATGAGTGTGGGAGTTCCATTGTTCATTGTTACCATGGCATCCCAAAACATACCGGGTATTGCAGTGCTCACGATTAATGGTTTCAAGCCAGCGCCAAGTCCGTTGTTTACCGTGACCGGTCTTTTGACCTTATTGTCAGCGCCGTTCGGCGGTCATGCTGTCAATCTAGCGGCTATCACGGCTGCAATGTGTGCCGGTCCAGATGCTCACGCGGACCCTTCAAGACGCTATTGGGCCGGAATTTCGTCGGGCGCAATCTATATTCTTTTTGGTTTGATTGCCGGCGGCGCAACGGCTTTGATTAGTTTTTCGCCTCCTATATTGATTGAAGCGGTGGCGGGTTTAGCCCTTATTGGCGCATTCGGAGCATCCATCCATTCTGCCCTATCCGACTCGAACGATCGCGAAGCTGCGGTCATTACCTTTCTTGTTGCTGCGTCCGGGATGAGCCTTTTTGGAATAGGTGGTGCCTTTTGGGGGCTTCTATCCGGCGGTGCGATGATGGTTATCCAACGGGCAGGAAGAGTCGCTTAGCAGGTATTGTGCAAGAGAGGGTTTTCCTTTCTTGTCTCGATTGTCTATGCTCGGATGAATTACACCCTGCCATCCAACTACGGAGTCTTTGATAATGACTGCGCTGCCCAACTCACTCGCCGCTCGCGATATCGAATATTACTTCCATCCGGTTACGAATGCCCGCCGTCATGAGCAAGTGGGACCGATGATTATTGCTAAGGGCAAGGGTGTCTATGTCTATGATGATATGGGCAAGGAATATATCGAAGCCATGGCAGGGTTATGGAGTGTCGCCGTTGGTTTTGGTGAGGAGCGGTTGGTTAAGGCTGCCACCAAGCAAATGAGTGAATTGCCTTTTTACCATTCATTCTCGCATAAATCGCACCCAACCGCGATTGCCCTCGCTGAGCGTATGGTCAAGATGTCGCCTGGTAATATGGGTAAAGCCCATTTTGTTAATTCGGGCTCTGAAGCCAATGACACTGTTGTAAAAATGATTTGGTTTTACAACAACGCGCGCGGCAAACCGGAAAAGAAGAAGATCATTTCGCGGATTAAGGCCTATCACGGCATTACGATGATGTCGGCGAGCCTAACAGGTTTGCCCAACAACCACCGCGATTTTGATCTGCCGTTCCCACAGATCAAGCATGTCTCTTGCCCTCACCACTATCGCTTTGCCGAAGCGGGCGAAACCGAAGAGGATTTTGCGACACGTCTTGCCAAAGAGTTTGAAGATCGGATCCTCGCTGAAGGACCAGAAACGGTGGCGGCCTTTATAGGCGAGCCTGTGATGGGTGCGGGTGGCGTGTTCATTCCACCACGGACCTATTGGCCCAAAATGCAAGAAGTTTGCCGTAAGTACGATATTTTGATTGTCGCCGATGAGGTGATCAACGGCTTTGGTCGGACCGGTAATACTTGGGGCTGCGATACCTATGGCCTTACTCCAGATATTATGATTTGTTCAAAACAGATCACCTCGTCGTACGTACCGCTGGCTTCGATCACATTTACCAATGAAATCTATAATGTGATCGCCGATAATACAGCCAAGATTGGTACGTTTGCGCATGGGTTCACGACGTCTGGTCACCCACTTGCGATGGCCGTGGCAATGGAAAATCTCGATATTATCGAAGAGCGGAACCTCATGGGACGGGTTAACGAACTCAGCCCGCAATTCCTAAAGCGGCTTCATTCGTTCAAAGATCATCCTTTGGTGGGTGAGACCCGCGGCGTAGGTCTCATTGGTGCTATTGAGTTGGTTGCCGATAAGAAGACCAAGGCTGGCTTTGAAAAGCCCGGTGCAACGGGCCTTAAATTGGCCGAAATTGGGCATGAAGAGGGCGTCATTTTCCGTCCAATCGGCGATATTTTGGCCTTCTGCCCGCCTTTAATTATCTCCGAGCAACAGATCGACGATATTTTTGATCGCTTTGGTCGCGCACTTGAGCGTCTAACCGCTTAAAAACAATAACAAAAAAGGACAGGATCACTCTTATGAGCGGTAACGGAAAAATTGCGATGATTACGGGCGCGGGGTCAGGTATTGGCCGGTCTGTCGCGCTAGCGATGATGAAGGAAGGTTATAGCGTTGTGCTGGCTGGTCGCAGGCAGGACGCGCTAGACGAGACGGCGGCACTCGGCGCGGTATACGGCGTTCCGACGCTTGCCGTTTCGACTGATCTTGCCAATCCAGACGCCGTTAAAAATCTCTTTGCGCAGACAAAAGAACGCTTTGGCCGTCTTGACGTACTGTTCAATAATGCTGGGACCAACGCGCCCCCTATTCCGCTTGAGGAACTCAGTTTCGAACAATGGCAAACGGTGCTCGGGGCCAATTTGACCTCTGCATTCCTTTGTACGCAAGAAGCTTTCCGTATCATGAAGGATCAGTCGCCACGTGGTGGACGCATTATCAACAATGGATCAGTATCCGCGCAGACGCCACGTCCAAATTCAGCACCCTATACAGCGACTAAGCATGCGATTTCAGGATTAACCAAGTCGACTTCGCTCGATGGCCGTAAATATGATATTGCTTGTGGCCAAATCGACATTGGAAATGCGGCGACAAATATGACGCAAAAGATGAGTACCGGTGTATTACAAGCCGACCTTTCGATTGCGGCTGAACCAACGATGGACGTCGCAAATGTTGCCAATGCGGTTGTCTACATGTCGAGCCTTTCCCTTGACGCCAATGTCTCAACAATCACGGTGATGGCGACGAAGATGCCGCTTGCCGGTCGTGGTTGACCGTCGATAGAGTAATTGAGGGGACGTCCCGGTGATGGAAACTCCATCCCGGCTTCGCTGTTCGGATTAAAATCACCTGCGCAATAGCTGCACGGGTGATAAGTCCTGTTATTTGACCGCCTTTATCGGTCACCAAGAGGGCGGAAGCGCCCGACGTTTCCAGAGCGGCTAACGCTTTTTCTAGCGAGTCCGTTTCGCCGATAACGACATTTATGGGACGCATGATGGAGGTGATTGGTGTCCCATCGGTACTTGAACCGATTATCTGAAGGATATCGCTTCGTGCGACAAGTCCGAGTGCTTTTCCATGCTCATCGGTTACAGGAAAATCACTGTTAGTTGAATGCAATAGCTTCTCTATGGTCGTTCCTATGCTGTCAGATGGTAATAGAAACGTCATCGACGTTATCATCGCTTCGCTCACCGAAAGCTCGCCGGCTGCGTCATGTAAGGCGGCAGTATCGGCTTCAGCTCCAGCTGCAATGAAGATAAAGAAGGCAATGAAAATCAACATCGGATTGCCAAAGAAGCCCAGAAAGCCGAGCAAGAAGGCGAAACCTTGACCAATTACTGCCGCGATCCGGGTCGCCTGTGATTTACCTAGCCGGATTGCCAATAAGGCACGTAGGATTCGTCCCCCATCCATCGGAAAGGCGGGCAGCATGTTAAATGCCATCAAGGCGAGATTGGCGACTGCAAGACGTAACGCAAAGCTTGTTTCGACATTATCGAGCTGGGAAAGATCGTTTATGGTTACGGTTCTTCTTAGAATGAGCAACAGGCTGATCGCAATAATCACGTTAACAAAGGGGCCCGCCAACGCCACAAGCAATTCTTGACTTGGCTTTTCTGGGGTGAGCTTCATGCTGGCCACACCGCCAATTGGAAACAATGTGACGTCTTGCGTTTCAATTCCAAATCGATGCGCTACCAGAATATGGCCAAACTCGTGCAAAATAACACAAATAAAAATTGAGCTTATAAATGCGAATGTGTCCAATGCGAACTGCAAGCCGTTTGCTCGATAGGCGACAATCACAATCAAAAGCAGAAAAAGGATAAATGTGATGTGGATTCGGATGGCCGTTCCGGCAATCTTTCCTAAATTTATCGACCATTGCATCCCGTGCCCTCCTGATAAAAGGATCAATGGATATTAACCGTTCGATAGACAGATGCTTACCCAGACCATTACCTATGGCGAGCCTTTTTGAGTCGCTTGACGAATGAACGTTCATTCACTAGTAAGCGAGCCAATATGCTTGATATGAAAATCTCACGCCAAGTCGACCGACGGCCGCAAATTCTTGATGCGGCTGAACGCTGTTTTGCGCAAGCTGGGTTTCATCGAACAACGATGCAAGATGTTGCGCGTGATGCTGGGATGGTTCCGGGCAACCTCTATCGATATTTTCCGTCGAAAAATGCGATCGTTGCAGGCCTTATCGAGCGTGATCGTGCTGACTTGGCTGCTGATTTTGCATGTTTGTCGAGCGCCCCCAAGTTGATGGACGCCTTCAAAATTCTCGGTCGAAAGCATTTTGCTGATCAGCCACGTGAAAAGGCACTGATTGCGCTTCATATATGGTCCGAAGCCGCTCTTGATCGGCAGATTTCTGCGTTGGTCGCCGAAATTCAGACGGAGGTCAGGGACGGCATTATAAACGTTTGTTCAATGGCCAAAAAGTCAGGGCAAATCCATCAGGATGTCGATCTGGATGCTTTGGCTCGTTTGATTTTGACGCTATCTGATGGGTTAATTCGTCGCCGCGCGATTGAGCCTGATTTTGATTGCGACTGTGAAGTTGAGAATACCTTGTGTTTAATTGGTGCCGTTTTAGACGGTACAGTTAAGCTTTCCGCCTCTATTGAGAAGCCCCCAATCAACCGCATCGATCCTATAGGAAACTAATTATGCTTTGGAGCCGTTTAACCGCCATCGCCCTCGTGATTATCGCCGTGGCCTGGATCGCATCGGGTCAAATTGGGAAAAAGGCAGTACCCGTCGCTGCAGGACCTGTCGCCCAAGCTGAAATAAAACCATTTGCCGTAACGGTTCTGCCGGCGATCGTTGAGCCTAGGTCGCGCAAGCTTACCTTGTCTGGCCGGACGGAAGCGGATGTTCGGACCATGGCCGTTTCGCGAACAAGCGGAACGGTGACAGTGCTTAATGTTCGCCGTGGATCTGTTGTGCAAGCAGGTGATATCATTGCTGTTCTGTCCGACGAAGCGCGTGAATCCAACGTGGCGCAAGCCGCAGCTCGCCTTGAACAGCGACAGAAGGAATATGAGGCTAAGCGCCTATTGGTAGAGAGCGGAAACCTCGCAAAGCTGAATCTTTCTCAATTCGAAGCTGATCTGAAGGGTGCGCAAGCGCTGTTGGCTCAGGCTGAGGCCGAACGCGAGCGTGGTACGGTTCGGGCTCCTGTTGCAGGCGTCATCAACGAAGTTCCTGCTAATCTTGGTCAGAGCTTGCAGCCCGGCGCGCCAGTAGCCGAGGTGATGTCGCTTGACCCTATGTTGGCGGTCGTTGAAATTTCCGAGCGCCGATTAAGCGGTGTTAAAGTAGGGGACCGCGCCGATGTGCGGTTTATTGGTGGCGAGGAGATATCCGGAGCGGTACGGTTTATCTCAAACCGAGCTAGCCCGCAGACTCGTACCTATCGGATTGACGTCAGCCTTGCCAATCCGAAAGGCAAGATTGCCGATGGTGTGACAACAGAAGTAACCCTTTATCTTGCTCCTGTTAACGCCACCAAAGTCGCCCGTTCGGCTTTAACCTTCTCCGCCGAAGGTAAGCTTGGTGTTCGCGTCGTAGGGGACGACAATAAAGTCGGCTTCGTACCCGTCGGTCTAGTCGAGGACCAAACCGATTATCTCTACGTTTCTGGTATAACGCCTAGCGCGAAGATGATCGTTCAGGGCCAGGATTTCGTAAAAGAAGGCCAGGTTGTCGAGCCTGTCACTGCCAAAGCTTCTTAATCAGCTTGATATAACGGATAAGCGCCATGAAAAACCCGGTCGATTATGCCATTTCCCACGCGAGGTTGACGCTTGCGGTTCTCGTTTTTCTGCTTCTGGCGGGCTTTGTTGCTTATCAGACCATTCCTAAAGAAGCTGAGCCCGATGTCAAAGTTCCGATTGTCTATGTGCAGATGTCGCAGCGTGGCATTAGTCCGGAAGACGCAGAGCGGCTTTTGTTGCGCCCAATGGAAACGCAACTAAAATCCGTTGCTAATGTTAAAGAAATGCGCTCGACGGCTTTTGAGGGCGGCGGATTTGTTCTGCTTGAATTTGAGGCTGGGTTTGATTCGACTAAGGCCGTTGCTGATGTCCGCGCGAAAGTGGATGATGCCAAACGGGATTTGCCTAAAGACGCCGATCAGCCATCGGTTCGAGAAGTTAATCTCTCTCTCTTTCCCGTTTTGGTCGTTGCTCTAACGGGCGAAGTGCCTGAACGGACGCTGCTTCGTATCGCGCGAAATGCAAAAAATTATATTGAGCAGATCCCCGGTGTGTTGTCGGCGGACCTAAAGGGCGCGCGCGACGAGGTGGTAGAAATCATCGCCGAACCGATGCTTTTGAAAAGCTACGGCATTAGTCTGGATGGATTGATTGGCGGTGTTAGCCAAAGCAATAGTCTGGTTGCCGCGGGAGCGCTGGAAGGCGGAACTGGAAGGTTTGCTGTTAAGGTTCCGGCACTGCTGGAAAAGCCAGAAGATATTCTCAAACTTCCAGTGAGCGCGTCGGCGGGCGCCAGTGTTGTGCTCGGCGATGTCGCGGAAGTACGCCCAACGTTTAAGGACGCGACATCGATCACGCGGGTTAACGGTAAGCCAGCTATCGCGATTGAAGTATCAAAGCGTACCGGTTCCAATTTGATCGAAACGGTTGATTCCGTAAAATACGTCATCGGTGAATTACAAAAATCGTGGCCGGGTACCGTCTCGGTCTCTTTCAGTCAGGATAAATCCAAAACCATCCGTGACATGTTGCATGAGCTGCAAAATAGCGTGATTACGGCCGTGTTGCTGGTTCTCGTGATCATGATGATGGTGCTCGGCGGTCGTCCATCTCTGTTCATTGGCATTGCCATACCAGGCTCGTTCCTGGCCGGTATCCTCGCCCTTCAAATGGCAGGTTTGACGGTCAACATCGTTGTGCTCTTTGCGCTCATTCTTGCCGTCGGAATGTTGGTGGATGACGCCATCATTGTTTCCGAATTTGCCGAACGGCGCATGGCCGAGGGGATGGATCTGAAACTCGCTTTTTCCATGGCGGCTAAACGCATGGCGGGCCCCGTGATCGCGGCGACCTTGACGCGTGTGGCAGCGTTTTCACCCCTCCTTTTCTGGCCGGGTATTGTCGGCCAATTTATGAAATATATGCCTCTGACGCTGATTGCGACGCTATCTGCATCTCTTGTCGTCGCTTTGTTTTTTACACCGACCCTTGGCGCTTTACTCGGCAAGGCCGCTGAAAAGCCGCATGATGACCGTGCCAAAGAAAAGGGTACCTATATGCGGATTGTTCGGTTTTGCGTAAAGCACCCGGGCTTGACCTTAGCCGCTACGTTTCTTTTGCTTGTATCGGTGATTAAGGCCTATGGCGTTTACGGCAACGGCGTTGAATTTTTCCCGAATGTCGAGCCTGATTATGGCATTGTCCAAGTCCATGCACGCGGGAATCTTTCTATTTCTGAGAAAGACGAATTCGTCAAACGGGTGGAAGAACGTATCCTCCCGATGAAGGAGTTGAAGACCGTTTATGCCCGCTCCGGCGAAAGCCAAAAAGGTTCGAGCGAAGTATCGGAAGATACGATTGGTTCAATTCAGTTCGAATTTATCGAGTGGCAGCACCGCAGGAAAGCGCATCTGATCATGGATGAAATCCGTGCGAAGACAGCAGATATTGCCGGTGTGTCCATTGAAGTGACTGCGCCAAAG
>Ga0007801_10000622_pt1 | contig 11590 bp, 11 predicted proteins | sample CryBogmetaGMA2M_FD_60372 | JGI IMG/M metagenome (GOLD analysis project Ga0007801, IMG submission 60372) | Freshwater microbial communities from Crystal Bog, Wisconsin, USA - MA2M | ecosystem: Environmental > Aquatic > Freshwater > Lake | place: Crystal Bog, Wisconsin, USA | collected 2009-07-06
TTCCTGACCACGAGCGTTATTTTGTGGTGGGTTAGAACCTATCGGCGCGCCATTGCACTCGGCATGGGTACCCATGTGGCTTGGGCGTTTGCTGCCGCGATCTGGCTCTTTCTGGTGCTTGGCTTTATCCGCCCGCTCTTGATGGGTAATTTCGGTGAGGCGGTGCCATTCGGTATCTTCCCCCATCTCGATTGGACGGCGGCATTTTCGATCCGCTACGGCAATCTTTTCTATAATCCCTTCCACATGCTCTCAATCGCCTTCCTCTATGGATCTGCGCTAATCTTCGCCATGCATGCGGCTACCATTCTTGCCGTATCGCGGCTGGGTGGCGAGCGGGAAATTGAGCAGATTGTGGACCGTGGAACGGCGTCTGAGCGCGCAGCCCTTTTCTGGCGCTGGACGATGGGCTTTAACGCCACCATGGAATCCATCCATCGCTGGGCTTGGTGGTTCGCGGTGCTTTGCCCACTCGTGGGTGGCATCGGAATTTTGCTCACCGGAACAGCCGTAGACAATTGGTATCTTTGGGGCATCAAACATGGCGTCGCTCCGTCCTATTCCTACGATATGTGGGCTCCGGTTCTCGACCCATCGATCGCGGCCAAGTAAGCGAAGGACCAAATCATGAAATACGGTCTCGCATTTATCGGAATAATCGCAGGAACGCTTCTAACGCTTGCGATGATGTTGCACTGGGAACGCCCACCGATGGCATCGACGCAAGTCGGGCCCCGCGGAACAGGCATGGATTTGATCCAGAACCCAAGGACAATGGCAGTGTTGAAGGCGGCGAATGTCGCTCCAGAATCCGACCCACCGGCGCAGCTATCCGGTGTGAAAGTGAAGGACAGTAAAGACTATATGAACGTCAAAGTTCTTGGCGATCTTGATGTCGAAGAGTTCAACCGCCTGATGGGCGCAATCACCAACTGGGTCGCGCCAGAGCAGGGTTGTACCTATTGCCATAACCCCGAAAACATGGCCGATGACAGCCTTTATACCAAGGTTGTCGCCCGTCGCATGTTGCAGATGACGCGCCAGATCAACACGATGTGGACGCCGCATGTGCAGCAAACCGGGGTAACCTGTTACACCTGCCATCGTGGCAATCCGGTTCCAGCCAATATCTGGTTTAAGAACGATGGTGGCCCACATGCCGGTGGTATGTCGGCTAGCCGTCAGGGTAATAACCTTGCTTCAAAGTCAGTCGGTCTAACATCGCTGCCTTATGATCCGTTTACGATGCTGCTCGCCAAGGGCGCTCAGATCCGGGTTAACGGAAGCGAGGCTTTGCCTACTGGTAAACCCGGTGCAAGCATTCAGGATACCGAAAAGACCTATGCGCTGATGATTCACATGTCGGAATCGCTCGGCGTGAACTGCACCTTCTGTCATAATTCGCGGCAATTCGCGGCTTGGTCGGAAAGCCGTCCGCAACGTGTTCCCGCGTGGCATGGCCTTCGGATGGTTGCGGATGTAAACGAAACCTTCATGGTGTCGCTGCAAGGCGTCTTCCCGGCGAACCGGTTAGGCCCTTCGGGTGATGTGGCGAAAGTCAACTGCGCCACGTGCCACCAAGGCGTCAACAAGCCCCTCTACGGCGTTAGCATGGCGAAAGATTATCCCGAGCTGCGCGTCCCTAATCCCTGAGCGGTTGTTCCACCCAGGCAACTTGAGCCGCGGCTTCTCGGAGCCGCGGTTTTTTTATAGGTGAGCGGTGTTCGATGAAGGCCGTAAAGGCGCTTCGCGCAAATGCGTAAGGTCACGAGAGCCGGTCGCAAAGCATGCAATCCGCAGCGCCTGTGCCCAAGTTTTTACATGGGCAATCACATCATCTGTACTTTTCGTCGCAGATGGTAAGAGAGCGGCCGCTTGGCCGACAAGCGAGGCACCTAGCCTTATCGCTTTGGCTCCATCCAGCCCATGCCGGATGCCGCCCGATGCGATCAACGGCACCTTTGGATAGGCGTTCCGGATATCGATCAGACAATGTGCTGTTGGTATACCCCAATTGCGGAAAACTTCGCCAAGCGATTGGCCAGAAGCCTCGCCCGCGCGTTTACCTTCTACGGCGGCCCAGCTCGTGCCGCCGGCGCCAGCCACATCAATCGCCGCAACGCCACAATCGATCAGCCTTCCTGCGACCTTTGCCGAAATACCGCTGCCTACTTCTTTGACAATCACCGGAACGGTAAGTTTTGCGCAAAGCGCTTGAATGGCAGAGGCGATTCCAGCAAAATTCTGATCGCCCCCTTCCTGCAACGCTTCCTGAAGCGGATTGAGATGCAGAATTAGCGCATCGGCCTCGAGTGTATCAACCGCACGACGTGCCTCGTCTAGTCCCATTCCCGAGACGAGTTGGACGGCACCAAGATTACTATAAATTGGAATATCGGGCGCGGTCCGGCGAAGCGAATGGTTGAGACCATGGCTTCCACCGTTTGCCAGCGCGATTCGCTGAGAGCCTACGCCCATCGCAAAACCCAATTCTTGGGCCGCCTCCGCGATCGTTAGGTTGATCTTCTCAGAAACATCGGGCCCGCCCGTCATGGACGAGGCGAGGTATGGAAGTTTCAGGGACTTACCAAGAAACAAAGATGAAAGATCAATATCGGAGAGGTTGAGTTCTGGGAGCGCATTATGCTCGAACATATACGAATCAAACCCGGCTGGACCGGAATGCGCTGCTGTACCCGATAGAACAATGTCCAGATGGTCACGTTTGCGCCGTTCTATATCGGTCATAAGCGCCATCCAGTCTGGGCGGGTCGGCTTACGCCGACCCGACGCGCGATCAGGGCTTGGTCTTCAGATATGCAATAATATCGGCAACTTCTTGCGGGTTTTTCAAACCGGCGAAGGCCATTTTTGTGCCCGGAACATAGGCTTTCGGGTCGGGAAGATAAGCGGCAAGTGTTGCCTCGTCCCAAACCTGACCTTCTGCTCCCTTGGCGGCCATGGCGTCGGAATATTTGAAATCCGCAATCGAGGCCGTTTTCCGGCCAACGATGCCTTTGAGCGTCGGGCCGATTTTGTTCACGCCCTGCTCGTTCTCGTGGCAGGCCTTGCACTTGATGAATATCTTTTCGCCGCTTGCCGCATCGCCATCCGCAAATGCGGGTGTGGCCAGCAACATAACTGCTGCAATCGACGATATGATCATTTTCTTGGACATTGTGACTGATCCTTCCTAGAGCCAGCCGCTTGTGCGGTGACGACAATCTACGTCTGGCTCCCGGTATTTGGATTAGTCCTGATGCTTCGAATTTTCAAGACCACTTCGGTTAAATGCGCAAGCAAGCTTAGACCGAGAAAGATGGCAATCGTGCCGAGTGTGCCTCCTGTAAGCGCGAAGCGTAAAGCCAGAACCAAAAAGGCCCCAGCCAGAAGCGCCGCTAAAAAGCCTGAAACCGCCGATTTCAACCCTTCTTTCCTCAGATAAAGGCTTAAAAATACAGCTTCAACCACCATAATGCCCAAAATGAGATCGGTAACCCATCCGCTCTGTACCCAATCCGCGACCATGCTCACCGACCTAAAAAGGGTCGGTTGAGTTCGACGACCCTCAAATTGAGCAAAGCTGCAATCGCAACCCAAACGAGATAGGGCACCATCAACAAAGCGCCTGAGTAGGAATACGGTTGAACCGCCAGTAGCGCAATCATCACGGATAGCCATAAAAACGGCACCTCAGCCAGAGCCCAATCGGGTCGGCGAAAGGTGAAAAATAGAATGTTCCACAGCACATTAAACAGCCCATTGCCGATGAATGCGAGGAGAATAAGGATTCGAGCCATTCCCTCCGGTGCGGCCTCCCATCCATAGGCAGCAGAAAAGGCGGCACAGCCTAAGATGATCGTCCAAACCGGACCGAACGCCCAATCTGGCGGCTTCCAAGAGGGATTACGCAATGCCCGATACCATGGACCGATTTCGGTCAAAAATCCCCCTACACCGGCCACCACAAGCGCACCGAGTCCGGCAACCCCTAGGATGGGCAGAAATTCGCTCGAAAATCCAATCATGCCACCTTCGCAAAGCCCAACAAATGGGCCATATCCTTGAAGAAGATTTTAAGATGCGCGATCGGGTCTTTCCGCACCAGCCGCTTTTCCGTGTAGGATTCCCAAGTCAACCGCTGCACATCCTTATCAGCGCACATTTTGACGAAGCGTTCGCGCATGCCATCGCTGCCATACCAAAAGCGCTGCATGATCCCGAGAATGAAAAACACCTTACCATGGTCTTTCATGAACCGCTTACGGGCGGTCAAAAGCGCTTTCGCATCGCCCGTTGAAAGGCACAGATCAACGGCCTCGGCTGCTAATCGCCCCCCAAGCATCGCGTAATAGATACCCTCGCCGGAGGCTGGAGCCACGACGCCCGCCGCATCGCCCGCCAAGAGAACATCCTTCCCATTGTCCCACTTTTTAAGCGGCTTGAGCGGAATAGGCGCACCCTCCTTGCGGATGGTTTCAACCTTATCGAGCCCGGTAATCTTACGCAGGTCCGCCACAGAGCCCTTCAACGAGAAGCCCTTATTCGCGCTGCCCGTACCAATGCTCATGGTGTCGCCATGGGGGAACACCCAAGAATAGAAATCGGGCGATAATGTTCCGCGATAATACACGTCGCAGCGCGCGGGGCTAAAATCGGCCGTACCCATTTCAGGGGATTTTACGATCTCGTGATAGGCAAACACATATGGCATGCGGTCGCCGCCGCGCACGGTGTCACGCGCGACTTTTGATAAGGCGCCATCCGCGCCAATCACTTGGCGGGTACGAACCGTTTGCAGGTCGCCATCTTGATCTTTGTAGGTGATCACGGCCACGCCGTCCGGGTCGCGGCTAAAGCTCTCATAGGTTCCGGTGTGGCGGTCGGCACCCGATTCATGCGCCCGGTTGCGAAGGAATTCATCGAATACATCGCGATCGACCATCCCCACATAGCTGCCGTCAACCGGCATATCGACGCGGCGATCCTTCGGCGACACAATCATGGCGCAGTTGATTTTCGCAACAACCAGCTTGTCCGGAATTTCAAAATCGCGGATCGCGCGAGGGGGGATAGCACCACCGCAGGGCTTTATTCGGCCAGCGCGGTCAAGCATCATGACTTTACGCCCTAAACGGGTAAGGTCATTAGCAGCCGTTGCTCCCGAAGGACCGCCGCCAACCACGACAACATCATAAAGGGACCGGTCAAGCATAGGCTATCCTCCTCTTGCTCCAACATGGGTTTGTGCGCCTTGGCCAAAAGCAATTGGGCCGTTGCTATTTTCCATTTGAACACTGATATCTTTTTGAACACCAATTCTGGCCGCCAGTAGCGATGCGGCGAGGAACAAAGCTGCCTCAAAGGCAAATACGGTTCCATAGGCGCTTACAGGTGACCCGAGCCAGACGCGCATGAGATCGGAGAGGCCGGAGCCCACAAATCCACCAATGCCGAAGGCAACCCCTTGCGCGGCACCAAACAGACCCATTCGGATCCCTTCGCGCGCTTCACCTCCGCCGGCAGCGAGATTGAACATCGATCCAATCGCCGCCACGGCGTAAATACCATTGGCGAGCCCAAGCGCAAAAATGGTTGGAACCAGAGGCCAGCTTGGGCCAATTCGTGTCGCAACGACCAATCCGATAAGCGCTGCGGCAGAACCAACACAGCCGATGACGATCCAGTTTCTAAGCGCCATCAGGCGGCTATTGCTCCACAGCGTGGCCAATAAGCCGACCATAATCATGCCGACAAGCGCCCCGCCATGTTGTGCGCCGCTAAGCAATGCCGTTTCCGATGGGCTCATGCCGAACACGAACGCGCCAAACGGCTCCAAAACAAGCTCTTGCGCGCTATAGGCGAGCATTGAGACAAACACGAAAATCGCAAATCTGCGGGCAGTGTCGTCCTGCCAGACTTCCCGTAAGGCGATCCGGAAAGGTGGCTTTTCCGCTTCGTTCTCCGCTGAACGTTCCGCCACCGGTGCTTTCTCAAGGCGAAACACCGCTACAATCGTTAAGGCAAACGCCCCCAAGCAAACCGCACTCGCAACCAGTAAAAGTCGCTCCGGTGAAAACGGGTGAAGGTAGCGGCCAATCAGACCAGCGGTGGCCACAAAGCCCGCGATCATCATAATCCAGACGATGGTGGCTGCAGCCGCTCGGCGCGTCCGATCAACGCTTTTAGCCAAGAGCACCAAAAGCGAGGTGCCCGCAGCACCGACGCCGATACCAATCAGGCTGAAGCCAATAAATGCCACGACGAGTCCGAGCGTCATATTGTACGTCATCACGCTGATCGAGGACGCCGTGCCAATGCCGCCTAAAGCCAAAACGCCCATACCGCCAATGATCCAAGGCGTACGTTTTCCGCCAATATCGGATCCGTGCCCCCAGCGGGGCCGCATGATTTGCAGCACGTAATGCCAAGTTACCAGCAGTCCGGGGATCAAAGCGGGGAGGGCATATTCCACCACCATCAAGCGATTAACAGTGGAAGTGCACAACACCACAATCGCGCCGATAGAGGTCTGAACCAGACCAAGTCGGACAATTCCAAACCAGCCAAGCCCGTTACCCGCCATCACACTCCCCCCGAGATGGTTCTAACCGCAAAGGCGCTCGCCAGCATGCCAAGCACATAAAACGTGGTGCCGGTTGCATTATAGAATGCCGCTTCCTTTTTCGGATTACGCAAAAGCCTGCGCATTAAGAAGACCTGCGCGGTCAATAAGCCCGCAACAATAAGGGCGTGATAGGGGCGATCCCACCGGATCAAAAGCCCCATGACGACGAGTTGTGGGGCAGCCATTACGGCGCAAGCCAGTTTCGCCGCGTTACCGACCCCCAGCCGGACGGGCAACGAGAGCAGACCCATCTCGCGATCACCCTCAACCGATTTGAAATCATTGAGCGTCATGATGCCATGGGCACCAAAACTATAAAGCAGCGCGAGCGCGATGATTGCGGGCGACGGCACGCCATGCACCATGATGGCGGCCCCTGTGAACCAAGGTAGGCCCTCATAGCAGATCGCGACCGCGCTATTGCCGAGCCAGCCATTTTTCTTAAATCGAAGCGGCGGCATACTGTAGGCCCAGGCGGCTGCGACTCCAAAAAGCGCAGCGAAAAAAACAGTAGGTCCAATCTCGGCCGCGATCAGAAGTGAGAGGCCGGACCATAAAATTCCAATATTGATGCCCCAACGCCCCGGGATTCGCCCAGACGGTATGGGCCGATTGGGTTCGTTGATCGCATCGACATGCCGATCATACCAATCATTCACCGCCTGGCTCGTGCCGCACACCAGGGGGCCGGATAATAGAACGCCCAGAACCAACATGCCCAGATTATCGAGAAACGAAGCGCCGGACGAGATAATGCCGCAAGCGAACGCCCACATTGGGGCGAACCAGGTAATTGGCTTCAATAGTTCAAGAAAAGCCGCCGGTGTTGATGACCGGGGCGCGGACGCTGCGGGTGTCGAAGGCAGGGATACGGACTGAGACATAGACCAAGGCTATGCCTCGTAAAAAATTATGTCAATCTTGATTTACACTTTTTCAAAAAGAAGTGTCACTCTCTGTCGCCAAAGCCTTTATCCTCGATGCCATGGCGGTGCAGTTTGACATACAGGCTTTGACGCGACAGCCCGAGCATATCGGCGGAGCTGGCGCGGTTATTGTCATTGATCTGAAGTGCCGCTTCAATGCAAAGCCGCTCGATAATGTCGGTTGTTTCCCGCACTAAATCTTTCAGCGGTACCTTGCCGACCAGCTTCGTCATCTCGTCAACCGAGCGCAATAGGCTGCGCTTGCTTTGATCATCCGCAACCATCCTACGTGCGACGCGGCGCAAGGTGAAGCCGATGCAGGGTGGATCGCCATCAGGAACGGCGACGCCAGATACTTCGACATCCTCGATTGTACCGAATTGACCGCGTATGACGGTTGAAAACTGCCGTACATTGCCATTCTCAATGACGCTCGAAAACAATAATCCGGTGTCGACGCCGACGCGACCAAGCCACCGGTCGAGCGATTCGCCCCGTGCTTGTTCCTCATTGCCCAATTGGGCACTCTCGAGAAAGGCGGCGTTTGCGGTTAAAATCTTCCGGTCAAAATCTGTCAAAACAAACCCGTCCGGCATGGCCTGAACCATTCGGATTGCTGCCGATTGGCTTTTTGAAACCACGGTTCCACCTGATCCAACCGAGAGCGGAAACAGGCGTACAAGGTAGTAGACCGCGTTGTCTTCGCGAAAAACCGTTGCACTTGCCATGGCCTGTTGATCGCCTTCCAGCGTCAATGCCACCTCGTCCATGCGACCGGAAGAGCGCAAAGTGATCATCATTTCGTCGATCTTAGCACTATCTGAGCCGGAGAAATTGTCGGGGAAATTGGAGCCAATAAGGCGTTTTATATTGCGGTTTAGTAGCGTCGCTGCTGATGGATTGGCTTCCACAACACGGCCTGTGCGCCCATCAATCAACAAAATGGCCTCGGTCGATACTTGCATCAGCAACCGATACCGGGTCTCGGCATGGCGCAGGCGCGAATATTCCTGCTCAATCGATAGCTCGGCTGCGACCAAACGTTGCTGCATCTCGGCAACTGTCCGCATATCGCGGCCAATGGCAATGAAATGGCCGTCTGAGCCCGCGCGCACGACCATGTAGCGGAGGGGAATATCAGCGCCCGTCGAATGTGTGTGATTTACCTGACGCCAGCGTGGCGCTTGCCCTGTTGCTGAATCCTGCAGCAAATCCTTGATTTTAAGACGGCTTTCGACCGTAACTGTATCGATCCAGGGCTTGCCTACCCAGCCCGCAAACATATCTGCCGGAAAATCGGACGACGAAAGAACTTTGTCTATGACAAGGCCATCGGCATCAATAACCAGCGTTACGTCAGCGGAAACGGCCAGCATGCGAGCGGCACTCGTCACGTCGAGCCGGGATAAATCAATGCCAGCCAGCGAACCGTTCGATCCAATTGCGCCTGATGTTAGACCCGAGCTAAGTTCTTTGTTCTTCACGTTAAAATTTCACACTGTGTCACGAGTTTAAGGGGATGTGCGGATGGAATGCTCCGACAATCTCGACGGCCTGCCGGGCATCTAAAACCACGGCATCACAATCGATTTGACGCGATAAATCGGGATGCTCCTCGAAAACCGCACCGCCCACGAGAATGCGGATATAACGGTTTTGCGAGTGATGACGAATAAGCTTGATGACGGATTGAAGAGGTTCCAACAACCGTTCACGACTCATCGACAGACCGATGACATCATAAAAATTGGTGCTAACCATATGAACAATATCATCAAAACTGGCGCGAAGATTACTCGAGACGCTCCATCCGTCTCGCATGAGCAACTCTTCGATGATTCTCAGCCCAAAAGTATGTTGTTCACCTGGAACTGGCACCAGTACCACATTTCCCTTGAATTGGGAATCATCCACCACCGGATCGGCTAATTGGCGGCATTGCCGCAAAATCTGTTGTATGCGGGTCAATCCGAGCGTTACGTCGACGAAACTACACGTATCCGCCGCCCATAAGGCATTCATATGGCGTGCGGCGGGAGCCATCAGGTCAAGCAGAATGCTTTCTAGCGAAATACTCCGCTCCATTAGGCTTTCCACAAAGCGAAACGCTTCGCCATGGTCGGCTGACATAACGAGGCGGGCGAAGCGCTCTAAATCTTGGGTATCGGGCTCAAACCGACCCAATTCGCCGTCGGGTCTTGTCAGGCCGCTCACGCCCAGATTGACTCTTAGCCGGGGAATAATGACGCTTTCAATCGTGCGCGCCAGATCATGCAGGTGATCGCTTGGCCGATTTTTAAGAGGGCTGCGATGGCCGGATTTTGGGTGGTGACTTGCTTCGATATCAGCCTGAAACGATGCCGTATCTCGTGGGTGAACCGGATAGCCACTGGAATAGTCGCTCGCGCCGCTATCGATCGCCCTAGCAGCATCTTCATCACGATCTGAAGGTGCCAAGTTCCCCTCCTCAAAACACTTCTTCGTGTCATCCAACCTTTTCTTAAGAAAACCTTCTCGGTTGGAACGAGAAGGATCACCGTATTGTCTTCGCGAGTCATAAATCGCTCTCGCCGGACGACGCGCGATCGCAACCCAGCTTCAAACCTTTTTATACCGGTAGACTATAAATGTCATTTAAATAAGACGTCAAGATTACTTGACACTTTGTGTTCGGTGAGGTTAGCCTCGGCTCTAGGATAAAGTCCCGGATACCCTTTAACGACGGGGGGACGGGCAATTCGGGAGGCGTCGATGACCACTGATGGCCGTCAGCAAGTTAAACGGACGGGTCTTTATACGGACGCCGAACGGAAGCGGCGTGACGGAACCGTCTGGACGCTCGTTCAGGGTATTCTCGCTCCCTTACAATTTGTTGTCTTTTTGGTGAGTCTTGGTATGGTGATGCGCACGCTCCTGACTGGTGAGGGTGTTGAGGCTGCCCATATCTCGATCCTCATCAAGACCTTTGTCCTCTATACCATCATGGTAACGGGCGCGGTCTGGGAAAAGGTTGTGTTCGGCCAATATCTATTTGCCCCGGCCTTTTTCTGGGAAGACGTCGTTAGCTTCGTCGTTATCGCGCTGCACACCCTTTATCTTTTTGGCCTTCTTTTCGGCTTTATGACGGATGTTCAGCTTTTTGCCATTACGCTAGCAGCCTATGCAACTTATGTCGTTAATGCAGCGCAGTTCCTTCTCAAGCTGCGGGCGGCGAGGCTTCAGTATGAAGAAGAAGCGTTCCGGACGATGGAGGTCGTACAGTGAACCTCCCCTTCAAAGTGAACGGAAACGAATCGACGGCAAAAGGATGTGTTGATCAGCCTGTGCTGCGCGAGCGTGGTCAGCGCGAAGTGTTTTGTGGCTTAACCGGAATTGTCTGGCTGCACCGTAAAATTCAAAATGCCTTCTTCCTCGTTGTTGGCTCGCGCACCTGTGCGCATTTGATCCAGTCTGCTGCCGGTGTGATGATTTTTGCCGAGCCACGCTTTGCGACCGCGATCATCGACGAGCGCGATCTGGCAGGGCTTGCGGATATTGACGACGAACTGGATCGGGTCGTGAACCGCTTGCTCGAGCGCCGCCCCGATATCGAAATGCTTTTTTTGGTGGGCTCCTGCCCGTCGGAAGTGATCAAGCTCGATCTCAAGCGTGCGGCACAGCGGCTCTCTAAAATTCACCTGCCACGGGTTCGCGTGCTGAATTACTCGGGCTCGGGCATTGAGACGACGTTTACGCAGGGCGAAGATGCTTGCCTTGCTGCACTGGTTGCGGATGCGCTGCCTGAAACAAAGCCTGCATCGCTGGTGGTTGTTGGTGCCATTTCCGATGTGGTTGAAGATCAGTTCAACCGAATTTTTGCCGCCATGGGGCTTGAGAATGTCGGCTTTCTGCCCGCGCGGAACGCCCATTCCATGCCGGCCATCGGGCCGGAAACGCATTATATTCTCGCCCAACCTTTCTTAAATGATACGGCTCGGGCGCTGGATGAGCGCGGGGCCAAGCATATCCCGGCTCCGTTCCCGCTGGGTGCAAATGG
>Ga0007801_10000626_pt1 | contig 11581 bp, 11 predicted proteins | sample CryBogmetaGMA2M_FD_60372 | JGI IMG/M metagenome (GOLD analysis project Ga0007801, IMG submission 60372) | Freshwater microbial communities from Crystal Bog, Wisconsin, USA - MA2M | ecosystem: Environmental > Aquatic > Freshwater > Lake | place: Crystal Bog, Wisconsin, USA | collected 2009-07-06
GTTGCATGGTCTTAGCCTCCCATAATAAATACCATTAAACATTATCCAATGGTACATTGCCGGTCAAGCATTAAATCATATGGGCAAGGCTTGCCTAACAAACCAGGGTTTTTTAGACAAAAAACAAAATCCTTAAAAACAAAAGCTTGCGCGTCTAACAATTTTGTCTAAATATTTGCATCGGATTAACCCATTTTCGACTAGCTGGCATTGGCCAAGACTTCCGCTGCCCACTGGTTCAGGCTTTTGCCCTTGGCCTCCGCCATCATGGCAGCGTGGGCATGGACTTCCGGCGCAACGCGTAGCATTATCTTGCCGGAATAGGGCTTCTGGGGTGGCCTACCTGCCTTCTGGCACGTCTCCAAGTAATCCTCCACCGCATCCTGAAAAGCGGTCCGCAATTCGTCCACGGATTCGCCATGGAAACCCACGATGTCGCGGATGCCGGCGATGTGGCCGACAAAGCAAGCGTCCTCGTCGCTGTATTCGATGTGGGCGGCGTAGCCTTGGTACGTCATGGTCTTCATGGTTTGACTCCTGCCTGTTCAAGGAAGGCCCGGGCATCGCGCACTTGGTAAGGCTTGGCCTCCTTCTGCGGATGGGGGCGGTGAAAAGTGCCCACCACGCCGTTCAGCACGAACCGGACGCGGGAGCCGCGCCCCTCGATGGACTGTGCACCCAGCGCGGAAAACAGCAGCTCGATGTTGCGCCATTCCAGCGCGTTCGGTATCGGCGTGGTAAAAATCGCCTCTAGGGTTTTTCGGTGCTTGGCGTTCATCGCCGAATGATAGCATAAAAAGCTATCACTATTCGGCCATACGCTAGACACACTGCTTTGAGTGTCTAAAGGATTTACTTGGCTGTTTTTACCCAACCCCTCGAAAAGGTAAAATTAGCGTATTAACAACATTGTTTCGTACACCAAAAACAGGCCGTGACCGGAACCGTCCCATTTCGGACAGACCTAGTTAAACAGGTTTTTGAGCTAAATTGACCTTTTCGGGGGGTTGGGTAAAAACAGCCAGGCTGCTCTATGCAAAACGCTCTGGGGTCGAGGGCACACTATCGCAAGGTGTCCGGGCCTTCGGGTTGCGCCGAACACGTTACCGGGGGTTAGCAAAAACCCACTTGCAACAAGTGGTGACAGCCGTGGCCATGAATCTTGAGCGGATCGCCACATGGTTGGCAGGCATTCCGTTGGCACCCACACGGACTTCCCACTTTGCGGACCTAATTGCCTAAACCAATTCGCCAACAGTATCTGTAGGTTTTCTGGACTTCGGAAGGGCTGGTTTCAGTTGCAGATAATGTGGGTCCGAACCGGACGATTGCAGGTTCATTTGCAAATAATTCGGGTCAGAACCTTTTTCAGTTGCATTTAATTCGGGCCGAAAAATGCGCTGTTTGCAGGTCCGGTGTGTTTGGATTGCAGGCCGTTACACCTAGCCACAGATGACTTCTTTGGTGTTGGTCAAAAGCTGGACGATTCCTTCCGGGGCAAGCTACGATCCTTCGCAAATTGACTATACTAACGAAGCGTGGTGTTGATTGACGTATAACATGCTTTATTTTGGCGTTACGCGTCATTTTGATGCCTAATACAAAGTTAGGTTATTTGATTACCACATGGCCCCAAGAAAGATTCAGGATACCCAAAAATGAGTAAAGAAATCGAAAATGACGGCGAAGATAACGATAAAATTGCTACTGCCGCTAAAGTAGGAGCCGGTCTCACGGCGGCGGCTAGTGTCGGTAACGGTATAGTTGCTGCCGTCGGCGTAACCACAGCGGCTGAAGCCGCTGCCGTAGCTACAACTGCTGCGGTAACCACAGCTTTAGGCTCTGCTGCTAATGTGGCGGCGGTTGGTTCAGCAATGGTGGCTACAGGTGGTAGTGTGTCTGGTGGCATAGCCGCTACTGCAACGGCGGCTACGCTCACAGGAGGAGCAGCGGCTGGTTCTTCTGTAGCAGCAGCCCTTGGAACAGCATCAACTGTACCTGCTTTAGCCACAACACTAGCGACGGCTGGAGGCGGTACACTAGCCTCTGGTGGTGCAGGTATGGCTGGTGGAGTTGCCGTAATTGCAGCGGAAGCGGGTACGGTTGCAAGTACCACAGTAATGAGCACAATGACTACCGCAGTATTATCCGCTGTTGCTACTCCTGTACTAATAGCCGGAGGTGTTGCAATAGTTGGCTTTGCTGGGTACAAAGCATATCAATGGTGGAGTGAAGCGGCGTAGGTTTGGTTGCGGCTCCATCGCGAGGCCGTAAGGCGCAATAGCGGTACTCCGCGTATTGCGCCGAATGGATAAAAAAAGCAAAATTCATGAATGTCCGGCGTTGTCTCTCTACCCACCCGCCTAACCCGCCGTTCCAGCCGACCAGCGTCATCGTTTGGCGTGTTCATTCTGGCTTCTCCTGCGCGGGCGGCTGAACGGAGGCGTTAGGCTGCTAGGGCTAACGCGAGCGTGCCTAATGTTTGAGTTAATCATGGTAGTTAAATTGGAGAGAAATATGAAATACTACATTGCTAATCGCACTAAAAAGGTCAGTCTACTTATTGGACGCAAAGCCAACATCAAAGGTTGGTGCCCTGTATGCGAAGATGAAGGAGACATTCAGAGTTGCTGCAATAGATGTTATCAGTGTTGTGACTGTTGAGCAGTGATCAGCCTCGCCACGGCAGGGCCATAGGGTACACTGTAAACGTTCACCTCCTTGTCGCCAATTTCCATTGACTGGTTCACAATGCGCGTCAAATTGGGGTTGTAAGCCCTAACCGGCGGAATTTGTCCAGACAGCCAAAATGGCCGATTGACTAAAACCGAGAAAAGTCCAATAACGGCTAAACTAAACGATTCGCATAGATGGGAAACCCATAATTCGCGGTTTCCGTATGGTAAGCCATACCGATAGGGTTTTTCGTATATTCAGAAATGTGTTTCCCGAGCGATTTTGCCCGTCGTATTAGCAGTGTCGGAATACAAGTGTTTTCCGACACAATCGGCAAGCGCGCTACCGCCAAAACCGGGCATGTAGACAATGGACGTTCTTTCCAAGATGGCAGATGGGTGACGCTACTGATGGGTATTATGAGAGAGACATTTGCCACTTTTGGACGCTGTGAGACTTTTCGCGGATTCAGTCAAAAACACCCTGATACGACTGTTGGGTCAACCCGTTTAGCGAATTGGACAAATTCCGCCGGTTTGGGCTTACAACCCCTAGTAGGCCAACTTTGATGCGTCTCAAAATTTAGGGCCGAGGGTTTTTGATACGTTGATTTCGAGACCTGATTTGAGACATTTTTATGCTTGAAATGGGCTAGTTTTCAAAGTGTTGTGGAATGTCTCATAAACCTCCGTTTTTGGACACGTATCCTCATACAACAATCGAAGGGGTAGGCGTAAGGATTCCTTCGTAAATGAGTAACATCGTACCCAACTGCATGTTTTGTAAGGTCTGACTATGAAAACGTTCGTTTTGATGAAACATATATGACCATGAAAACCATCGGATATAACAGACAGATTCTGCACAAAAAACCACGGAAATGACCTATTTTTCGACACCTACTGTCCATTCCATAGGAATTTGGCCTACATGGACGCTACGGAAACGTGTCAGTGAGGTCGTAAAAGCGGCAAAGATGCCTTGTTACTCATTTACGCAGCAATCCTTACGCCTACCCAAATGGTCATCTTCGAAAAAGTCGTACAATTTTTTCCCTTTGGTGCGGTGACCCCTTAGCGTACATTTCTGTACCGTTGGACTTCAGACCCCATAAACGACCGTTTCGGCACTCCCGCCCCGTATTCCACATAGTTTTTTATAAATTATCCGAACAAACGTGACGGTTACCCGGTTTTGCCAAGGCGTGTTAAAAGGGCGAGGGGGAATAGTCGTCGTCTCCCTGGTTTTCTTCTTCCGGCTCCGGCGGGTCGGCCAGCCGGGCCTTGTCCTTTTCCCATTCCCCCCGAAACCACGCCTCGACCGGGGCGGGCCATTCGCCGTTCTCCATGGCTTTCTTGCTTGCGGGGTCGGCAACGCGCAGCCATGCATCCCAGTGCCGGTCGATGAATGCGGCGGCCCCGGCTTCCCAGGCCCGGTCTTCGGCCTCCTGCCGCCGCCTGGCCTCGTCTTGGGCGGCTTGCTCGGCTTTGCGGCGTTCCTCGGCTTGCCGTTTCGCTAGGTCGTCGGCGGTTTGCCGGTCGCGGGCGGCCTTGGCCTTCGCCAAGTCGGCGGACAGGTCGAGGATGGAGCGGTCGGCCGCGGCCAGTTCGCGCTCGATCCGGCCGATCTCCTGCGCGGCGGCCAGGCGGGCGTTGGCCTCGTCCGCCATGCGCCGCGCCACGTCGCTGGTTTCGCCCCGGCGGACGAGGCCGGAGACGGCCGGCCCCAGGTGCCGGGTGGGGGCGCGGTCGATGCCCTGGGCCTCCAAGCTGCGGTGGTCGATGCGCTCGGCACTGCCTGCGCGTTCCAGCGCCTGGTTGGCCAGGCCGGCCCAAACCAGCCTGAGCGTGTCGATTGCGTTGGCCGTGCCGACGCCGCCGCCCATGTTGTGGGCCACCAGGTCAAGGGCGCGGGCCTTGTTGCCGAGGGTGCCGTCGGGGTTGACGGTGTTGGTCGAGGTGAGGATGTGGGCGTGGTGGTTGCGGTGGTCGCCGTCCCGCCCCGGCGCGTGGATGGCGACGTCGGCCGCCACTTGGTAGGTGTCGGCAATGTGCCGCGCCAAGCCGAGGGCAAGCTGGCGGCGCTGCCCGCCGTCCAGTTCGTCGGGCAGGGCGACCACGAACTCGCGGGCCACCTGGGCATCCTGCCGCTTGTTCTTCGCCTCCACCGCGTTCCACAGTTCGGCCCGGCCGGGCCGCCAGGCAACCCCGGCAGGGAGGACGATCTCGGCATGCGTGACCCCGCGCTTTTTCGTGTAGTCGTGGATCTCGCCTGTGCGCCGGTCCACGATCCGCGACGCGGACCGGTAGGCGGCGGCGCCGGTTGTCGAGCGGCCGGACTTGCGGCTGACGAGCTTGGCGCTCAAGTGGTAGATGGACATGGCTTCAAACCGGATAATTTGGCGGGGCTAAACATACAGGTCGGCGGCGGCCTTGCTCTTGCCTCTGCCCCCGGCAGGGCGCACGCAAACGAGGAACGAGTTTGCATTAAGTGCACCCTTTGCTTTCGCTCGGGGATAAGGACACCCATTATTTTACACTTTTGTCGTCATTCTGGGGTCATAGTACAATCGGATGCATTCGACATAACTGGGGGATACAGGGTCATGGCGGGAATAGACGACACCATAGCGACACTGGAAACCAAGCTGAAACAGGCCAAGGCTAGGAAACAACAACTTGAGGCAAGGAAACGGGCGATTGATTCAAAGAAGAACCGGGCAAACGATACGAGGCGGAAAATCTTGGTCGGCGCGGCCATCCTCGCCAAAGTCGAGCAGGGGGAGTGGCCCAAGGCTCGGTTGCTGGAGATGATGGACCCGTTCCTGACCCGGCCCGACGATAGGGCGCTGTTTGGATTGGGTGACAAGCAAGATTTTACGGTTTCTGTCGAGTCGGTTTCGCCACCGGTGGTAACGCCAGAAAAAAGTGCGGTTGCTGAACCCGGCAGTGAACGTGAACAGGCCGGGAAAAGCTAAGGCATCACGGGGCCATGTGTAAAAATTCGGCCGGTTTTAGGATGGCGATGGCTCGGTATGGATGCAGAATTTGCAAATCCGGGTCGCTGGATACGATGATTTCAGCCTCTGCGGCCAAGGCCAGTTCCAAAAACTTATTGTCCTCGGGGTCCCGGCAATCGAAGACTGCCGCCTTGACGTCATGCCAGGCGGATTTTTCCCGGTAGAGTTCGACAAACGCAAGCCTGTCGTCAAGGGTGCGGTAGGCGTTGAATTTTTCCCGCCGCATCACGCGGTCGAGTTCGGCGAAGGTGGCGGCGGAAACACACACCTCAAATTCGCCGAGGGCTTTCGCGTAGGCTTGTCCGGGGGTGGAATCAACCCGCAGGGCGGCACTCACCAACGTCCCCGTGTCAATGACGATCCGCTTATCGAAGCTCATGGACCAGCCGGTTGACGTCCTCGTCCGTCAGTTCGTCGGTGGCAGGGTTCGGGTTTAGCCGTATCCTCTGGCGGTAGGCTTCATAGGCGGCAACCGCCTCGTCCCGCTTCGCCTGGCTCGCAAAGAGCTTCTTGAGGTCTTCGGGCGAAATGATGAAAGCCAACGGTCGGCCGCGCCGGGTGATGGCGACCGGCTCCCGCTGGGCGGTGTCGAGGACTTCCCCAAAACGGTTCTGGGCCTCGGTCGAGGTGAGGGTTATCACGGGCATACTCCACAAATTTGGTGGCTGTTTTAGCTATTTTAGCTAGTTTGTGAATTTTCCCCAACCATCCATTCCGAGTGACCCGTCGCCGCGTGGCCAGAAAATAGGGCTAAACAAGCCACAAGTAGGCCGCTGTCGGCAAATTCGGGGCGTGAACCTGTGCCTTGGTGGGTTATTGCGTGGTTGGTCGGCCTGATTTCGGCGGCAGAGTCGGAATATACCCGTTTTTTCGGATTTTAAGCCCGATTTAAAGCGTTTAACGCAGCACCCCGCTACAACCCTTGCTTCCTCATTGCGTTTGAGGCTTGTGACGCTTCTGCGGTGGATTCCTGCATAGATTTTTGATGGTTCGTCACCCTTGTTTGATCTTTTTGGCCTAGGGATGCCTGTTTTGGCATGCATGGCATTTCAACGAGGATGGGTAGGCGTAAGGATTCCTTCGTAAATGAGTAACAAGGCATCTTTGCCGCTTTTACGACCTCGCTGGCACGACTTCACAGCGTCTACATAGGCCAAATTTCCATGGAATGGACAAGAGGTGTCGAAAAATAGGTTTTTTTATTGGTTTTATGTGCAGAATCTGTTCGTTAAATCCGACCGTTTCTATGGTCATTTATGGTTCATAAAATTGATCTTTTTAATAGTCATGCCTTATAAGACATGTAGTTGGGTATGATGTTACTCATTTACGAAGGAATCCTTACGCCCACCCAGGATCATCCGTTCTTTGGGCATCACCCGCTTTTGGCGCTCTTGCTCTTTGGACGGGCTTGGTCTGTGCCAGTGGCTATACGTTTCCTGCTGTCTTCGCCATGTGACCCTCTTAAAAAACGCTTTTGCTTTTGCTCTGTGTGGCCCTGCCATCCTGAAAAAATCTCGAATTGGCTGTTTTGGTCAAACTAGCAGGAAGGCAAGCCAGGCTAACAGTGGCGGTGGTCGTGGGCTGTCTGCTTTTATCGCTCTTGATCGCTTTGGCCGACCGGCAATGTCGAGTTTTCCACAGAAGGCCGCCGCTAACTACAGGAGATTTAACTACAGAGCTTAGATTAAAGAAGATTTCTATAAGGTGTAGATAGGGAAAGGGTGGAGAGATTCAGCGTAGAAAGGGTGGAGAGATTCAGCGTAGAAAGGGTGGAGAGATTCAGCGGGGATAACTTTCCCGTTTCACAGGCTTGCACACAGCAAAAAAGCCGGTCAGCTTGCGCTTTCCGGCTTCCGTTTGCCCCTGCACTACGATGGCCTATGGGTTGCTCACAACCAGCTTGCCGATGATCCATTTTTGAGCAAAACCCATAAAGGCCCGGTCGTAGTGGCGGGGCTTCCTCTCCGCTGGAAGACCGTCCGCCCATGCGTCAAACGCGGTTTTGCAAGCGTAGGGGTCAAGGTTCGGATACATCCCCCGGAACCGCGCTACAGTTGCCGGTTTGAGAAACTTTTCCGGCGGGGGTGGCGGAGGGGGAACCAGTGCCAAAACTGGCGGCATCCGGTTCGTGTCGACTTGGAATGGCTCCCTTGCCAGTTCGGGGGGAATGGAGGGGGTGGAAAGGTTGCTTATCACCAAGCCAGATTTCTGCCCCCGGTAGCCTCTCTGCTGCGTAATGATCAGGCCCGAGTGAACGGCCAAAAGCGCATTGACTTGCACAAGGGCATCACGGCGAAAATCCCGAATATCCTTGTATTCGTTTCCCGTCTGTTCATGCAGCCACTCCCAAGCTAGAAAGCGCGGTTTGTCGTCCTTCATGGCGCGGAAGGCTTCACGGTTTAGGATGGCGTAAAGGTCAATCCCTAGTGAACTGTCTTTGATGTGCCGTATTACTCGAATATCGAGTGGGGAGGGTAATGTCTTAACGGCTTCAAAAAACTTTTCGCTAACCTCGATCCAGCTTCCACACGTTCCAAAAGCAGAGAGTTGATCGGTATCTTTGTCGCTCCACCATAAAATCCCTTCCTGCGCGACTTGCATATTGAGCCAAGCCCTACCATTACAACCTTCACCTGTGAGCGAATACTCAAAGCTTATAAGCGAATTAAAAAGCCTTTCCATTTGTTCCCGTACTCGTCTTGCATCGCTGCGTTCTCCGCCTCGACTAGGGTCAAGGCCAAGTTTAATAAGAAAATCGGATAGACGGTTTCCAAGTTCGAGACGGCGACTTTGAGTGCGTAAAATCTCAGTCACGATCCAAATCAGAATAAGACGTGGAATAATACCGTAAGGGTATCCCATACAAATATCCTTTCTCGTTTTTGGGTCTTTCCTATAGATTGGTTGGATTCTCAAAGTGAGATTGCCGTTATTCCTGCTCCATGTCGGCACGTCTCCGGGATCACTGTGCGGCAGGGTGCAAAGTATCAACTCACGCGCCAGAAAGACAACATCCTTGGGGGTTGCCGGCGTGGTGTAAATCTCAACAGCCTCCACTGCTTGACACCTTTGCCGCTTGCTTGAGGGCTTCTTGTCGTCGATAATATCGCTCATTTTTCGGCCTTTTCTTACGAAACTATACTCAATCCTTGCTTCTGCACTATCGCCGATAGCTTGAGTGCCATTCCACTTGGATGCTTAACGCCTGTTTCAAATTTTTGGATCGTTGATTCACTGGTATTTATATAACGAGCAAAAAAAGGCTGGCTGACATTATTTTTTCGCGGATAAGTTTTATCTGCTGCGGTCCAATATATGGTGGCACAAAAAGTCAGGATTCATCAAAATCACGCATTGTTGCCTTATCAATCGCTCCTGCTCGGTATAAACCTTCAGCCGTGCTATGAATAGCTTCAAAAGCATCACTTACTTGAATTTTAGTTTTTTTACCACGGTACTAATCTAATAATTACGTTCAAATGTGATTTTTAAACGTGTTCCTGTAGCCTGTGCAAACCGTCTCAGTGTACTAGCGGAAGGAAGCCGTTTACCACTTTCCATACGCGCAATTGCAGATTGCGTAGTTTTCATACGATCAGCAAGCTCTTCCTGAGTGAGTCCAGCCTTACTTCTTGTCTCAATAAGAGACTGTGCTAATTCAAATTCAGTTGCGAGAAGATCATACTCTTCCTTATATATTGAATCATTACTCCATTCTTCATGCAGTTTTATAATTTTTGTCATTTTAAAATCTCCTTCGCTCTTTCTAGCGACAACTCAATTTCATGACGCGGTGTTTTTTGAGTTTTCTTCACAAAAACGCGCACCACTACAACTCGCTTGCCCTTGGCTGTAACGTAAATCGCACGAGCAATACCGTCTTTACCCGTCATACGAATTTCCCACAAGGCTCCTTCAATATGCTTGATATGAGGCTCTCCAACACGCTCCAAGCCGACGCTCTCGATAAGAAAGGCAATGCGGGTGAATTTAGCGCGCATATCAGGGGGCAACTCGGATAATTCCGCGTCTACCGTCTTACCAAGAGTTTCAACTGTCCAAGCCATGAAAACAACAATATAGCATTATTGATATAATTTCAATAAAAATCTGGTCTGCTTATTTTTTGTGGCCAAATAGCTTTTGCCACAGCTTGCCCTTGTTGGCGGTCGCATCTGGTTCTAGCGACGATGGGGGAACTGGTGCGGTTTCCTGCTGCTGCTCGGGCTGGTGGGTGAGTAGAGCGGTAAGCTTTCCTTGTGCCTCCCTTCGCTCTGTCTCTGACTGGTCAAGGCGGCGGCGTAGATCGGTTATCGTTTCCTGTAGCTGTTGCCGTTCTCGCTCCCGTTCCTCCCGCAAACGTTTCACTTCTTGCCGCAAACTACGGGCACTCTCTACCGTTTCCTGTTGCGAATTGGACATAGATTGGTTTTCGTCTTGGTTTACTGGCTTGTAAACGCGGTGTAGTTCAGCTGGGTCAATGAGCCATTGCCCTCTCTCGTCTTTTGCGGCTGAAATAGTGCCTTTTTTTATAGCCTTGAAGATGGCTGGCTTGGTCATTCCGACAGCTTCAGCCGCTTCCTTGAGTGTATACATTGTCGTTTCCCATCGTTAATTGGTTGCCTTTTAGAACTATTAACCAGTAAACCGCCTATGTCAACGTAAAATAACTCTGTAAACGATTAAAACGCTAACGGTTTGCGGTTGCTTGTGGCAATTTTGGGCCTAGTGCGCAATGGAACACATCAAGAATCCAACGGATCGTAGAGAATTTGAGGAAACAAGGCGAGCAAGTAGATAATGGGGTCTGGGGCGCAATGGAACAGAAAAAGTAGTTAAGCATAGGATGCACTACAAATTGCATTTACTCCCTTGTCATTCCAATTTTGGAAACTTTGTAACAGGTTTGCCGCTTCTGGGTAAATTGCCAATATGGCGCAGGAGGTTTTCCATCTGCTTGGGTGTCAACGGTGGGCCTTGGGCAAGGTGGCGTTGCACCCGCTCGGCCTTGCCCTGAAGCGTGAAGGTGCAGGGCAGATGGTAAAGGGCATCTTGGCGGACCCGGTGGATCAGGTACTCGGCGGGGTTGAACGCGGGCGAGTACGCCGGGGTGTGCAGGAAGGCGAGGCTGACGGTTGCCAATCCCGCCCAGGCGGGGTCTTCGGCGATGACCGCCAGCAGTTCGACGACGGCGGACTTCATCGCGGCCCGGTGGATGGTGGCATTGTCGAGGATCACGGTAATCCAGTGGCACCCCAACTGGGCATAGCGCAACACCAGCAGGAGGATGGCCACCACCGCGTCTTCGGTTTTGCTTTCCTTACGGAAATCGACATGGGTTGTGCCCCGTTGCAGGTCAACGCTGAGGAAGCCGTTCAGCCGGGTGCGGTTGCGCTCGTCGCTCGGCACGCTCGGCGCGGCGTTTTTCGGCGCCCACGCGTAGTGGGTGTCGGGGACGGACTGGAGCGAAAACTCATCCAGCGCCACGAGGACGCCATCCGGCGGAAGTTCGGCTATTTTTTTTTAAGCCGGCCACGAATTCGGCGCGTTTCGCCGGTTTGGCGGGCCCGTAGTCCCGGTGCGCGCGCTGGTGCGAGAGGCCGAACTGGTGGAAAAGCTGTTGCATGCGCCCGACCCCCAGATGGATGCCCCACTTCTGGCCGATCAGGGCTTGTGCCAGCGTACCTGTCCACTGGTAGCTGTCCAGGCCATAATCGGCGGGCGTCTTGTGCAGAATAATGTAGCGTAGGACCTTGCGCTGCTGGGGCGACAAAGCCTGCGGGACGGACCGCCGCTCGGGGGCGAGCAGGGCGTCGAAGCCGCCATGGAGGTAACGGTCGAACCAATGCTCCAAGGAGTGCCGGTGGACCTTTTGCTCGCGGC
>Ga0007801_10000628_pt1 | contig 11572 bp, 13 predicted proteins | sample CryBogmetaGMA2M_FD_60372 | JGI IMG/M metagenome (GOLD analysis project Ga0007801, IMG submission 60372) | Freshwater microbial communities from Crystal Bog, Wisconsin, USA - MA2M | ecosystem: Environmental > Aquatic > Freshwater > Lake | place: Crystal Bog, Wisconsin, USA | collected 2009-07-06
AACTTTGAAAAGGCTTTTGATTTCAACCCTAGAACTCACTTGAAGGGATGATTGCCATGACCAAAATTAATACCACATGGATTGAAGCGAGCATTGTCGAGAATGAAGTACACATGAGTATCGTGGAACTTTCTCATGCCTCTCGTACCCCTCAAGAACTAATCATGTCTTGGGTATCAGAAGGCGTCTTAAGCCCTGCTGGATCATCCCCAGAAGACTGGCGCTTTAGCGGAGATTCTCTGAGAAGAGCTAAAACTGCAGCACATCTCACACATGATTTGGAGCTAAATGTTCCGGGCGTTGCCCTAGCCCTCGATCTCTTAGATGAAATCGCACAACTTCGTGCGCGTCTAAATCTTAAATAAGTAAACTCAAGACTCGGAGCGGCTTAATAGCAGCTCCCAGCGTTGTAGCTTTTGATCTAGCAGAGCAGTAATTTCTGTTAAACGGGCTTGCATGCTAGCTGCTAACTCAGGCTCATTCTTATATAGATCTGGGTTACTCATTGCAATTCCAATATCAGCTTGCTCAGTTTCAAGTTCTTCAATTTGCAAAGGCAAGGTTTCTAATTCTTGGCGCTCTTTACCATTCAGCTTTTGCACTCCACTCTTCGCAACTGCCTTTGCCTCTGCCTGAGGTGCTGCTTTTACTTCAACCTTAGGGATTGATTTGTCAGAGCCATTGCTAGCTCGAATCTTGTCAGAGCGGGCCTTTTGGATCTTCCAATCCTCATACCCCCCTTCATACTCTCGCCAGAAGCCATCACCTTCATTAGCAATAATGCTGGTAACAACGTTATCCAAGAAATAACGGTCATGGCTTACCAAGAAAACAGTGCCCTTGTAATCTTGAAGCAGTTGCTCAAGTAGGTCTAAGGTATCGATATCTAAGTCATTTGTTGGCTCGTCTAACACCAAGACATTTGCTGGCCTTGCAAATAGACGGGCCAGTAATAATCGATTGCGCTCCCCGCCAGATAAAGTACTTACTGGCGAATTGGTACGCTCAGGCGCAAATAAGAAATCACTTAAATAGCTCTTGACGTGTTTCTTATTGCCATTAATTTCGATCCACTCACTACCTGGGCTAATGTAGTCCTCAAGTGACGCGTTGAGATCTAAACCTTCACGCATTTGGTCAAAATAGGCAACTTCAATTCGGGTACCCATGGTTGCGGTACCGGAGTCTGGCGCAATCGTACCCAATATGAGCTTGAGTAATGTCGTCTTGCCTGAACCATTGGGACCCAATAAGCCTACTTTATCGCCGCGTAATATCGTGGCTGTAAAGTCTTGCACAATTGGCCGATCGTATGTCTTACTGATATTTTGAAGATCCGCCACAATCTTACCGCTACGGTCGCCTGCAGAGACGGCTAATTTCACTTGTCCCATGGCATCTCGACGCTCAGCGCGTCTAGTCCGCAAATTTTCTAAACGGGCAATACGGGCTACGCTTCTTGTTCTGCGTGCCTCTACCCCTTTACGAATCCACACCTCTTCTTGTGCTAATAATTTATCAGCCCTAGCATTAGCCAAGGACTCTGCATTGAGCTCTTGATCCTTTAATACTTCGTATTGTGTAAAGTTTCCTGGATAGCTGCGGAGAATTCCGCGATCTAGCTCAACAATTTGGGTACAGACGTTATCCAAGAAAGCGCGGTCATGAGTAATCAGAATGACTGAACCTTGATACTCTTTGAGTAGTTCTTCTAACCACGCAATCGAATCTAAATCTAGATGGTTGGTTGGTTCGTCCAAGAGTAAAACATCGGGCATCTCAACCAAAGCCCGAGCAAGAGCTACCCGTTTTTTAGTGCCGCCCGATAGTGTGTTGATTTTGGCATCAGCTTCTAAATGTAGTCGATCGAGTGTTTCATGAACCCGCTGCTCCCAATTCCAGCCACTTAAGGCTTCTAATTGGGATTGAACTTCATCAAGGCGATGATGTGATGCATCATCCCATTCACCTACGCTTAATGCCTCATATTCTTCACGTAATGCTTTGGCCTGGGCTACGCCCTTTGATACAGCATCAAATACAGTCTCTTGTGCTTCGAAGATAGGCTCTTGTGGAACATAGGCAATCCGCAAGCCCTGTTGGTATTGCAAGAGACCATCATCCATTTTTTCAATACCAGCCAGGATCTTTAAAAGCGAAGATTTGCCAGTGCCATTGCGGCCAATTAAGCCAACACGTTCACCAGATTCCAGCGAGAAAGCGGTATTTGCGAGGAGGTCTACATGGCCAAAAGCCAGTTTTGCATCAGTAAGTACGATTAAAGCCATGGCGACATTATCGTCACTTCTGTAAAAGGGAGTTTATTTTCCTGATTTACCGGGTGCTCACAAAAAAATAGAGCCCCTTAGGGGCCCTATCTCAAGAACTAGGAACTGAATTCTTAGAACTTGTAAGTCACACCGACAGCAGGCATAAATGGGTTCAAAGTCAATTTACCCAAATTAGTATTGCCTTGGACAGTATTCACGTTAGTACTCATTGTTGCGTATTTCAAGTCAACGTTCATACCCCAGTTTTTATCAAACATGTAATCTGCACCAACTTGCGCTACTACACCCAGGCTAGACTGATCAACCTGAACGCTATTACCAAGGGCTGGGAAGTTTTGACGATTGCCGAAGATGGTGTAGTTCACACCAGCGCCAACATAAGGCTTGAAAGCGCCAAGGTCAGTGAAGTGATACTGAATCAAGAGTGATGGTGGTAAGGCAGAAATCTTACCAACGTTTGTATTGCCTGAACCAGCAGTAATGTTGACTTGCTGTGGCCATGTTAATACCAACTCAGCCGCAATATTCTTAGTAAAGAAATAGGAAACATCAAACTCAGGAATCCATTGATTTTTTGCTTTTATGTTTGCATCTTGAACTGTTTGGGACTGGCCGTTTTGCCATAACAGATCCACTGCACGTACACGCAACATCCATGGATTCTCTTCTGCTGCTTGCGCATGTGCTGCAATAGGAGCCAAGGAAGCTACTGCGGCCATTGCCGCCACTAGTGATTTAAGACGCATGATGATTCCTCTTTCTGTTATCAATTTTGATAGGACTATTTTCAAATTGATGAAGAGCGGGGAATTTGATGTAAATCAAATTGAATACTGCATAGAATTTTTTAATAGCTTAAAAGCAACACTGTTAGGCTGCTTCTTTGATCTAGATCAAATGGACTCGGACTTACCCTTATTCAAGAGTTAAAGGACCTTTGAGTAAGTGCCCTTAGCCTGTGATTCTCTGAGATGACGATCAAAGGTCATTGCTACGCGCCTTGCCAACAGGCGCCCCTTGATGGGCACTTGCATCCTAAGTCCCTGCCACTCTAGGAGACCAGCATTTTCCAAATCTTTAAGCTCTTCTATCTCAGTCTTAAAGTAATTTGAGAAATCGATTTGATGTGTACTTGCAAATGTGTCAGTATTGAGCGCGAATTGGCACATCAATTCACCAATAAGCTCACGACGTAATAAATCATCTTGATTTAATTGCATTCCACGTAACACTGGTAAATGCCCCGCATCTAAGGCGGCATAGTACTCATCTAAAGTGCGTACATTTTGTGAGTAGCAATCATCCACCTTCCCAATCGAGGAGATACCAAAGGCTAACAGATCACACTCCGCCTGAGTGGAGTAGCCTTGGAAATTGCGGTGCAGCTTACCCTCTTTTTGGGCGATCGCCAACTCGTCATCTGGCTTTGCAAAATGATCCATACCAATAAATACATATCCCGCTTGTGTCAGACGATCGATCGTATTGGAGAGAATATCCAGCTTATCAGCAGCAGGAGGTAAATCTGCTTCAGAAATACGGCGCTGTGGCTTAAAGATATGCGGCAAATGTGCATAGTTATAAACCGATAAGCGATCAGGGCTCATTGCCAATACCGCCTCAACCGTTTCCTTAAAGGTCTCTGGTGTTTGCTTTGGTAAGCCATAAATTAAATCCACGCTTCTAGACTTAAACCCATATTTTCTAGACCAATCCAATACTGCTTGGGTTTCCTCAATCGTCTGCACCCGATGAACAGCTTCTTGTACCGCCAGATTAAAGTCTTGAACACCCAGACTAATACGGTTAAAGCCAAGCTTGGCTAATAAAGCAATATCTTTCTCAGTTACGCGCCGTGGGTCTATTTCAATCGAGTATTCGCCACCAGGCAATAAATCAAAATACTGACGGGTGTAATGCATTAACTCAGTCATTTCTTCATGAGATAGAAATGTTGGGGTGCCTCCACCCCAATGGAGTTGAGTAATGGGGATCTTTTGATTAATGCCCATAGCACCACACACCATAGCCATTTCTTTGGCTAGATACTTGATGTACTTTGCACTTCTACCGTGATCTTTAGTAATGATTTTGTTACAACCGCAGTAGTAGCAAATATTTGGACAGAATGGCAGATGAAAATACAGTGATAAAGGTTCGCTCGCCTTTGCAACCCGCTTCAATGCCCCCAAATAATCAGCTTCACAAAATTCATTATGAAAACGGTCTGCACTCGGGTAAGAGGTATACCGCGGGCCATTGATATCGAACTTTTGCAATAACTCTGGGTGAAATAAAACTTCTTTTTCTTCCACTTGGCATTGATTTACTACAGAGTTCATAAAGAGCTTTATTAGATTGGAATTACTTAGACGAGTAATCTAGCGCTACTGCTTCTGCTACTTTAATCCCATCCACACCTGCAGACAAGATGCCACCGGCATATCCGGCACCTTCGCCCGCTGGATAGAGACCTTTGATATTTAAGCTCTGAAAATTAGGGCCACGTGTGATACGCAAAGGTGAGGATGTTCTAGTTTCTACGCCTGTTAAGACGGCATCTTTCAAAGAGAAACCTTTAATTTGCTTTTCAAAGGCTGGTAATGCCTCACGGATCGCCTCAATTGCGTAGGCTGGCAAACTCTCTGCTAGGTCGGTTAAATGAACCCCCGGCTTATACGATGGGATCACGCTACCAAATTGGGTCGAGGCTTTGCCTTCCAAAAAATCTCCCACTAGCTGGCCTGGTGCTTCGTATGTGCCACCACCAAGCTCGAACGCTTTAGACTCTATTGCACGTTGAAACTCGATCCCAGCCATCGGGCCGCCAGGATAATCATCTGGTGTAATACCAACCACAATGCCTGCATTTGCATTACGCTCGTTTCGTGAGTACTGACTCATACCATTGGTCACTACGCGGTTTGGCTCCGAAGTTGCAGCCACTACTGTTCCTCCAGGACACATACAGAAACTGTAGACTGAGCGCCCATTTTTAGCATGATGCACAAGCTTGTAATCCGCAGCCCCAATTAACTCGTTACCTGCGTGGGGACCTAAGCGTGCCCTATCTATCAGCGATTGAGGATGCTCAATTCGGAACCCAACTGAAAAAGGTTTTGCCTCCATAAACACACCAGCATCATGAAGTGCCTGAAAAGTATCGCGTGCACTATGACCAAGCGCCAAGACAACATGATCTGCAGCTAGATCTTCATGTCCTTCAATCTTGACACCAGTAATTTGATCATTTCGGATATCAAATCCGATCACTTTTTGTGAAAAGCGAATCTCGCCCCCAAGATCAATAATTTCTTGGCGCATCTTCTCAACTACACCAACCAGTCGGAATGTACCGATATGAGGTTTAGCAACATACAGAATTTCTGCTGGCGCACCTGCTTTTACAAACTCATTAATAACTTTACGGCCATAAAACTGAGGATCTTTAATCTGGCTATATAACTTACCGTCTGAGAATGTCCCTGCTCCACCCTCACCAAATTGCACATTCGATTCAGGATTGAGGATATTTTTACGCCATAAACCCCAAGTATCTTGGGTGCGCTCACGAACTTTCTTGCCGCGCTCCAGCACAATAGGTTTAAAACCCATCTGCGCCAGAACTAAGGCTGCAAATATTCCACAGGGGCCAAAACCAATCACTACTGGACGTAATGACTTACCGTTAGCAATTGACTCAGGCGCTTTGGCCTTGAAGTGATAACTCGTATCAGGCGATATTCTTACGTGGGTATTACCATCAAACTTGCTGAGAATGGCTTCTTCATTTTTAACTGAGAGGTCTACCGTATAGATAAAAGAAAGCGCTACATTTTTTCTGGCATCGTAGCTACGCTTAAAGACCTCAAACCCAAGCAAGTCCTTAGCAGGCAAATTCAGGCGTTTCAGAATCGCCGCCTCCACAGCTTCTGGGGCATGGTCGATTGGCAAACGCAGTTCAGTAATACGAATCATGGGGCTCTACGATACACAGTAATTTGAGGCTATTTGCTAAGTATTTGAAGACTCTCATGGCAAATAATACTGGTTAAAGCTTGGCTAGAGCTATTGGCAGGTGATAATGCGGCATGGCTCTACGCGCAACTATCCACAAAGCCGACCTTCACGTCGCAGACTCTGACCGTCATTACTACGGCAGCCACTCTCTTACCATTGCTAAACATCCCTCAGAAACCGAGGAACGAATGATGGTCAGGCTCATTGCCTTTGCTTTGCAGGCCAATGAGGATTTAGTGTTTACTAAGGGCTTAAGTGACACTGATGAACCAGATCTATGGATTAAGGACCTGACTGATGCCATCAAGCTATGGATTGAGATAGGTCAACCAGATGAACGCCGCATTCTGAAAGCCTGCGGTAGATCTGATCGAGTGATCGTCTATTGTTATGGTGGGCACACTAGCAAAATTTGGTGGGATGGTATTGCCAATAAATTAACGCGTGCGAGAAACTTAGAAGTCGTCTCTATTCCAGCGGAACAAGCAGAGGCACTAAATAAATTGGTTGAGCGCAGTATGGTCATCCATGTCAATATTCAGGATGGCGAAGCTTATGTTTCTTCGGATCAAGGCCAGGTTACTATCACACCTGAAGTTTGGCGTAGCAATCAAGAGTAAGTCATTAATCTAAGATGAAGGCCATCGTCTTTGACACTAATGTTCTATTAGACCTATTTGTCTTCAATGACTTTCGAACAATTCATCTTAAGCAAGCCTTACTTGAACAAAAGATAGATGCTATTGCTACGTCTAAAACCCTAGAGGAATTCGCAGATGTCATCTCGCGCCCGCTCTTCTCTTTGAATGCAGAAAATCAAGAGCGAATCTTGGTGGAGTGGAAATCTGTAGCCCGTATTCTGAGTGATGAAAGTCTTTCATCTTCACCTTGGCGCTGTCTAGATCCCGATGATCAAGTCTTTTTAGACTTAGCCTTTACAGCAAGGCCGAGCATCTTAATTAGTAAAGACAATGAGGTGCTGAAGTTTTCCAATGGCGCCCGGCAGGAAGGCGTTCTGATAACCGACAATTACCAGGCAATAGAACTCTAGAGGGCTTGGGCAGCCTGTGCTGCTATTTCAAATGATCTGAGGCGAGCTTGGTGATCAAAGATTTGGCCTGTAATGATGATTTCATTTGCGCCGGTTGCATCTAACCAATGACGCATTCCTTTTTGAACGGTTTCTAATGAACCCACTGCGGAGACTTGCAGAGTATGCGCTGCTGCTGCCCTTTCATGAGGCTCACAAAACTCATCCAAATCTTCTATCGGGGGTGGTAATTGACCTCGAGTGTTGCGCCGCATCCTGACAACGTTTTGTTGCAATGTCGTAAATAAATACTGCGCTTCCTCATCGGTATCAGCAGCCACCACATTCATTAAAAAAGCACAATATGGTTTAGCTAATTTATCTGAAGGTCTAAAAAGCTCTCGATAAATCTTCATTGCCTCCAATAATTGCTCTGGCGCAAAGTGAGAAGCAAATGCATAAGGCAAGCCAAAATGGGCTGCTAGTTGCGCTCCATATAAGCTAGATCCCAAAATCCAGATTGGCACTTCAGTATTTGCACCTGGAATCGCCTTAACTACTTGACCCTCTTGTATTGGACCAAAATAATGCTGCAACTCACGTACATCCTGAGGAAAGCGATCATCACTACCCAGTAAGTCTCGACGTAAGGCTCTAGCTGTCATCTGGTCAGTTCCTGGCGCCCTCCCTAGACCCAAATCGATTCGACCTGGATAGAGAGATTCTAGGGTTCCAAACTGTTCCGCAATTACCAGGGGCGCATGATTTGGCAACATGACACCACCAGAGCCCACTCGAATGGTGGATGTACCGCTAGCCAAGTAACCCACGAGAACGGCAGTAGCTGAACTAGCGTTGCCGGTCATGTTGTGGTGTTCCGCCACCCAATAGCGGGTATAGCCCCATTTCTCAGCATGCTGAGCTACATCTAATGAGTTACGCAAGGCATCAGCCGCAGTAAATCCCTGGGAGATGGGAGATATATCTAGAATGGAGTACGGGATGGGATTTGCCATCAGACGATCATACTAAGAAAGTACATTTTTGACATGACTAAGCCCAAAATGGCGGCTCCTGATGAAGGTCTCTTTAAGCCAGGGAGCAAACTGAAACACAAGAAGACCGGTGGCTTTTATAAGGTAGTCTTACTGGCAAATATAGAGGCTAATCTCGAAGCCGCCTATGTATATGAATCCTTACAGTCCCACGATTTTTGGATAAGGCCAAAAGCCGAAATGGAAGATGGGCGCTTTGAACTTGTCTCAGAATAAAGAAGGTAATTCAAATGAATGATGACCGCATTACTAATTTAGAAATCAAATTGAGCTTTACTGAGGATCTCATTGAAAAGCTTAATGAGACTATTTATAAGCAACAGCAGCAAATTGAATTCCTCTATCGCGAATTAAAGGCAATTAAGGAACAGGCAAGCATCTCTGGTGGCGGCGGTGGCAGCCTCAAAGATGAAATCCCCCCACACTATTAAACCGCTGATAAGATAGATACAGGTCATCACTTTGCAACTTTCTTAAGAAAGAAAACCATGGGCAACTTAACGCTTTTTCTCGTTCAGTGGGGCTTAACCTCACTATCACTTTGGGTGGCTAGCTACATCTTTACTGGTCTTCGCTTTGCCGATGGTGGATCCCTCCTCATCGCCGCACTGCTTTTGGGTTTTGCTAATGCGATTGTTAAGCCATTACTCATTCTCTTCACACTCCCACTAACAGTAGTAACGATGGGATTATTTTTGCTGGTGATTAATGCACTGGTGTTGATGCTTGTGTCCGCAGTAGTAAGTGGCTTCACGATCTCTAGCTTTTGGACCGCATTTTTTGCAAGTATCTTTATCGCCTTATTCAGTCTCTTTGTTAGCGGACTAGTTTTCTAACAGAGTTTAATTATTTCCTGAATAAATATCCTGCCAAGGGTGCAACGCTGTTTTACAAGGTTGCCTCTTGGTAGTCAGTGATTTGGCATTCTCTGCAGCGATGCTAATGCCCCCTGTTAGGAAGCCTAAGCCGATTGAGGCAGCGCTACTAACAATCCCAGCTTTATTGATGCCGGTCTGAGGGTTTTGCAAAGTTCCCTCAATTTGAACTAACCCCCCTAAGTCAAGACCTGTTGTCAACCCAGACTTGTCGTTAGGATGAATCTTTAAATTAATCCCCTCAGTATTGAGATTAATCGTGCCAGATAAGGTAATGTCCAACTTATCAGTCTCAGCTCCCACTGAGTCTTTCACTGTAACCATGCCATTGCTAACGGGTAAATAGGCAACAGCGCAGTCTAAGATCGTCTGATCGGTGCTCTTGTGTAGTGGATTAGCTGCATTAAAGATCGTGATAGCTAAGTCACCAGCATCATTAAATATCTTCGATCCAAGCGTCGCTTTACCTACACTCACTTGCGCAGCCCCATTTGCAGTACTTAAAAATTGATGCAGACTTTTTCCTTTGCCTTGCAAATTAAATGCGAGCTGAGTGGGTCCACCACTGACTTTGGTGCTGGCATCGGCGCTTTGCAGTATTTGCTCCAAGGAAAATCCTTTAGCCAAAAGTTTGATAGAGATGCTAGGGCTTGGGGCCTGAAAATCGGAGATCGATACTTGGGCCTGACCTTGACCCCTACCAAGCTCAAATTTCAAGTCATTCAAATCTAGGCGACTACCCTTAAATAGGATATCGCCACTGAGATTTTTTAATATAGTTTTATTAGGCAAGCCCAGCTGCTCAATATTGACTGCAATCTTGCCATCTGCATTTGGCAATAAATCGATTGGTAGAGGCTCATTGCTAAATAAATATTGAGTCTGCCCTGCCATAGGCTTAGAAGTTGTTGTAATCGTTCCGCCTGAGGCTGCAAGAGATGCTGCTGCTAAAGGAATTAAATCAAACAATTTAGATTTCAGCTTGATATCAAACTGGGGTAATGTTTTAGGATTTTTATCGACCTTCCCCTCAATCTCTAATGATTTGCCATTTAAAACGAGGGATAAGTCCAGGTTCATTTTGACAGGGGTCTGATTCCAATCTAATACGGTCTGACGTAGGGAGGTCGTTTTACCCCTTAAATCTAACTTGTAATTTTGATATTGCATCTCCAATAAGATGGCAGTTTTTCCGCCGCCACCATTTAATGAGAACTTTGGCACTGAAATAATTTTATCGGGACCATTACCATCTAAATAATGAATGTTGGCATCAGAAACAGTAATAGTTTGAATATCAACAAAATTACTCTCATCAGTCGCAATATCCGAAGGTGCCGAGCCCTTGCTGCTGCCCGCTTCCGTTGCAGTCATAGCTGGTGTTAAATCCCAATTGCTTTGACCTGCCTTATTCACCTGAACATTAGCGTTAAGTCCTGCAAGCTTAATCGTACTGATTTCAACCCGCTTTAAAAATAACGGGAAGAGCTTGACCTCCAGCTCGATGCTCTTGACCGAGAGCATCTCGGTGTTACTAGCCCATGGCGCATTACTTAAAGAGACCTGCTCTGCTTTGACACCAATAGATGGAAATAGTTTTAAGCTAACAGGACCGCTAATTTTTAACTCTCGACCAGTATTATCTTTGACTGTAGAGCTCAGTAAACGAGTTAATTGATCTGGATTTACCAATGAAGCTGCATACCAAGCGCCTAAGCCAGATAGGCATAATAAGATGCCAAGTCCAATGAGGATAAGTTTGAATGATTTGCGCATTGCCTGATTATTCTATCGTAGGTAATGTGATGCTATAGGCTTGCTCCATTAATCAGCTTAGTGACTTGCCTTTTTTAACACTGCATAGATCTGATCCTTTAGAAGCAGTTTTTCTTTTTTCAAAGTCTCAATCTCTTCAGGCGTCCCTGGTTCACTATGCGATTCCATTCTTTGAATCCTTTGATCTAACTGGTTGTGCTTGTCAAATAAATGGGAAAAGTGACGATCTGAAGTTTTTAATTGGGTAATTAACTCGCGGAATTCTGGAAACATAGACCCTCTTGGCATTTAGGTTATATGGAGCTGCTTCGTTTTAGTGTATTCCTAGCCTAGCAATAGAACAATGGTCGGTGCAATATGGATGGCAAATAGCCAACTCCTGGCCCAAGCAGGACAAACCCCATGCAACTTGTATTAAAACCGTAGGGAACTTGAAGTAATATCTATAAGCACTTAAGCACATTAAAACCAAAAGAAGGGTAATAAACCATGGCTACAAAGAAGTCTCCAGCAAAAAAGAAAGTA
>Ga0007801_10000631_pt1 | contig 11533 bp, 11 predicted proteins | sample CryBogmetaGMA2M_FD_60372 | JGI IMG/M metagenome (GOLD analysis project Ga0007801, IMG submission 60372) | Freshwater microbial communities from Crystal Bog, Wisconsin, USA - MA2M | ecosystem: Environmental > Aquatic > Freshwater > Lake | place: Crystal Bog, Wisconsin, USA | collected 2009-07-06
GGACGTGTACGAGGTTTAGCCCAATACGTCCATGATGCAATTCAGGCCCAGTAAATCCTTATTTCTCAACTAGAAACTGCCCCATTAAGCCGCCTGCACGGATTGCGATGTCAGTAGGTTTGGCGCTAGCGCCACTCCTATTCCCACACCAGTGGCTTTTAGGAAACTTCTTCTATCCATTATTCAAACTCCTTACTATTCTCAAGTAATTAGTTACTCGGAGGGCATCACCTTGCGGCGCACTTCCACCCATTGACTGCTTTGCATCTACTACTTTCTTGTCTGTCCGTTGCGCCCCTGCTCCATGTACATCTAGCCACATTCCAAACTGTTTACCGGTTGCCCGACCGAAACAAACATAAGCAGCCTCGCTACCAGAAGTAGATTTACTTTTTGGGTCTATTCCAAGATGCGTTGTTGAAGACCAATACCAAGGCCAGTCTGGCTGGCCGCCTTCATTTGTAATTTCGGTACTTTTAAATAAAGGGTCTATCGCAGCACTTTCTGTTGAGCTTGGAGACCTTGAATAGTCCACAATGCTTTGAAGTTCTTTGACATCTGGCAATCGCCAATCGGAATGACCTAGGTAATTTTCTTTGTTCTTTTCTTGTACCCACTGTAGGGCTTTTACCCAATCCATTCCCTTGTGGCTATCGCTTTGACTCCACATTAGTGAAGTCGCCTTATCAGTGATAGTTCCATCTTTATTATCTTGAAAATTATTAACGCCGTAGTTTTTAGCTCCTCGAACATAGTAAACATAGAACTTTGGGGCGGTAATCCCATTCATTCCTATGGCCGGTGGATACCCCTTAATTCGCCCATCCGCGAAATTAACTCCAAACATTGTTTGTAAATACTTATATACCTTTCCTTTATAGAAAGTTGAAGTGACTATGTGCGCATCTATTAATCGATCCCCAATGCTTGTGTCACCGTACCCAAATTCGAAGTACTTAGTATCTATAAAGGGTTGTGGAGTCGTGGGTAACTTTGGCGCAATTCCAACATCCACTCCATTGAAATTGATCAGTGAGTAAGCCTCTTTAAGCGTTGGGATACGCCAATCGCTGTACCCGCCAACAGTTACTTTTGAGGCGCTTTTTAGCGCAGCTCCAACGCTCATTTGATCTGAAACATTAATTTTACCGTCGCCATTGATATCAAGAGTATTAGTCCATTGCAGCCCCGAGACAAGATCAGTGACCGTCCCATCGCTATTGTTTTTGTACGAAGGCTGATTTCCTGGGTATTGAGCATTTTGGCCAAATAATGTTGAGCTCATTTCTGGCTGCGAAATCTTTTTACCCTGAGCATTCCAAAAAGTATTTTGTCCGGTACCAACTACGCGGTACGTATTGACGCCGGCCGCAGTGGAAGTTGATTCGGGAACTGAGACCGTCCTGGATTCATAAACGGCAACTACTACGCCGACGGTGAGAAGAATTAGGGAAACAATCCCTACCGTAAGTTTTAAGAAAAATTTTGCAACTTTGCTTCCAGTAAGGTTCATTTTCATCATTTATCTCCAATTTGGTAATGACTTTTAACTTTTTGTTTTCGATTCAAGACAGCTCATCACAAGAGGTTCAAGATTCTTGAACCATTTTTCATAGCCTGCATTATTTAGGTGTAAACCGAAAGTTTCTGGATCCTCACAAAAGGCAAGCTCAAGTTTATTCTCAACTTTATCTTTTAGAATTGGATAGATGTCATGATAAATTAAACCTAAATCTTCTAATTCAGGGCGAATCTTAGAATTAACCGTAATCATGCTTTGTGAAAATTCATCACTTCTTGGTGTCAATGAATGCCAAATTACAGGCGTATCTCCCAACTTTGCCTTGAGCTTTCTGGCTACATTTAAAATATTTTCAATCACTTGCTCCTCAGATAATCGATATTTACCAAAATCATTTGTGCCAATCATCACAATAAGAATTTCTGGCATTGAGTCAACAATCGCTGGTATAAGAGCTTCTAAATCACTAGTCGTATGACCTGGAAAGGCGAAGTTGGTGACATAGTGTTGGGGAAGCCAGTACTGCCAAGGGCCTCCATGAACAATGCTGTCTCCGGCAAAAACTACTCTTCTTTTCATTACAACCTTTCCTTTAACCAAAAATCGAGAGCCGCAGGGGCATGTCTGGCCCAAGTAGCGTTTGAATGTGCACCATTTTTTAAGATTCTTGAAGTGAAATTCTTTCCTTCTATGTATCCCCTTGATTGAATTACTTGATTGGCTAAATTTTGTGAACCTTCATATAAAGCATCAAGCCCCTTAGTTCCACGACTCATCCAAAGTTTGTGCTTTCTGGGTGCCGGAAAATCCATCATCATCTTTTCAGCAAGGGCGTCTCCGCCTATGACCCAGTGTGGTGAGAAACTTAATGCCGTTTGGAAGAAATCTGGTTTCTGAATTGCGGCATAGATTGTTGCCAAACCACCCATGCTTGCACCGATTATCGCTGTATTTTCTGGAGTAATTTGTTGACCAATTCGAGAAGTGATTTCTGGAACAATTATCTCAGTAATATCTTTGAGCAGTTGGTCGGCGGATAGTTCTTTGAGGAAAGTTTCAACTTGAACGTTATAAAGACCGTAACTTTCAACCATCCAATTTTCTTTTTCGGTCAGATATTTTTGTGGAGTGTATTCTTTTAAGCGTCCCAAATTATCTTCAAGGTAAGGGGTGTGGTAAACACAGATGACAGTAGGTGCCGGCAGATTATTCTTATCAGCAATTCTTACGGCAGATTGAGCTAATTCCCATGTGGCTCTCTGATGTGGATTAATTCCAATATTTCTTTTGTCCAGAATATTTTGCCCATCATGAGCAACAACGATATGGCGGCCTGGATTTTTAGGCGCCCAGTAGTCCACGGTTCGATCTCCCAAACGGACCTTCTGTACAGTTCCAGGTACACCACGAACCTGGAACTCCTCGATATCAATCACGCTTTCATCAACCTTTCGTCGATCCGCTGACTAGACCTGAAACCAAGTGTTTCTGAAGGAATATAAAAAGGGCTAGAACTGGAATTGTTGCCAAGAGAGCCCCGGCAGTAAAAGGCCCCCAGTTCTTTCCATACTGTCCGTATATGAACTGCTGTAAACCAACGGCTACAGTCATATTCTTACTATCAAGTCCCAAAATTACTGAAGTAATCAGGTACTCGTTGAGCATTCCGATTAATGAGAGTAGGAAAGTCACAACAAAAATTGGTGTAGCCAAAGGAATAATGATTTTTAGGAAAATCTCAAAATGGCCTGCCCCATCGATCTTTGCTGCCTCATCAATTTCAGTGGGTAAGGTGTCAAAGAAACTCTTAAGCATCCATGTATTTACGCCTAAAGCACTGCCTCCAAAAATTAAAATTAAAGGAAGCTGGTGGCCAAGACCTAAGAATACAAATGACTTTCCAAAAGTATTAATAATCAAGAAAAGTGTTGTCGCTGCTAGTAATTGAGGAAACATCTGAACGATTAGAATTGTGGTGAGTGTGAGTTTGCGTCCCTTAAATCTATGGCGACTTAATGAATATGCGGCAAGCGCACCAATTGCTACTTGCAACGCCGCGGCAGAGAGCGCGATTACAAGAGAGTTTCTTGCCCAGGTTAAAAAGGGTTTACCTGTATTAGAAAATAATTGAGTGAAATTATCGAGACCCCTATGAAGGGGGATTAACTGCTGGGTACTTATCTGGCCAGTTGCATCGAAGGCTGCTGAAATCATCCAGACGAGCGGAAAGACTGAAAAGGCGATTACTACCAGACCTACTAAATGGCGCCAAAGAACTTTCTTAAGCCAAAAACGCGTTTTCTTTGAATTGAATGAAAGTAACGTGCTCATTTAGTTAATCCCTTCCATCGTCTTCATTTTTCGCAATCCATAGATTGAAATCAATCCAACTAAAATGAAGTTCAGAATCGAAAGGGCACTTGCAAGTCCATAGTTATTGCCCTCTTGAGAGTTAAAGGCGAGTTTGTAAGTGTAAGAAATTAGAATATCGGTAGCTCCGGCATTGCCGTTTGAGTTCGAGAATGTGGGACCTCCACCAGTTAATAAGTAGATTGCTCCGAAGTTATTAAGCGCCATTGCCGTTGAAGCAACTAAGAGTGGCGCCAAGGTACGTACAACTAAAGGCAGCTTGATTTGAGTAAAAGACTTAAGCGGTGAGGCGCCATCAATCTGTGCTGCTTCAAGTATTTCGTTGGGAATAGCTTGAATCGCACCCGTAGATATAAGGAACATATATGGAAAAGTTATCCAGAGCTCAACAATTAGAACGGCGACTCGAGCCCACCAAGGATGAGTTAGCCACGGTGTTGAAATATGAAATAGTCGATCAATTACGCCTGTTCCTGTCGTGAACAATCCTGACCACACTAGCAAAGAGAGCACGCTTGGGATTGCCAATGGAGTGATGAAGATAGTTCTGTAGAACCGCTTTGAGCGAAGGTAAGGGAAATTGAAGATCAATGCCAGTGTCAATCCCATTAGGAAGCTAAGTAATACCAAGAGAAATGCATTCACAAATGTCCAGATCAATACCGCTAATAAGGGCCTTCTTATCTCTTTATCGGTGATAATCGAAGTGAAATTTCGCCAACCAATTGTGGCTTTCCAACCAGGCAAAATAACTTCCCCTGAGGAACTTGCCATTTGGCCATTATTATTTGGTGAATAAATCTCACCCGTTAACACATTGACCAGTTGATCCTTAGAGGCTTTGTAAATAAAGCTAGGTTTTGAAACCTCTAAGAACTCTAAATCTTGGGGTTGTAGCGATACTCCCGAATCAAGTTCAACGGTCAAATTTTGAAGCTCTGAAGTGTAACTCTCTGTCTGCGCGGGTGTAAGTACTTTAAAACCATCAACTTTGATAATTTTTCCATCTGGTGCAATATCTTTTAAATTGGTTTTCAGTTTTCTGATCGTTCCAGAGTTAGCTATCCAATATGTGGAATCTGGATATTTAAAGAGAATAAACACTTTGGAGGAATTTGTCTCAATTAAAGTTTGATATGGAATTGGCGGCTGTGAATCAATAGGAACTCTTGAATCCTGAATGATTGCTGCGATTGCTTGTTGTTTTGAAAGTTGATGTCCGTTGGAGTCATTGGTAAAAGCAACAGCACCAGAATAAAAGGCGGGATAAATGTGGAATAAAGTCAACAACAAGACACCTGGAAGTAGGTACTTCCCTGGGGTTTTTTTGCTTATTGAATATACGTAGATAATTAGGCCCGCTGAAAAGAAGAAAAATGAAGCAAGAAACCAAGCTTTATCTCGGAACAGCTTCGCTCCCATAATCAATATAAGAAGGACGAAGATGAATGAAAGTGCGTACTTAAAACTCTTTGAGATTGATTTCAGGTTCACTGTAGTCATTCACCTCCTCTTAAAGCATCTTTCAATCCATAGGAAAATTCTGAAAGGGATCCCGGTGTTTAAAACCCTCGATCACCGGGATCCCTTGTATCAGCAGATTTAGCTGTTACCTAGTGCTTTTTTCAAGTTGTTCGAGGCAGATTCCATGGCTGCGCCAAACTTTGCTTTTCCACTTGCCCAATCTGCAAATGCGTTATTCCAGTAAGTCCAAACGTTGTTCATTTCAGAAACGTTTGGCATCGGAATACATACAGCGCCATAGGCTCCAAATTTTCCGGCCACACTGCTTGGATCGACAGATGCAGCTGCTTCAAGGTTTGCTGGGTAAGAATTGTTTGCTGTAGTAATTGCCTTACTGAATGCTGCTGTTTGTACAACTTCAGTCAGAAACTGCTTGGCTAAGAACTTATTCTTAGCAAAACGGTTCAAATAAACAGCTGTTACTCCACTGAAAGAACGGGCAGTTCCACCATTTATTGAAGGAATTCCAGAGATTTCATATTTAACTCCAGCTTTATCTAGACCAGCAATCGACCATGGGCCAACAACTGCGTAAGGAGCTTTTCCATTCGTAAATGCAGAAGCATCATATGTATTTGATTTATCGAATAGCTTCTCGCTTAACCAACCGTCCATCAATGATGCATTCTTTGCTACAGCCTTTGAATACAGACCAACCTGCTTTGTATTTGTGTAAGCACCATTTTTATTAGCAAATACATAACCGCCAACTGAATCAAAGAATGGCTGCATGAAGTAACCATCTAGGTGCGTCACAATTCCAACAGAAGCTTTGCCTGATGAAATAAGGCCTGTTGCAGTCGACTCTAATTCTTTCCATGTCTTAGGAGCACCAGTAGGTACAAGACTCTTATTTGTCGCAAGAGCAATATTGCTCACTGCTATTGGGATACCCCATTGTTGGTAGTTAAAGCTGATTCCAGATAAGACCGCGGCTGGATACGCGCTCTTATTGATAACTGAACTCAATGATGTGACCACACCTGATTTAACTAATGAACCGGTGTTGTCGTGAGAAGCAGTAAATAGATCTGGACCGGCACCTGCTGGACCCAACTTACTGAGACCGCAATCGCCGAGACCGCACTTTGCGACAATATTCAATGTGACGCCATTTTTAGCTGCCCATGATGCTGATGCAGCCTTATAAGCGGCTTCTTCACCCGAGTTAACCCAAACAGTTAAAGTTCCTGCTGCTTGAGCCGGTACAACTGAACCAAATAATGCAATAGAAACACCTAGGAGACCTGCTCCCAAACGTTGCAACTTCATAAATCCCCCTTGATTTCTGAATTCATCGACGCGCGTCGATAGTGATGTAATGTACATTCCGTACAAGTAAGAGTCAAGGGTCGGCAACCGCAATTCGCGCAAAGGAGAGTGACACGCTATGACCACTCGAGCAGATATCGCCCGCCTGGCTGGTGTATCTGAAAGCACCGTTTCTTACGCCTTATCTGGGAAACGTCCCATAAGTGATCAGGTTAAAAAGCGTGTGCTTGAAGCAGTAGAAGAGGCTGGCTATAAATCCAATTACGCTGCCGCAGCCTTAGCGGGTGGCTCACCTCGCATGGTCACAATGATGATTTCAAATCTTTTCGCAACACCTGCATCTCGAATTAACGGTGCTCTCGTCGACGGAATCGTCGACGGCGTAAGAGCAGCTGGTTTCCACAGCGTCATTTGGCCGGTTTCAAATGATGATGAATCCGATGTTGATTTGTTGCTTCGCTCAAATTTTTCGGGTGGCGTCATTTTGATGAATGTAAAGGAAAAGGATGATCGACTTCGTTTACTAAACCGAGCAAAAGTACCTTTCGTAGTTCTTGGTCGCACTAAAGTTGATTTCGAGTACAACTATGTTGATCGAGATTTTCAGGCTGTTGACAGGATTGCTCTTTCAAAGTTTAAGGAACTTGGCCATGTAAACATTGGCGTTATTCTTTCAGATTCACCAATTCCTACACATTTAAAAAAAGAAGCAACGGCGCTGAAAATGAATCTTGAGCTTATTGACGTCCCAAATACCTTAGATGGTGGCGTTGGATTAGCGAAACAGTTTAAGAAGAAATATCTAAATATTTCTGGAGTGATCTCTTGGCTAGATGCTGCAACTATTGGATTTGTAAACTCAGCGGGAGATTTTGGTCTTCGTATTCCAAAAGACGTCTCCGTAATCGCAGTGAACATGCTTGAATCTCAGGCTGAATCTACTCGTCCAGAGATATCTACCGTGACTTTTGATGCCTACGAATTAGCAAAGTCCTGCGGAAAGATGATGGTCCAGGCAATCGAAGCAGGAAAAAATAATAGGAAGAAACAATCCGAGCTTTGGGTTGGAGATTTTGTGGATAGAGGGTCAATTTCGAGCGTAAAAGGGGCTAATTAAAATGAAAACACACAAGCATGATCTAGTGATCCCCCATCACGATGGAAGTGAGCTATATGTAAGCAATATCGCACCTAAAATAGGTGACACAGTAAATCTGAAGGTCCGCGTTCCAAATGACTACATTTTTCAAGAAGCTTTCATTCGGGTGTATGAAGATGCCGAGCCACGCACTTACAAATTAAGTCGAGTGAAAAAGCTCAACACTGAGAGCTGGTATCAAGTTTCGATCACAATTCATAATCTTCATACTATCTATCGATTCGTTTTCATTGGTGATGGCAAGTACGAATGGCTCAATGCACATGGTTTAAGTGATCATGACGTGCATAGCAATAATGACTTTCAAATTGTGGCAATTCCGGATAACCCACAGTGGATTCACTCGTCAGTGTTCTATCAAATTTTCCCCGATCGTTTTGCGCGTTCGGGAACAATAAATGAAATACCAGATTGGGCATATCCTCGTGACTGGAATGAATTACCTCGCGGTCGCAGCAAATTCACGGGACAAGAGTTATATGGTGGTGACTTGCTAGGTGTGCAGCAGCATCTAGATCATGTGTCAGATCTTGGAGTCAATGGAATTTATTTCACTCCTATGTTTCCTTCCCGCTCTAACCACCGCTATGACGCCACAAGTTTTGATCATATTGATCCAGTCCTCGGTGGAGACAAAGCTTTTCAATCTTTAATTGCTGTCGCTAAGAAGAATAAGATTCGAATTCTGGGTGACTTAACTTCTAACCACTGCGGTAAAGGCCACTATTGGTTAGCTAAAGCTAAAAAGAATCCACGATCTAAAGAGCATGGTTATTTCTACTGGGATAAGAAGATCAAATGGGGCTACGTTGGTTGGTTCGGTTTGGAATCTTTGCCCAAGTTGAACTACTCATCACAAGCCCTTCGCCAAACTATGTACGGTGCTAAGAATTCAATTGTTAAGAAATGGTTAACGCCGAAGTTTGGGATGGCTGGTTGGCGCATCGATGTAGGCAATATGACCGGTGTTCAAGGCCCAGATAATTTCCATTCAGAAGTTGCCCAAGGAATCCGACAAGCGATGCAGGAAGTAAATCCAGATACGTGGTTAGTCGCCGAAAACGGTGATTTCAAGGCGAGTGATCTCAATGGTTTAGGTTGGCAAGGCGCCATGAATTACCAAGGATTCATGCGGCCCTTTTGGAATTGGATCAATAAGAATCCTGAGATTACTGGTGGTTTCCAAGGTCTACCTTTTGCAATGCCAAAAATAAATGGTGCACAACTTGTTGCATCTATTCAAGAATTCAATGCTTCAGTTCCATGGCGATCTTTGACTGCAAGTATGTTGCTACTTGACTCTCACGATACTGCGCGTTTTAGAACAGTAGTCCTTGGCGATAAAGCCGCACATGTGGCAGCAATGACGATGATGCTTACTTATCCGGGAGTCCCATCTATTTTTGCTGGAGACGAAATCGGGCTTGAAGGTTCGTGGGGCGAAGATTCTCGACGCACAATTAACTGGGAAGATCGCTCCCAGTGGGATTTCGAATTTATGGCGCAAGTGAAAAATTTAATTGAACTCCGTAAAACTCACGATGCCCTCATTAATGGTGGATTGCGGTGGGTAGCTGTAGAGGATGACTTCATTGCTTACCTTCGCGAATCAAAGGGTGAATCAATTCTGACGTTAGTTGCTCGACATGCAGTTTCTACAAAAATTGATATCGGCAGTTTCGGTTATAGCGTTGCAAAGACGCTCTTTGGACAAGAGGCGAAAGGCGCCTCTATTGCTTTCAAATCTAAAGGTGCATCTGCAGCAGTGTGGCTGCTTAAGAACTAATTAATCGTAGCCTTAATTATAAGAAAGATTTAATGCCTTCAACTAAAAATTGCTGCACTTCGTTAGCTATTTCTGGGGCAATACCTGCAAGAGCATTAAAGCCATGGATAGCACCTTCATATTCTTTGAAAATTACGTTCACTCCCGCATTTGCTAGAGATTCTGCGTATAACCTTCCATCATCTGCCAAAGGATCGTATTCCGCAGTAACCACAATTGCCGGAGCAAGTTTTGAAAGATCTTTAGAAACGGCTGGGAATGCATACGGGTTATTTAATTCTTTTTGGGTTGGAGCATATTGCGATTCAAACCAACGCATTACTTTAGAAGTTAATCCAAACCCTTCAGCATTACTTGAGGCGCTTGGTAAAGATCCGTCATGGCCAGTACATGGATAGACCAACATTTGAAAGGCAAGAGCTACTAACCCTGTATCACGGGCTTTAATCGCGACAGCTGCGGCAAGATTTCCGCCAGCACTATCGCCGCCAACTCCAATTTTTGTTGAATCAATTTTTAGGATCTGCGCATTTTTAACAATCCACTCAAGTGTGCTGTAGCAATCATTAAATGGTGTTGGAAATGGATGTTCTGGAGCTTTTTGATATTGGACCTGAACGACTACAAAGTTACCTTTATTTGATAAGGAACGAACTGTTGGTTCAAAGCCATCCATATTTCCAATAACCCAGCCACCGCCATGCAAGTAAAGCATTACTGGAAGATTAGGTTCATCGCTAGGGCGATAAATTCTTATTGGTAAGTAACCATTTGACCCTGAAATTACCCGATGCTCAATACTAAATATTGACTCAGGAGTCCCAATAAATTCTGGATTAGGCAGGGTGCGAAAGCGATACTCCTCCATTGTCATTTCCCATGGGGCTGGCATGTTCATCTTTTCTCGAATTGCTAAATACTCGGCAAATTCTTTTTTCAAGACCATGCTATTACCTCTCCCATACTCCAATAACGCTGGAGCGATATTACATTCTTGAATTAATCTAACCTAACCACATAATTTGCATTCTTGGCTGAATTTTGAATTAAGCGTGCGTTGGCTTCGTCTGTTCCCTCTGACCACGCCTTTGCATCCTCAGGCGACTTACCGAAACTTATATGGCGGGCTATCAATCGTTGAATACGCAATTGGTCATCGATATTAAGAAACCAAGATTCGTCTAAATAGCTCCTAACTTCAGACCAACCTTCTTGCGCATGAAGTAGGTAGTTACCTTCAACTATCACTAACTGTGCTTGTGCTGAAATTAAACCTGCATTCGGTATTGATGCTTCTTGTGCTCGATCAAATAACGGAAAATAGATATCAGTTCCAATGCCAGATTTAACTTCGTGCAAAGTTTTTACAAAATTTGCGACATCAAAAGTATCGGGGGCGCCTTTGCGCTCTCTACGGCCAAGTGCATTTAAATCTTCATTACTTAAATGAAAGCCATCCATCGGCAGAATTGCCACAAACTCTTTAGATAGCTGCTCCAGCAAGAACTGAGTGAAAGTAGATTTGCCAGCACCTGGTTTACCTATGATTCCTAGGAGAAATCTGTGCGGCGAAACTTGAAGCGAAAACGCACGCGCAACTGCCTGCTCACGTGAAATATTTTCCATATTAATCATAGTATCGTATTCAAATGCAAACTTTGGATGCAAACCACAAAGGTTTTCTGCTTACACAGTCAAACTCATTACTTCATTTTGCTTATGGATCTGTAATTAATTCTGGTGGTTTCGGCTACTTGAATGAGGTTGGAAAAGTAGATGCCTCTAAGCCTCTTGAGTGCTATTTACAAGCTAGGAAAATTCAAGTATTTGGGTTGAGCCACTTGATGGAATTAGCCGATTGTAAAAACCTTGTTCAGCACGGCGTAGATTCACTCAGCAA
>Ga0007801_10000633_pt1 | contig 11508 bp, 14 predicted proteins | sample CryBogmetaGMA2M_FD_60372 | JGI IMG/M metagenome (GOLD analysis project Ga0007801, IMG submission 60372) | Freshwater microbial communities from Crystal Bog, Wisconsin, USA - MA2M | ecosystem: Environmental > Aquatic > Freshwater > Lake | place: Crystal Bog, Wisconsin, USA | collected 2009-07-06
TTGAACTTCTCAGTTGCAACTGGTGTTACGCCGTACTTTTTCAATGCCGCCTCTAAGTCTTCACGACCCAATTGACCGTAGTTTGTAGAGTCAGCCAAGATTGCTACTTTCTTTAAACCACGCTTTTCGACCGCCTCTTTAGCGATCATTGGAGCCTGAATGTTGTCAGCAGCAGCATTACGGAAAACATAATTTTCTGGTGCATTAGGGAACTGCTTAGTCAAGATTGAACCAGTAGCAACGTTGTTCATTACTGGAATCTTTGCATCTTGGTAGAAACGTTGTGATGCCAATGCCACACCAGTGTTAATGTAACCCAAAGTAGCAACCACTTTTTCGTTATTGATCAACTCTTGTGCGATTTGCACGCCACGTTCGTTTTTCGCTTCATCATCGCGCTCAACTAAAACAATCTTGTTGCCGTTGATACCACCAGCAGCATTAATTTCTTTAGTGGCTAAGCGCACGCCATCACGCATACTCACGCCCATTGAAGAGGAGCCGCCAGTAAATGGACCAGAAACGCCAAGTTTGATATCGGCAGCGTAAGCACCGGTTGCAAGCATTGCAGTAGCGGCTACCGCAAAAATGTGACGACGAATATTCATAAAGTCTCCATGACTAAAAATTGCTAATTAAATAAATACTTTTTTATAGTTACGACAGATAACGAATAGCTATCTTACAGTCAATGCGGGGGCAAAAAAAGAGGCATCTATTAGGGTTTTACATTAGCCTGTGCGGATAGGTAATCCATTAAGAAAAACGCTGTTTTAGCTGGTGTGCGATCGTTGGCCAAAATAAATTGACCATCAAGCCAGTGATCACTAACCCCGCAGCCATAATCTTCCATAGAGGCAGTGGCTCGCTCAGGAAGTAAGCTGATGCCCCCATACCAAAAATGGGTACCAAGAGCGGCGCTGGAGCAACCACTGCCGCAGGATGTCTTGAAAGCAACCAGCCCCAGGCCGCATAACCAAACAGCGTGTTAGCCCAAGACTGCCAAAGTACGCCAGCCCATGCGCCAATTGGGGCTGAGGCCATGGCAGCATTTAGAGATTCCCAGCCACCCTCAAAGAGAAATGCCATCATCAGCAAAGGTGGGATCGAAAAGAGGCTAGCCCAAACCACGTAAGCCAGCATATTGATAGCGCCGGCTCTGCGACTTACTGTATTGGCAATCCCCCATGAAAATCCTGAAAATACCACCAAGCCCAAACCCAGGAAGGTAGTAGAAGAATCTGTGTGCAGCGCAATAATTAATAAGCCGATCAATGCCACCCCAACTGCAACAGCTTGATAGAGCCGCAGACTCTCTCTGGCGAAAAGCATGGCAAAGCCGATCGTAAAAAATACCTGCGTCTGCACAACTAGCGAAGCTAAACCAGGTGAAATTTGTCCGTCGACGGCGAAATACATAACACCAAACTGTCCGACCCCCGTTGCCAAACCATAAAAACAGAGATTGCCCCAAGAGATTTTTGGTCTTGGGAGAAAAAACACCGCTGGCAATAAAGCAAAGATATAACGCAAAGCAGCGAATAAGAATGGAGGAAAGGCTTCTAGGGAAACTTTGATCACCACAAAGTTCGTCCCCCACACAGCCACAATGGCCAACGCAAGCAATAAATGACTGAACGGCATTTGTTGATGCCGCATAGGACTATTCACTGGTGAGCAATTCTGATGCGCGTTGGGCAATCATCATGGTTGGCGCTGCAGTATTGCCTGAAGTAATTGTGGGCATCGCCGATGCGTCGACTACGCGGAGATGATGAATGCCTCTGACACGCAATTGAGAATCTAGCACCGCCATGGGATCATCGGCGCGCCCCATCTTGCAGGTGCCAACTGGATGAAAAATGGTTGTACCAATATCACCTGCCGCTTTAACTAACTCTTCATCAGACTGAAATTGCATGCCAGGTTTGTACTCCTCTGGCGCGTAAGGAGCAAGTGCAGATTGATCAACAATCTTGCGCGTTAAGCGCAAAGATTCTGCCGCCACCTTACGGTCTTCATCCGTCGATAAATAATTCGGGTGAATGGCTGGCGGTGCTTCGGGATCAATCGAAGTAATGTGAACACTGCCCCGTGAGGTGGGCCGCAAATTACAGACACTCGCTGTGAACGCATTAAAGGCATGCAAATCTTCGCCAAACTTTTCTAGTGATAAAGGCTGCACGTGATATTCCACGTTTGCACTTTTTTGTTCGGAAGAGCTATAGGCAAAAGCACCAAGCTGAGACGGGGCCATAGACATCGGGCCAGAACGCTTGAGTAAATACTCCAAGCCGATCATCATCTTGCCAAGCCAAGAATTAGCTTTGGTATTTAAAGTCTTAATACCGCTGACCTTATAGACCATACGTAATTGCAAATGGTCTTGTAAATTTTCTCCAACGCCAGGTAAATCAGCAACCACTGGAATACCCAATGAGTGCAAATGTACTGAAGCGCCAATTCCTGATCGCTCCAAGATTTGTACGCTACCAATAGCGCCTGCACTTAAGAGCACTTCGCCACCTTGATCAATTGCGCACAAGGCATCGTGCATCAGACCATCTTTTACATATTCAATGCCATAACAATTTTTTGTAAGGGGATCTATCTTGAGTTTGTTAACCACTGCCTCCGTAATGATGGTCAAATTGCTGCGCTTGGCTGCATCCCTTAAAAACGCTTTTGAGGTATTTAAACGCCAACCCTTACGCTGACTCACATCAAAGTAACCTACACCAAAGTTATCGCCGCGATTAAAGTCATCGGATGCAGGGACGCCTGCTTGTACCGCAGCTTCTTTGAACTTATCCATAATGGGCCAACGAAGGCGCTGCTTAGAGACTGTCCACTCCCCGCCTTTGCTATGCCATTCGTTAGCCTCGCCGTGGTAATCCTCAAACTCTTTATAGCGTCTTAATGTATTACCCCAAGACCAAGCATCATCACCAGTTGCCTGTACCCATGCTTCATAGTCACTACTTTGACCACGCATATAAATCATGCCGTTAATTGAAGAGCAACCACCAAGCACTCTGCCACGTGGATAAAGCAATGAGCGGCCATTGAGACCTTTTTCGGCAACAGTCTTAAAACGCCAATCTGCCCTAGGGTTATCAATGCAGTAAAGATATCCAACTGGAATATGAATCCAAATGTAGTGATCATTTTTGCCGGCTTCAATCAGCAAGACCTTCTTCGCAGGATTCTCAGTCAAGCGCTTTGCCAACATACAGCCAGCGCTGCCTGCTCCAATAATGATGTAGTCGTAGGTATTTGCTTGAGTCATGATGTTTGCGTCAGTTAAGCAACATAGATGTATTTATCCATTATTTACCATTACATAAAAACAGGTATTTCTTGTCACTTTTGTTGATTTGTTATAGAATCAATATTGATCTAATATTAGATCATGCAAGTAACCTATAAAAAAGCATTTGCCCAATTTGTAAAAAAGGTCTCCAAACCCTTTCAGTTAGCAATTGAAATTAGGGTCAATGAAGTCCGCAGTAACCCTAGGATAGGTCAACAAAAGCTGGGTGATCTTCATGGGGTTTTTGTTTATAAATTTCGCTTTAATGCACAGGAATATTTAATGGCTTATCAATTTGATAATTTTGAAGGCGAAGAAAAAATAACTTGGATTGAATTTTGCAAAGTCGGTCCCCATGAAAATTTTTATGCGCAATTAAAGAAATCTATTCGATTCGAATGATAGCTTTAAACCACTTCAACAAAAAAGTGAGGTCTATTTATGATTCAACATATGACTGCAGAGGATTTATTTGCTCACGTGCAAAAAATGCCCTCAAAAGAACGTATTAAATTTTTCTCTTTAATCGCAATAAATGCGTTCCAAGAGACTGACTATACGCATGAGCAAGTTTTTGGACACCTCAGAAATGCGACCTTTTCAGCAGAAGAGGCCGCAGAATTTTTAGAAATATCACTTCCCACCTTACGTAGATATGTTCAAGCTGGTAGATTAAGGCCTACATCAGTCATAGGAAGAAGCCAGTTATTTTCCAGTACAGACCTCAAACTTCTAAAGCAGAAAATCAACAAAGAATAGTTAAAGTCTAATACCCGTCTAAAATAACCATATGCACATTAATGAGAAAAATCGCACACCCAAATTGGTTGAGGCTGATGACGGTCCTAGCAAGTCAGAGCTAAAGCGCCAAATGACTGAACGCCAGAAATTGGCTGAAGTCCTAGCAGCTCTGAGTAGTGATGCCCTCAAAACCATCCCCTTGGATGAGGCCATCAAAGCAGCGATTGCAGAAACCAACAAGATTAAGAGTTTTGAGGCGATTCGTCGCCACAAGCAATACCTTGGGAAATTAATGCGCTTTTTAGATGCAGAAGAACTCGATGCGATTCAGAAGCGTTTAGATGCGATTCAAGGTGTAAGCAAAGCAGAAACTGCCAAACTGCATTTTTTAGAAAGCTATCGTGATCGCTTAATCTCTAATGATGAAGTCTTCACCAAAATGATTGAGCAATATCCCGAAATGGATATTCAGAACATGCGCACACTCATTCGCAATGCCCGTCGTGAGAAAGAACAAAACAAGCCGCCTAAGGCTTATCGTGAAATCTTTCGTGTATTAAAAGATATGGGGCTCTAGTCTTTTAAACTTTGAGCTTTACTGAAGGCACTTCAATCCATCGATAGAGATAGTTTGCTGCAGTCGCGCTACTGACAAGCACTGCCAGCATTAACGTCATTGCTAGACCGCCACTCTCGTACTCCTGCAGGCCAAGCGCGATATAGAGCGTATTAGCCAACAAGATAAAAGCAAAGTGAATTAAGAATGCGCAATATGATCTTTTGCTTCCCCAAGAGATCGCTTTCAAGAGGGTGCCGTTCTGGGCAGTAGTTGGGTAGGGTGTATTTCCCCAAAACAACAATATGATTGCCACAACCCAAGCCAAGTAATTACGCAGCCAAATTTGCTGAAAAGAAGAAATAGCAATCACTAAGCCAATCAGGGCTAGACTGATCTTCGCTACACGATTAACGCCTGAGTTCTGAAAGCATTTAGAGAGATAAGCCAAAACACCGAGGCCATAAGCACCAATAAAGTAAATGAAGTAGGCCTCATATTCTCCGGATCGATTAAAGATCAATAGAGAGGCTACTGCCAAGATGCTAATCACCCAAATGACTGCTTGATAACTCGAAAAAGAAATTAGCAAAATAGCTAGTACAGAATATAGCTGCCAATCAATCGCAATATACCAAGCCCCCGCTGAAATAGAATCCAATCCAAGGATGCCTTGAATAAAAAACAGGTGGGCTAAAAATTGAGCAAGAGTTTCAGATTCCCCAACAAACTCATCATTTACCCAAAACCGCGCAATGTAGGCACAGGCAATTGTGAAGATTAAAGCAGTAGCATAGGGGGCAAAAAGTCGTAGATAGCGATTGAATATGATTTTGAGCAAACTTTGCGAGCTAAATCGATGGGTAGCGTAACGACTTAGAGACTGGGCAGCTAAATATCCTGCCATCACTAAAAAGATCTGTACTGCATAACGACCATATTCAAAGAGCCAAGTCATCACGCCCGGCAATACTAAGTAAGCATCTTCAGCAATCTGCCCATAGCTTGAGAGATGGTGAAGAATAATCAGTAGGGCAGCGAATACCTTTAGAAAATCAATGAGCAATAAGGAGGATGCTTGCTTCAACACAATTACCGAATGAATTGCGCGCTAATCACTTGGGTTTATCTTTACCCATCAAAGAGGCTAACAAAGGGTTTGCCTTTGCTAGCTCTTTTTTAGACTTTGCCACTGCTTCGGCCGCTCCCGGCTTAGGAGACTTCGCAGCATTCTTCATACGCTGAGCAGTGGTCAAGGCTAGATTCTTATACAGGTCTGTTTTCTTCATTGCCATGGCTGCTGCTCTTTATATTTACTCTTCGTATTCAGTGACTACTATTTAATTCACTACTAATTGCTTAGATTTGCTTAGTTACTGAGCGCGCTGCAAAGCCCAAAAATAATAATGACCAACCTTGCAAGATTAATTCGATGGCAATCAACAAGCCTGGCAACCATAAGCTAGATGCTGGGAAGCTATTCATGATGAGTACGCCCATCAAAATGGAAATTGCTGCAGACAACGCAAGCCAGAACCATTCAGCAAATTGACGATGCTGAAAAGCGGATACCAAACGCAAGAATCCAGTGATAAAGAAAATTGCGGCGAGCCACAAAGTAATAACTTCAAGTGCTGGAATTGGGAATGCCCAAACATAGATAGCAGCGGCAATATATAAAATGCTAAATATCAATTGCACACCAACGCTTTTCCAGCCAGTTGATTTAAATGCGTGAATGCCTTGAAGCAAGCCTCCCGCAAATAGAAAAATACCTAAAACGTTTACAGAGATAAATGAGAACAGTACCTGGCCAGCTACACCAATCATCCCCAAAACAAGAAACAAGATACCCAGACCAATCAGTGCTCCAGGAACTTTCCCTGCCGCGCCCAATACTTTGCTGCGGATCTCAGTTAACTGCGCTGCGTTTAAATCTGTCATGTTGTCTACTTTCGAGGTTGTAATTACTAAAAATACTGACTAAGGCCTCTACTGTATCAATAAACCCTGATATTCCCTAAATGGAGCTTGGGGCTGGTAACGAACCATGATCAAGCAGATCTTCTCCAGAAAACAGGTATTCTTTAACCTTTTAAACACCCTTACGCAGAAAGGCATCCTTGATGGATACCACTCTCACAGTCATTTTGGGCATTGTTGCCATGCTTTTGCCATTAGTGGTTGGGCGTCTTGTATGGAAGCGCTTTGATCAATGGTTTGGCCGTAACGATGAAGCCTATATGGATAGTCTGGAATATTTCCTTAAAAAAATTGGCTTCACGATTCTTGTCGCATTTGTTCTTTTATGGATAGGTATCGGCTTGGTATTTAATGGTAACGGTGCCCCATTAACCTAGGCCACAATATGAACGAGCAACTTAAAACGATTCTGATTAAAGCAAAGCTCAACTTTGCTGTTTTGGCGGCTATTTTGGTCTTCGCAGTAGCGGGAAAAGTAATTGATCCAGTGTTTACCAATACGGTTTTTGTCAATGCTGATCAATTGGTATCTGATCTCTATATTGTTTTTATTGCGATCACCTTGGGCGCCTTCATTCCAAACTTTAAACTAGTTGCGTTTGGTTCAATCGGCGCTTTTATTGCAGCCTCAATACTCCTACACTTTGGCGTCTTTAGCTACCTGACAAACGATTATCTATTTGCAATTCTCATTGTCATTCTGGGATTTGCATCGATAGCTAACCTATACAGACACTATCAATCATTTAGGCTGTAAGAAAACAAAATATCCAAAACAAAAAGCCCTGAATCTTCAGGGCTTTTTAATGTCGACAAAAATTCAATTAGGCCGCCATCTGAAAAACGCGTATTCTGGGCTCAATTTGTTTTTGTAGCTCTCGTTTAGCAATACGCATATCATATTCAGCCTGCAAGTTGAGCCAAAAGAGTGGCTCCATTGCAAAGAACAACCCTAAACGCAGGGCAGTATCTGCCGTAATGGGACGGGTTCCATGGACAATTTCGCTAATACGACTTGGAGAGACATCAATATCTGCAGCCAACTGACGCGCTGTAATTCCCATCGGCTTCATATAGTCCTCAAGCAATATCTCACCAGGATGTATTTCATCAAGTAATTTTGTTTTCATCATATTCTCAGTGGTAATCCACAATTTCTACGTTGTACGCACCATCCTCTTTCCAAAGAAAACATATACGCCATTGACCATTAATGCGAATACTATGCTGCCCTTTGCGACCACCCTTTAATAACTCCAACATATTTCCCGGGGGAACTCTTAAGTCGCTCAACCTAACAACTGCATGTAACTGCAACAACTTTCGCCTTGCTACTCTTTCAATACTCACAAACCTTTTTGACGGAACACTATGAAATAAATCTTCGGTTTGCTTGCATAGAAACGATCTAATCATGCGATATAATATTCCGCAAAACAGATTCTGTCAAATGGAACTTTTATAGCTTTACTTGCAAGTCACTTCAATAGACAGACTAAAAAGCCCTGAAATATCAGGGCTTTTTAACTTTCAACTCATCAGTTGTTGAGTTATTTATCTAGCGCACCGTAAATAACAGAATTGAGTTGTTCGCGATGAATCTTCCTGATTTCTCCCGGGGCAACTCCCATCATGACAACCACCATTTGCTCTTTAGGATCAACCCAAAAAATGGTGCCGTTTGCGCCATTCCAGGTGTAGTCTCCAACGTTGCCGTTAATCGCTGATAAACCACGCTCCATACGCACCGCCACACCCAAGCCAAAACCATATCCAACGCGCCCTGGCTCTGTGAGGCCAACATTATTTTTAATGTCTTTATTAAGATGGTTGGCAGTCATAAATGCTACGGTTTGCGGCCCTAAGACACGCTTTCCATCCAAACTACCGCCATTAAGCAACATCTGCCCAAAACGCAAATAATCACCTGCCGTAGAGAATGCACAAGAGCCACCACAATCAAATTTCACTTTTTTATCAAGTATAGAAATTTGTTGCGGCTTACCATTCATTGGGTCAATTGGTAATGGTTGCGCTAAACGTACACGATCTTTTTCAGCGACATCAAAAGTAGTATTAGGCATACCCACTTTGCTCCACACACGGTCTTGCAATACGCTGCCAAGTGGTTTGCCTGCAATCTTCTCTTCAATGACACCAACAACATCAATGCCAAAGCCATAGTCCCAGACAGTACCTGGCTCATACAGCAATGGTGTGCTTGCTAACTTATCAATAAATTCTTGAGCGTTATATTGAGCTGCTGCTGGCGCTGAACCAGCAGGATACAGTTTATGTATAGGGGTATTTCCACGAGCGCCGTAAGTTAAACCGCTAGTATGGCGCAAGAGGTCTTGCACAGTAATCGGATTTTTAGCTGGCACAGTAGTTAACTTGCCCTCGGCATCTACCTGCCCTACTTTCATATCTTTAAATTGAGGCAACCAATTGGAGATAGGCGCATTGAGTGGTAGCCTGCCTTCCTCATAAAAAGTGAGAGCCCCTACTGAAGCCATTACTTTAGTCATAGATGCCAGATTAAAAATAGCATCTGTAGTCATCGGCTTATTACTGGCCTTATCCATATAACCATAAGGTTTATAAATACTGAGCTTGCCATTTTTTGCTACCGCTAATACAGCGCCTGGCATCCGATTGCTGGCAATTTCACTGGCAAAGAAAGCATCAATTCTTTTTAATCCTTCTTGAGAGAAGCCTTGCCCATTGCTTACTGGTAAGGGTGGTGTTGATGTCTTTGCGCCATCTGCCGCAAACAGGACTGAACTGAACAAAAGCCCAGCAATCAGACTAGCAGTCTGTAGTTTTTTCATTGAAGTCTCCGCTTTGTAATCTTTGTAATAAATGAGGCTTTTATTGACCATATTGCTTAAGTCAGCCTTTCTTAAGCTATTGAAGCAGACTTTTGAGAAATAATGGGGTTTTACAGGTCTTTTATACCAATTTAGATATATAGAATTGATTTTTCAGTATTTGGAGGAATATTGAAAATCTAAGACAATCAACGGCTATGTATAAATATGACCACATTGACCAAACCCTTGTAGATCAACGGGTTGCCCAATTTAGAGATCAGGTTGCTAGGCGTCTCAACGGCACTTTGGCCGAAGAAGAATTCCGCCCCTTGCGCCTGCAAAATGGTTTGTACCACCAACGCCACGCATACATGCTGCGCGTCGCCATTCCCTATGGACTGTTTAATTCCAAGCAGCTTAGAACGCTCGCTCATATTTCTGAAAAATATGACCGCGGTTATGGGCACTTCACAACCCGTCAAAACATTCAGTACAACTGGGTAACACTAGAAGACACTCCGGACATCTTGGCTGACTTAGCTAAAGTAGAGATGCATGCCATTCAGACCTCAGGCAATTGCATTCGCAATATTACGAGCGATGCATTCGCTGGTGTTGCTGGCGATGAATATGTTGATACCCGCCCTATCTGTGAATTACTCCGTCAATGGTCAACACTACATCCAGAGTTCGCCCATTTGCCGCGTAAGTTTAAGTTTGCCGTCAATGGTGCCAAAGAAGATCGCACTGTATTACTTTGCCATGACGTCGGTATTGAGCTTAAGAAAAATGCCAACACCAATAATGGTGAATTGACTGCTGACATTTATGCTGGAGGTGGTATGGGCCGCACTCCAATCTTAGGCTCGCTCATCAAGCAAGGTTTGCCATGGCAGTTATTACCAAGCTATCTAACCGCATTACTGAGAGTCTATAACCGCTTCGGTAGAAGAGACAATCTCTATAAAGCGCGCATCAAGATTTTGGTTAAGGCCTTAGGCCCAGAAGAATTTGCTCGCCAAGTGGAAGGCGAATGGCTACACATTCAGAACGGTGATGACAACTTCACTAAAGCAGAGTGGGATCGAGTTGCCAAGCACTTTACTAAGCCTGCATACAAGACATTGCCAGCACTGAGCACTGAGCAAATCCTCTCCAATGCAGGCGAAGCTGATAAAGCAGCCTTTGCACGTTGGTTAGAGCGCAACGTGAAGCCGCATCAAGTGCCTGGTTATGCGAGTGTGATTTTGTCACTTAAGCCGCATGGCACTGTTGCCCCTGGTGATGCCACTACTGCGCAAATGAACGCAATTGCCGATCTGGCTGATCAATATAGCTTTGGTGAACTCCGTGCTACCCACGAACAAAATTTAGTGTTGGCTGATGTTGAGCAAGCCAAACTTTTAGAGCTCTGGCAAGAAGCCAAAAAGCAAAAAGTAGCTTTGCCAAATGTAGGTTTACTCACTGACATTATTGCTTGCCCAGGGGGTGATTTTTGCTCCTTAGCGAATGCCAAGTCACTTCCTATTGCTAAAGCGATTCAGGAGCGCTTTGATGACTTAGATTACTTATTTGATTTAGGTGATATCAGTTTAAATATTTCTGGGTGTATTAATTCTTGCGGACATCACCACGTAGGCAATATTGGTGTGCTGGGCGTCGATAAAGATGGTGAAGAGTGGTACCAAATTACTTTAGGTGGTGAGCAAGGCAATGATGCTGCTATTGGCAAGGTGATTGGCCCTTCTTTCTATGCTGATGAGATTCCAGACGTTATTACCAATGTCATCAATACTTATGTAGAACATCGTAGTGAAGATGAATCCTTTATTCAGGCTTATCGTCGTCTGGGAGTTGCGCCTTTTAAAGAGGCTGCCTATAAAGATAAAAAAGAGAAAACGAAAAATACAGCAGCGCATGAGCAATCTAATGGCGGGACTGCATCATGAGCAACCCAACTTCAAGCCCTAACAGCCTGATTCAGGCGCATCCACAAGTTCTGCACTTTCCAAAAGGTGGCAAACCTAGTCTTGCCCCAAATGAATGGTTAATGTGGAGCGGCAGTCAAGATGAAGGTGGCTTGCCTGATCTAGGGCATGGTC
>Ga0007801_10000636_pt1 | contig 11484 bp, 7 predicted proteins | sample CryBogmetaGMA2M_FD_60372 | JGI IMG/M metagenome (GOLD analysis project Ga0007801, IMG submission 60372) | Freshwater microbial communities from Crystal Bog, Wisconsin, USA - MA2M | ecosystem: Environmental > Aquatic > Freshwater > Lake | place: Crystal Bog, Wisconsin, USA | collected 2009-07-06
CCTTCGCACAGCTCGGAAAGTCATCATTGTACCGGGTTACGGCATGGCGGTAGCCCAGGCCCAGCATACGGTTTTTGAGATCACGAAGCATCTGAAGGAACAGGGGGTGGATGTCTGTTTTGCCATCCATCCGGTGGCAGGTCGTATGCCCGGACACATGAATGTTCTGCTGGCCGAGGCCAAGGTTCCTTATGACATTGTGATGGAAATGGACGAAATCAACGGGGATTTCCCGGATGCCGATGTCGCCATGGTGATCGGTGCCAATGACATCGTGAATCCAGCAGCTCAGGAGGATCCAAACAGTCCCATCGCCGGAATGCCCGTGCTGGAAGTCTGGAAGGCCCGGCACTCCATAGTGATGAAGCGTGGCATGGCCTCCGGTTATGCCGGTGTGGACAATCCTCTCTTCTACAAGGAAAACAACAGTATGTTGTTCGGTGATGCCAAGAAGATGCTTGATGAAGTCCTTGTTGCCCTGAAATCGTAGTCTCCTCTCTAGGGCAGCACTTGATACCAAACACCATTAGAAATGATACTATCCGGCTGGTTCTTTTGGCGTGTGTCAGCGTTGTCATCCCTCTTGTTATCAGAACAACGAGCGGCTGGAGGTGCGTTGTAGCCTGCGTAGCAGCCTGAAAGGCGAACCCATCGGGAGATGGTGAGGCAAATAGCCATCGGTCTTCCTCCTTGCCACACACCAAAACTCCTTCGCCGCTAAATTATCATTTCTTCCTGTGATTGGTATGATTTAATCTTTCAGTCCCCAAGTTTGACTTTCATTATTTTTCCACCCCCATCGCCCCATTATGAATGTTCTCACCATCGATATCGGCGGTACCCATGTGAAAATCCTGCTCAGCGGCGAGAAAGAACCGCGCAAGATGGAATCCGGAGCCGGATTCACCCCGAGCCAAATGGTTGAGGATGTCCGCAAGCTGGCGGAGGGATGGAGGTATGATGTCGTTTCTATCGGATTTCCCGCACCGGTTCACAACAATATTCCCATCGCCGAACCTTTTAATCTCGGGACAGGCTGGGTCGATTTTAACTACGAAAAAGCGTTCGGCTGTCCGGTCAAGATGATCAATGATGCCGCCATGCAGGCACTCGGAAGCTACAAGGGTGGCAAAATGCTCTTCCTCGGACTCGGTACCGGACTCGGCAGTGCAGTCGTCTCGGACGATGCCCTTCTCCCGATGGAACTCGGCCACCTTCCTTTCAAAAAGAAAACCTTCGAGGATTATGTCGGCGTTTATGGCATGGAAAAGAATGGGAAAGAACGGTGGAGAAAACATGTCTTTGAGACTGTGGAGTTGCTGACCGCGGCCCTCTTGCCGGACTATGTGGTGCTCGGAGGTGGCAATGCGAAAAAGCTCAAGGAGCTTCCTCCTGCCTGCATCCCGGGAGATAATGCCAATGCCTTCCTCGGTGGATTCAGAATGTGGGAGGGACCCTCCGACCGGAGGACCATCCCTGATCCGGATGTCAAAAAGGCTTCTCGGGCAACCCGGCGGAGAAAAGCGACAAAGAGCTGACTCGTTAGTGGAGGGGCGTGGATTGGTGCGGTTCCCAATCCCTGATCAATACCACTTGACCGGAAACGGGTCTGCTGATTACTTAACGCCATTAAGTAATTTGTCTTTGCCACTCAGGGTTCCTGCCAGCATTCCACTTTTCGATCATTCATGAACGACAACACCGACGAGATTTCCACCGTCAACCAATCGATCACTCCAGCGACGCCGGGGATCATCAATCTTCCTGATGAATCCATCCCGCCGAAGCGTCCTAAAACAACCATCTTCATCACCATTTTCGTGATGATCCTCTTCATTGTGGGGATCGCCGGATGGAAGGCGCATCAGATCTCCCAGGCCATTGCCAGGGGAAAGTCCTTCAAGATGCCCCCCGATGCCGTCACCACGCTGAAGGTCTCCGAGAAATCGTTATCCCCCGTGCTGGAAGCCGTCGGTTCCCTCACCTCACCCCAGGGCGTGACACTGAGCGCCGATCTGCCCGGCATCGTGACCGCCATCGCTTTTGAATCTGGTACTGCGGCGACCAACGGCCAACTTCTTGTCCAACTCGACACGCGCCAGGAGGAGGCCCAATTGCGCACAGCGAAAGCCAAGCTGGCTCTGGCGCGCCAGAACCTCGACCGCGCCAATGATCTGAACCAGAAACGGGTGATCGCCACCTCTGCCTTTGACGAGGCAAAGAGCCAATACGATGCAGCTGTTGCCTCCCTTGACGAAACACAGGCCACCATTGATCGAAAAACGATCCGGGCACCCTTCAGTGGAGCCATCGGCATCCGTCAGATCAATGTCGGGCAGTATCTCAAAAGCGGCGATCCGATCGTCCAACTCGAATCACTCGATCCGATCTATGTGAATTTCGCCCTTCCCCAGCAGAATCTTGGAAATCTCAAGGTTGGACAGTCCGTCAAAATCGAGGCCGATGGTCTCCCCGGAAAGGTTTTTGAGGGTAGCATCACCGCAATCAATTCAATGGTCGATACATCCACGCGCAATATCCAGATACAGGCCACTATCAGAAACCCTGAGCATCTGCTCCGTTCGGGAATGTTTGCCGGTGTCCAGGTCGCTCTGCCGGAACGGGAAAATGTGGTCATGGTTCCCTCCACGGCAATCCAGTATGCGCCGTATGGCGATTCTGTCTTTGTTATCGAAACAATGAAGGATGAGCAGGGGAAAGAGTATCTGGGCGTTCACGAGCAGGGAGTCACCCTTGGAAAATCGCGGGGAGATCAGATCGAGATCCGCAAAGGATTGAAACCCGGCGACGAGATCGCCACTTCAGGACTCTTCAAACTCAGGCAGGGAGGAGCAGTCAAAGTGAACAATAGCGTTCAGCCCGGAAATAATCCCTCTCCCAAGCCTGAGGATAGCTGAGCCGATTACTTCCGGCAGCGCATCCAGCCATGAAAATCACCGATCTGTTTATCAAGCGCCCCGTGCTGGCGCTGGTGGTGAACCTCGTCATTCTTCTCGCAGGACTCCAGTCGATCCATGTCCTGAACATCCGGCAGTATCCGCGCAGCGATATTGCCGTCATCAAGGTGACCACAAACTATGTCGGGGCAAATGCCGATCTGGTTCGGGGGTACATCACCACTCCGCTTGAGCGTGTCATCGCGGCAGCCGAAGGGATTGACTACATCGAGAGCGCAAGCACCCAGGGGAGCAGCACGATCACAATCCATCTCAAGCTCAACTATGATCCGAACTCAGCCCTGACCCAGATTCAGGCCAAGCTGGCCCAGGTTCGGAACGATCTCCCTCCCGAAGCCGAGAACCCGATCATTGAACTGCAAAACGCCGACGAACTCCGCGCCGCCATGTATCTCGGCTTTTCAGCACCCGGCATGAAGCCGAACCAGGTCACGGATTATCTGGTGCGTGTTATCCAGCCAAAACTGACCGCCATCACCGGCGTCCAGCGTGCTGATGTTCTGGGGGCACGGGTCTTCGCCATGCGCATCTGGCTAAAGCCCGATCGCCTGGCAGCTCTCGGAATCACCGCCTCGGATGTAAGGAAGGCTCTTCAGGCGAACAACTATCTGGCAGCCGTGGGCAAGACCAAGGGGACGATGACCTCCATCAATCTCATTGCGAATACCAACCTCACTACCCCAGAGGAATTCCGGCAACTCGTCGTGAAGGAGAAGGGAGGGGTTCTGGTGCGCCTCCAGGACATAGCAGATATCGAACTCGGAGCCGAAGACTACGACACGGATGTCCGCTTCGACGGCAAGAATGCGAAGTTCATCGGCATCTGGGCTCTTCCCACCGCCAATGTCCTTGATGTCTGCAAACGCGTCCGCGATGTACTTCCCGAACTCCGCAAAATGCTCCCGCCGGGAATGACTCTCGATGTCCCCTACGATTCGACCGATTATATCCGCGACTCGATTACCGAGGTGTTCAAGACCCTTTCGGAAACACTCGCCATTGTCGTGCTGGTAATCTTTCTCTTTCTGGGGTCGATCCGGTCGGTTCTCATCCCCGTAGTGGCGATTCCAATCTCACTCATCGGAGCCGCTTTCATCATGGTTGCCTGCGGCTTTACGATAAATCTGCTGACCCTGCTTGCCGTCGTTCTGGCTGTGGGACTTGTCGTGGATGACGCCATCGTTGTTGTCGAAAATGTCGAGCGCCATCTTCATGAGGGACTCTCGCCGATGCAGGCTGCAATCCAAAGCGGACGGGAACTCTTCGGTCCGATCATCGCGATGACCATCACTCTGGCTGCGGTCTATACACCGATCGGCATTCAGGGAGGACTCACAGGGGCGCTCTTCCGCGAGTTTGCCTTTACGCTGGCGGGTGCCGTTTTGATCTCGGGCATCGTGGCCCTCACACTCTCCCCGATGATGGCATCGCGTCTGCTGCGGCGCGGTGATAACACACGCGGCTATGCCGGATGGGTGAACCGCCGATTTACTTCCCTGCAACATGCTTATGTCGGCCTGCTTGCCACGATGCTCAGAAACCGCGGAGCCGTTCTCTGGGCCGCATTCCTCTGGATTGCCATTCTTCCCTTCCTCTATCTTCTCTCACCCAAGGAACTCTCACCCAAGGAGGATCAGGGAATCGTCTTCACCATCTTCCAGGGCTCTCCCTTTTCCACGATCGATCAGACATTGCTCTATTCGGATCTTGTCCGGGACTCCTTTCTCTCCCTTCCCGAGACGGGTCATACCTTTCAGATTATGAATCCCAGCGGTGGATTCGGCGGTATCCGTACCAAACCCTGGAGTCAGCGCACCCGAAGCTGTGATCAGATCGCAGCAGCCCTTGGCAAAAAAACCGCCGACATACCGGGACTGCGCATCATTGCAACCACTCCCCCCGCCTTGCCCGGAGGCAGCAATTTTCCCGTGGAATTTGTCATCTCCTCGACGGCCGAACCGCGTCGTTTGCTTGAGGCGGCCAATGACCTTGTGGAGACCGCATTCGAGAGCGGTATTTTTATCTTTGCCGATAGCGACCTCAAATATGACATGCCCCAGGTGGAGATTGCCTTCGACCGCAACAAAGTTTCGGCCCTCGGACTCGATCTCCAGCAAGTGGGAGCCGATCTCGGCACGATGCTAGGCGGCAACTATGTGAACCGCTTCAGCATTCAGGGACGCAGCTACAAGGTGATCCCGCAACTCAAGAGAGAAAGCCGCCTCGATCCGGATCAACTAGGTTCCGTCTATGTGAGCGGCCCCAACAACCAACTTCTCCAGCTTTCCACCTTTGCCGAACTCAAGCGAACCACCGAACCGCGTCAGATCAACCGATTCCAGCAACTGAACTCCGCCAAGATCACCGGCATCCTGCCTCCCGGCATCACTGTCGATCAGGCGCTCAAGGTTCTTGAGAAACGGGCCGCTGAGATTCTCCCCCGTGGATTTGTCATCGACTACGCAGGGGAATCCCGCCAACTCCGCCAGGAGGGAAACACCCTGATCATGACGATGATCCTCTCCTTCATCCTGATCTTTCTGGTTCTGGCCGCCCAGTTTGAAAGCTTCCGCGACCCTTTCATTATTCTCTTCGGATCAGTTCCACTAGCTCTCTCGGGAGCACTCCTCTTCACCTTTCTCGGCGCCACCAGCATCAATATCTACAGCCAGGTCGGCCTCATCACCCTGGTTGGTCTGGTAGCTAAAAACGGAATCCTGATTGTGGAGTTTGCCAATAATTTGCAGGAATCAGGAGTGGACAAATGGAATGCAATTCTCACAGCATCCGGCACCCGGCTCCGGCCGATCCTGATGACCTCCGTTGCCACCGTCGTCGGTCATACCCCCCTGATTCTCGCCACAGGCCCCGGTGCAGGAGCGCGCAATAGCATCGGTATTGTCCTTGTTTCCGGAATGATCATTGGAACCCTTTTCACCCTCTTTGTTGTTCCCTCGATCTACATGCTTGTTTCCAAGCCAAAACTCCGCAATCCCAGCAAACATCAGCCTCTCCTGGGTGCTACTCCGCAAACGATGGCACTAGCCTAGGTTTTGCTCACAAACTTCTGCTGAGAACCAAAGAGGCGCCTCCCTAGGGCAGCGAGGGAGGATTTAGCGAGCTTATCGCAGTAGTTGTTTTGCTGCGCATATTGATTGGAACAAAGACTGTTTCATACCAATCACAGAAAAAAATGGTACTTTAGCGACGAAGTAGTTTTGGGGTGTTGCAAGGAAATACATGGGCGTGGAAACGCCCGGGATAGACTGCACTCGTATTTCCGCAACTCCTATCGGCCAGCACCTTACGCCAATTGACTCGCTCATTCCCATGAGGCTCGCCATTGAACGGCACTTTGCTCCAGCAAAGCTGTGCCGCCACTGCGTGGTCATTCCTTCGGAATACTTCTCCGCGACTCTTCCCGGAGTCTTTGTTCGTTCCAATCGGGCCGCTTTCGGCACTCCAACCTCCTCTACCCTGTCGGAGGTTTATTGCGGCATTCCCAACTTCTCTTTGCTCGTCAGACGCAGGGAGACGGATCTTTCATGCGCATCAAGGCCTTCGATCTGGCAGAAGGTTTCGATGATTGGGAGTGATTTTTTGAGTGCTGCCGCATCGTATCGGACGATGCTGGTTCGGCGTTGGAACTGGTCCGTTGTGAGGCCGGCAAAGGCTTTGGCCGCACCGCCGGTCGGCAGTTCATGGCTGGGACCGGCGAGAAAATCGCCCGCCGCCACCGGGGAGAGACCCCCGAGATAGATCGCACCCGCCGAATGGATTCTGGGAGCCAGGGACTCCGGGTTGCGTACGGCCAGCGAGACATGCTCGGCGGCAAATCCGTTGGCGATTTCCACGGCCTGAGCCAGATCCTGGACGAGAATCAACGCGGCATTCTTCATGGCCTTGCCAAGATGTTCCGGTCTCGCGGAGAACTTGAATTGTCGATCAATCTCAAGCTGAACGGCTGCAATCAGCTTTTCAGAATCACTCAGCAGAATCACCACGCTGCTGGCACCATGTTCGGACTGCGCCAGAAGGTCAGCTGCCACCCAGACGGGATTGGCCTTGGCATCGGCGATCACAAGCACCTCGCTCGGGCCGGGCAGGAGATCGACACCGACGCGGCCAAAGACCTGGCGCTTGGCCTCCACGACATAGGAGTTGCCCGGGCCGAAGAGCTTGGTGACTGCCGGTATGCTTTTCGTTCCGTAGGTCAGGGCGGCGATCGCCTGGGCCCCACCGACACGGTAGATTTCCGTTGCGCCGCAGAGATCTAGGGCGGCGAGTAGGGCAGGGGCCACAGTGCCATCGGCACTGGCGGGGGTGACGGCGACGATTTCGGGGACGCCCGCCGCCTTGGCAAACCCACAGGTCATGATGGCGCTAGATACCAGCGGTGCCGTGCCTCCCGGGACATAGAGGCCGACGCGGGGAAGAGGATCAAAGCGTTCGCCGACCAGTGCTCCCTCGCTGTTCTTCATCGACCAGTTTTTGCGGAGGCTCGCCTTGGCAAAGGCAGTCACATTTTTCCGGGAGGCTGTGAGGGCCTTGTTCACAGCAGGTGCGAGCGAGGCGCGCGCCTCGGCAATTTCAGCAGCCGAGACACGGATCTTTGCAGGAGTCAGCTTGGGGCCGCCGAATTTCAGCGTGTATTCCAAAAGTGCCGCATCACCGCGCTTGCGGACGGCGGCAATGATTTCAGAGACGGTGGAGCGGACTTCGTCACCCGGTTCGGCCTGACGGTTGAAAGCCGCGACGATGCGGGCAAAGCCGCGATCTGTAAATTTCAACAAACGCATCCTGTCACTGTAGCCATGTCGGCTGCATTGGTCAAAACCCGAGAGGCCTTGCCATCAGATGCCGCCGGCTACGACATTCTACGTCGGATGGCGAGAACTGCTCCCATCGTCCCGAGGCCAAAGAGGAAGCAGGTGGAGGGCTCTGGTACCGCACTCGGATAGAATCCTGATGTGAAATAGACATCACTATTTGTTGCGCCGTAGCCATTGGTAATCAGGCCGATATACCCATTCGTAGCGTCGTAAAGCATGTCGAAAGCGTTGAAGACATTGCGACCCGAATTGAAATACTGCGAGCCGAACGGAGCCGTATTCTGGGAATAGATTCCATTTGTTCCCGGTGCTGACAGGAAGACATTGTCGTTCGTGTTATTGGAGTTATCAAAGGAGGGATTCAGATAATTATTAGAATTACCATTGATATTGTAACCGACGCCTCCTCCTGAATTGATCAGTTGAATCGACATCACCGGGTTCGACAGGGCCCCATTCGTGTAGCCGGGAAGAGTGAGATACGAGTAACCGATACCGGAATCAAGAACGATGGAACCGGGCGCGTTCGTCACTCCACCTATGACAACCTGTCCGGTGGGGGTCTGCCAGTCCGGTACCGAATTCGAGCTGGTGAAGCCGGTGGGATTGAGCTGCGTATAGGCATAGCCTGTATTGGTCTGCGTCAGACCAAGCTGCACTCCGGTCGCTGTGATTACATAGCCCGCCACCATGGAACCATTGGTCATCGATGAGAAATTCAGGAAGGGATTATAAATCTGATTCAGATTATTGGTAATGGGGCCGGTTCCCTGGCCGTTCAAATCAAACCCCACTCCGAAATTGGAGACTGAATTGAGCAGAAGATTATTGGAATAGTACATTTTCTGCCCGTAGGAGAGAGTGACAGTATTACTTATAAAATCCGTTGAGTATGTCGTGCCGTTGGTATCAACGATCATGGCAATTCCCGAACTACTCTTCATCCCGAAGGTTGCATTATCTTTGGTTGCCTGAACGGCCTCCACGGCAAGAATATCGACAGTTTCCGAGACATTGGTCTGCTGTCCGCTTTGATCAGTCACGGTGAAGCTCACCGTAGTGGGTGTCCAATACCCCAGATTATTCCGCCCGGAACTGGTGAGATTGATCTCCCCGGCAAACGAGCCGGCGTTGGTCGTGAAATTCGACCCAAGCGTGTTAGCATCGACATAGATACCGCGGGATCCCGTATCGAGATTGAAATCCAGCGTGGTGCCTCCAATATCGGCCGTCACCCTCACGTCACTGGAGTTAGCGCCGGAGTTCGCAGGACCAAATCCAGTGCCGCCGATATAATTCAGGAAGTACGAATTCGTATATCCCGAATAGCCATTCAGCGGATTTTCCTGCGCATGGAGGGAAGCTCCTGCCAGCAGGCAGGCAAGCAGCGTCATCAGTGATGTACGGAATGTTTTCATGAGCCAAGCGTGATTAACAAAACAGATTTCGGTTGGCGACAGGAAAGAGGAACCCGGTCGAAAATCCTCCCTGCAAAGCAAGCTGTTGGCGGAGCTCTATCATTGCCTTGCTAGAGCACCGGGCAGACAGCCACATAAACCGTTCCGGAGGATTCTCCGCCTCGAATCGGATTGGGAAAGGTGACGATATGCGCCTGCACAGTGGTGAAGACCTCTTCCAGTCGCACGCGGAATGCCGCATCTGGAGCCGCGTCCGACCACATGGCAAAGACTCCACCGGGATGCAACTGTTGCCGGAGTCTGCGGAGTCCTTCCACTGCATAGAATGAGGCATGCCGCGGATGGAGCCAATGCTGCGGGGTGTGATCGATATCGAGTAGGACCGCATGGAACTTCCGTCCCGGATTCGCTGCGTCAAATCCCTTTTGCGGATCGGCAGCCATGGCGAAAAAATCCCCCTCCACGAAGCGGGTGCGCGGATCGCTGGAAAGCCCCGCTCCCAGCGGCGCCAATCCTTGCTGGTGCCAACGGATCACCGGCTCCAGAAAGTCGATGATGAGAAGGGAACTCAGCCTGTCATTCATCTGTGCTGCGGCCGCCGTGTAACCAAGCCCCAGGCCGCCAACCACCACATCAAGCGTTTCCGGATTCGGAGCCAATACTGCGGCCAGCCCCAAATGGGCCAAGGCATCCTCGACCGCATGGAAGAGGCTGCTCATCAGGAACTCGGCGTTCAGGATGATCTCGTAAACGATTTCATTTTCGAGCATCGGGATCTTTCGTCTTCGCAAAACCAGCTCCCCGAGGGGGGTCGCGCAGCAATCGAGTTCTTCAAAGGATTTCTCCATCCCTGGACGCTGGTGAGAGAGTACCCGACTGGCGAGAAATTAAGAGACTGCGGCTGATTTGTCCCATGATCTTGCTTGCGGCGTGCAAAGAGTCTCGGAAGATGTGTCAGTGATCTCACCCGACGATTTTTCCCTACAGGTGCGTGCCGTGCTTGAGCCTTTGGCCGATCGGAAGCATGCGGCCTGGATGACGGCCTATATGCGGGGGCAATTTCCGTTCCTTGGCATTCCAAAACCTTTGAGAGGCAAGGCAACCGGGGCGCTCGTCGCAGCCTGCAAAAATCTCCCAGCGGCTGATCTGTTCAAGATTGCTGAAGCCCTATGGCAGTTGAAGGAGCGGGAATATCTCTATACCGCCACCGAACTGCTGGATCGGCATTCGGGCGTACTCAGACTCGAAGATCTGGAGAGAATCTTCAAGTTTGCACTGCAAAAAAGCTGGTGGGATTCCGTCGATACACTCGCCTCCACCATTAACACCATTCTCTTTAGAGAGCGGAAAGATCCCGCATCGCAGGCGATGATGGATGTGCTGCTTGACCATCCCGATTTTTGGCTGCGCCGTATAGCCATGATTCATCAGCTTGGATGGCGGGAGGAGACCGATCAAAAGAGGTTGTTTCACTATGCGCGGCGGCTGGGTGGAACGCATGAATTTTTCCTACAGAAAGCCGCGGGATGGGCTCTTCGTGATTATGCAAGGCACAATCCCGATGCTGTCGTGAAATTTGTCGCGCAGCATCGAAATTCCCTTTCAGCACTGACTGCCCGCGAGGCCGTTAAATGCTGCTTGCCTCGAAAGTCTGGGAAGAAATCCAAAATCCCTGAAGCCGGATCATGAACGCCGGGTGCGGCCCGCGCGACTCCACCAAGCTGGATCCGGTTTCTTTCGCGGAGCAGGAGTTTCGTGTGGAGCGCCGACTTGTCTCTGCCTGGAAGGCTTCATCTGCAAGCCTCGGCCGACCTTCCGGTACATTTCCAGCCGGCAGTTGAATCCTCCGAGATCAATAGTCTTCTGATACTCTTGCTTCAGGGTGGCGTCTGATGGACCGGTGCGCAGAGGATTGACAAAGACAAGCCTGCCTCCTTCACGGAGCACCCGGGAAGCTTCTGTGTAAAGATCAGCAAAGAGCCCCTGCATATCCTTTACTCGCACCCTTCGACCGAGCGGTGGGTTGGTGATGATCAGCGAGATGCTCCCGGATACGATCCCCGTCGATTGCCCGGCATCACGGAAATCGCAGCAGGTGAACTGGACCCGTGTGGGTGCCAGCCGCGCGGCTGTAAAATTAGCCTGAGCCACTTCGATGGCTTTGGGATCGAAATCCGTTCCGTAGGCGGCTGTTACGCCGCCTCGCAGGGAGCACTCGATGAGCTCCAGTCCGGAGCCACAGAAAGGATCCCAGAT
>Ga0007801_10000639_pt1 | contig 11423 bp, 23 predicted proteins | sample CryBogmetaGMA2M_FD_60372 | JGI IMG/M metagenome (GOLD analysis project Ga0007801, IMG submission 60372) | Freshwater microbial communities from Crystal Bog, Wisconsin, USA - MA2M | ecosystem: Environmental > Aquatic > Freshwater > Lake | place: Crystal Bog, Wisconsin, USA | collected 2009-07-06
ATATGATATTTATACTTATAGTTGGTATATGGTTTTCCAAACAAACTCGCGTAAAAAAAATAAAATTTGCGTTGAAAATAAAAAGTACATAAAAAATTATGGTGATTAAAATATTTAATATGATATACTGGCATTGAGTTACAGGTTAAATTAAGTTATCGAAGAAATTGGTATAGATATAGTAAGATAATACTCCAATTCCTTGAGCATATAGAAAACACTTGAAAGTATTGTAAACATTGCTACATTGCATTAAAATAACACTTCAAAAAAATGAACCCAAATAAAAAATACCCTGAAAAGGAAGCTGAATTGCTTAATAATCCGCTTGCTCACGACTTTAAAATACCAGTTTCTAAGTTTAAAGACGGTCGAACATTCACTATTGTTAATGGAGAACCTGTTCCCAAAGAAACTACATGGGAAAAAGATGTTGTTACTAAGGTTTATATTGATTCTGACAAGCGTAAGTACATAAGTAAGCTCTCTCCATCCGGTAAAAGCCTATTACTATGGATACAATACGAGTTGCATAGTGGAAAAGATTGGATTTGGATAAACAAGGACAGGTATATGGAAGAGAACGATGTTAAATCTGATGCAACATACTATGCAGGCATCAAAGACCTATGCAACAATGTCATTATTACCCCAACAGTTCACTCCAAGTATGGCTATTATTGGATTAACCCGCGCGTTCTGTTCTGTGGCAGTAGAATAAATAAGTATCCAGAACTTGTTATTGTGATGTAAAACAGGTACGTTTGTACCATAAAATTATAACAAAATGAAACAAGTAGACACAAGTGTTTTAAATAATAATCCACTTAACAACAGAAAATCATTAACGCGTAAAGAGATTCAGCTTCTTGGTGTAAGACTAAACCCGGCAGGATTAAGATTGTTTTTGTGGCTTATATATACCGTTGACCCATCAGAAGATTGGCTATTGATAGACCATTTATTATTTATGGAAGAGAATAATTTAAAATCAATTAAAACATACAAGAAGGGAGTCAAAGAGCTTCTTGAAAACCACATACTTGCTACAACAGAATATTCTCGAAACAACTATTATTATATCAACAAACCTGTATTTGCCTCTTTTTACTTACCTAAATACATTTCACCAGATTGCCTAATAGTAAGTGATGTTGATTGTAGTCATTATATAGATTAAATAAAAAAGACCTCCGAAGTGGAAGCCTTTTTTGTAGTTCTATTTTTGGTTAAACAAACGGATTAAACTCTGTGTACTTGATATTGTTTTGGAGCTTTAGCTTTTTGAAGATGTAGGCAGAAAGGTTCTTTGCGTTAACGCCTTGTTTACCGACTAAAAGACCGGGGCAACTAGATTGTATGACAATTTGAACTTTACCGTCAGAATCGGCACTTATGTCAATTTTGTGTGCATACCTGTCCATGTCATTGATACTACGGTAGAAGGACTTGGTTATTTTACGGATGTCGGTGTCGTTTGGATGGTTGGTTACTCGTTTAGCGTTTCTGTCAGCAAGTCCACTACCAAGATTAGTCGGTTTCTTAAAATGGTTTAGCCTGTCAAATTCTGTCAATATAGGAACTTTGGCTTTAATTTCAATACCGATATGTCCATCAGGACTTTTGTATGGCGTAACATCGTATTTATCTAAGTGAGCATTTAGCCTCTCTTTATCATTCAGCCACATTTCGGTTTGTTTTTGGAACTCATCTTGCGCATCGGATACTGGCACACGATTTCCATCCACCGGAGCATTGTCAGAAACACACACATTGTATAGAGGGTATGGTTTTTTGCTGTTTAGGTCAATTACAAACCTATCTAAATCACCTTGCGCACCCTCTTTGGTGCATATGGCTGTTATCTGCTGTATTGTAAGCCTGTTTGCGGGAATGTCGTAATATGATTTACTAAGATAGTTCCTTTGTTCACGAGGTAACGACCTCATCCATGAAACGGCTTTCCCCATCATCTCATTAAAATCGTCATTCACGACCTCCGATGGTTTCGCTTCTGTGTAATTAGGCTTAACTACCTTTAAGAATTTCATCCATGCTGAATCTTTCATTTGTTTATTGTTTTATTGGTTCACTTACTGTGTTTATACGCCATGATTAAAAATACAGTTACTCTCATGCCGATTATTACGGCAATTATAAATGTTGCTGTGTTCATAGTGATTCAAATTGGTCTAGTGCGTTATTGATTTTGTTTATCCATTCGTTAATGGGCATCTCCATTGTTAAGCTAAAGTATACACTGAAAGCATCATCTTCACCTTCTGTGCCTTTATACGAGAATGTAACTAGTGTATCATCTTCACCTTGTTGTATGCAATAATCAATGATTTCAGGGTCAATCCGGCTATGTTCGATGTGTCCTAATATAGCAGCTTCAATAAACCCTTCAAGGTACTTATTATTTACTCTCATTCGGTATTGGGTTTTGGTTGTTATCTAAACTTAGAATTTCCATTTCTCTTTCATTCAACAGAATGTGCAGGTCTTCTGTGAGTATTGATGCCGATATGTGACTACTGAAAGTCCGGGCAAAGTTTTCGATTGAATTTCTACAACTTGATGTTTGCGTTGTGTGGAAGCAACTACGAATCCAGTTTTGGATAAGGTTGTAATGTTGCATAATTGGTTCTCTCATGTTATTATTTATTAAATGGTTCAATTACTATGTGTTGATATGAAACGAAATATTGATTGCGTCTTCTTTTTGCTTGATTAATAGCATTATAATAATGGTCTTCCTGTTTATAATCTCCTAGCCTGTTTTTTTGTGGTCTAATTTACCTTATCTATTTCAGAAAAGAAAAAGGAAAGGAAACAAGTAACGAGAAAAAGCAAAGCAAAAAGAAAAGAAGTCCCCCATAAGAAAAGTTTCCCTTTTTATATTTGCCTGTTCCAAATAGTGGTGTTCTATAAGTGCAACTTTTGCAGCATACTTTGTCGGTATATGCGTGAGCAACACTGTTAACTTGTATTGAAATAAGACACAAAAAAGAGATGCCTATCTGATGAAGCCCCGACAGACCGCACCATAATAGGCATTCCAGTATCTTTTCTCCTGTGTCGGCAGGCGCACTAATAGTGCTTTTGTTTCAGCAAAGATAAGAACGTTTTTATAAAACAAAAACTTTTTTACAGTTTTATTTTATTAGTTGAGAAATTATAGTGAAAACAGCGCCATCCCTATTAGCGCATAAATGATTAACAGTTCGGTTGTAGTTAGGTTGGTTTTCATTGTTTTGGTTTAAGATGTTTAAAAATTAGCTTCTTGGTATTCATTCTCTGTGTAAATTATCGCTGTGCAAGCATCAATTGTAAGCGAAAATTTTCCCGTATTTCTTGCTATCTCCCGCTTATCGCCTTCGTAATAATCGAATGCTAAGTTTTTTAAATATTCCTTAGCTTCTTTCATTGTATCGAATTTTTGCACTGCCGAATAGCTTCCGTTCCCATGTGCTGTTACTGGGATTCCAAATGATTGAACACTTCTTCGTTGATAATGTGTTGGTACACTTGCCCTAATTACTGTTTTCATAGTTTTATGAATTTTATTAAAAATGAGTTTGTTAATTCTTCCAGTTCACCACGCCAAACAAAGTTTTCAATGTCGGTGAAGATTAATTGCTTCATATCAGGTGCGAATTGCACGTATGTTTTGATGTATCTATCTTCTTCTAAGTCCTTATACATGATAGCTTTCATTTCAGACTTACGAAGTGTAAAGCATGTTTCCAGTACCTTGCCATCTAATGTCACAACCTCAACTACTAACGTATTGCCCTGCCAACGTATTTTGCGTTTAGAGTTCATTAGACAATTTTCTTTTGCGGTGCTGATGGAATACTGTATTCTATTTTATCCGGTGCTATTGTGGTAGTAAAGCCTATAATAGCCGTACAGTTATTTTTAGCCATCTCTAGGGCTGTATCTCGGTCAATGGCTTCTATATGTAGAACGCCCTGCACTTTGTACTCTACGTTGACCTTGTAGACCTTTTCTTTTTTTACTATTGACATTGTTTTGATTATTTAAAAATGATTGCCATAAGCGACACGATACAAATTAGCCCCGTGAATAAGAATAGCATAACGAGGCTGATGTTAAACTGATTATAAGACGGTTTGCGCCATCCTTTTACAGTAGCATAAGCCAAGTACCTGTGATACAGTTTATAGTGTTGCCTGTGCTTCTCTATGGCTGAATATTGCCAGTAACAGTACGCCATGAATAGGATGGTTATGGTTATGCAGAATATTGTGGTCATAGTTCAGCGTTTTTGATGGCTTCGCCAGCCTGTTTAATTTCCACAGCAAAATCTTCTTCCATATCGGAATCCATTTTAAGACAAGCTAAACAGGCTTTTAATGCGCTTACTAGTGCCTCATGGTTATTCACAGCCTTTACGATTAGTTCCGCATTGGCTTCGGCTATACCGCCCTCTTCGTTCCCGCCTACTACGATTGCTAAATCATTCGGGCTTCCTTCTGCATATATGCCAAAAGAATCGTTGTTCCCGTGTTTGCTTATTTGCCATTGTCTTGTTTTCATGTTTTTAGTTTTTTAAATTGAGGAAATTGGCGTTTTCGTAACGTACCCACGCCCAAACTACGGGAACAACTTGCGATTGAACGCAGGTTAGTAGGTTGATTAATAGTTTGCGTCAATTTGTGATAAAAACCATTGCGCCTTAACGCTTAAATCAGAAAATTGAATATTGTTATCAATTAGTTTCTGCTTAATGATGTCGTTTGCATCATCTCTATAATCAAATGAAGTTGCACAATAGTTACTATAAACATTTATCTCTGCACCATCATTCAGAAAATCAAAATCAATCAATTCTGTAATCTCATTTCTTACCTCATTCAGTATTGCATCATACACACAACCAACCGGGTCTAAATCATCATTTTTCATTCCGCAGTTATCCGCAAAATCATTGATACATTCTACCGCCCAATCTCCACACTCCCCTACTTCCACGCATACCTGTACCGCTCTGCGTATGTCCATAGAGCCAAATGGACAATAAGCGTTTGTAAATCTGTCGTACTCTAAAGAAACAATCTCATCCTGTGTTCTTTCTGTTGTTGTGTTATTCGTTTTCATAACTTACTTTGTTTTATTTTTTAATAATGTTTCTAGTCCCTTAACTGCCTTCTCATTGATAAGCATACCCTCCAGTAGCCTTTTTAGCTTTGTTTTCGGTAGCCCTGATGCTTCCATCATTTCGTCCCGTGTAACGCCTAATTCAATAAGTTCTTGTTCTAATTTTGATAGTTTGATGATGCTTGTCATTTGGTTGTAAGTTTATTGTATTTAATATCACTTACTAAGTTTGAATTTAACCCGCACATATGTAGTAATTCATAGTAAACGGGATTATAGTAGCTTTCGTACTTACTAGCCTCCAGTTCCTTTACAACTAGAGAAAGTTGTTGCATAGCCTTTTGTAGTTTCACGAACATTTTTACAAAGCCCTCAAAGTTTTCCGGTTTTAGCAAATGCTCTATTTGAGATATACGCCCCTTTGCCCCCCCAAATGCCCAGCTATCAAATCTTTCAAATTGGTCATAGTGTACAAAGCCATCGTAACTTATAAGATGTTCACCATATTTTTCGCCACGTTCAAGTTTTATGTGTGACATGCCAGCAATAAAACGGATGGAAGCCCCCGCTTCAAAGTCCTTTAACATGTGCTTTGTTATCTTTTTGCCGTCCCACTTTTTAAGTGCGGTTTTAATAGCCTCATGGTCGGCTAAATCTGCTTTGTTTTGCTCCAAATCTTTTAGCAATAATGCTTTAATTTCCTTTTTCATAGCTTAATGTTTAAGTGTTTAATAATAGGACAAAGATACTATTTAAAACTGAATTATTGTATTTTAATTGTTAAATAAATATCAATTAACGTTTATCATTGCGGGCATGATAAGCATACGCTCATTAATGATACACGCCCGTGTAGGTGAACTCATTACCAAGTCAATAATTTCAGTATCGGTTGACTGTAGACATTTGAGTAAGAACGTACCATTGAACGCAATTTCTAAATGTGGTGGTTTAACGGCTGCAAGTTCAGCGTTCAATTCAGCCAACTTTTCAGCCTCAATTACAAGTTGCTTTTTGGCATTCTTACTGCCATCATTTGCAAACTGTTTTGCTATTGATTCATTTCGCTTTTTAGTGTGTTCAATTTCGCTTTCAGTCAAAGCACGTTCCACAAAGTCACATTCCAAACTAATGGTACTTTCCCGGCTAAAGTCCAAATCTTGTGTACATAGTGTAACATTATTAGCACTAATATAGAGAGTAACCTGTTTAGTAGTTGTATTACCATGTGGCACTACCTTATTAAGTGCCTCAATTAGCTGTGATTTGCCAACGGTTAAGGTATAACGTCCACCCGTTGGAATTACTGCCTTATGGTTAGGATATTTGTCGTCTATTTTGCGAAATACGTATGTGGCTTGGTTGTTTTCAAACTTCACGTTGGTATCATTGTACGAAACTTTGTAAGCTCCAGTAAGTTTAGAGGCAATGGCAGGTATAATAGTTTCGCTTAACGTTGTTTTCTGTTTGCCCCATACCATGCAATGCGCATCCGTTGCAACTACTTCGCCTTCGTTAAAATATACGCCTGTCATTGCCGGACGCAAGTCATCTTTTGAGGCAAAGCCAACGTATTTTTTAAGCATATTACAGTCTAATAGACCTGCATAATTATCTACCTTAGTTGGAATAAGCGGAAATTCGGCAATGTCACTGCCTTGAAAGTTGCCGTATTTCACACCGTTAAGCAATACACTAGACTCAAATGTTTCACTATTAAACATAATGGCTAATTTGTCGGTTGGTTTCATAGCACGTGAAATTACATTTAGTGTTTGGAACTCCAGTAGTCCCACACCACTATAAAAAGACTTATTCGGCACAATACACGATGCCTCTAAAGTGGTGGTTGTGATACCGTTGGAATCAAATCTAGCCATATCCAGTACGGGTAACGAATTGTTTTTTTCCACACATACGGCTAATTTGCCTACAATTTCTTTTAGTTCCAATCCGCTAATAGGTTGGAAGTTTACATTTGCACCTATGGCTGTAGCTGTTAATACTGATTTTTTCATAACTTAATTTTTGTTTATTGTTTTATTAATTGTTTAAATACGGTGCAAAGATACTATTTGTTTTGGTACTTTCTTATTTTTATTGTTAAATATTTTGTTTTTAACGTTTAATTAAAACTGTCCATTTCACAATGTTTTTCTATAACGTATTGCACTTCCTTCGGTAACGTTTCTATGTGCTGGAACAGGTTAACGGTTTCTGCTTCCTTTGTTTGGATATTGTTTTTCATGCCTATCTCACATTGTCCTTTCGTGTGCTTAAATTCCATAAATCAGTTTTTTAAAAGTTTCAAAATAATAGTAATTGTAATTTGTTTTCTATCTCTGCCGCCACTACTAGTTCAGCCTCATTTTCTAAATTAGTTTTGACTAATGTTCCTTCGTGACCTATCAAAAGCCCTGTTTTAGCGTCAAATATTCCTACGTATTCGCCCTCTTTGTCTAGCAGGCTTTCGACTTTGAAGGTGTTCGATTGGTTGTGTCGCATATTAGTTTTGACTAAAATACCTCCCACAAAATATTCATTCCATCGTGTTCTACAATCCGCTCGCCCTCGTTTCTGTCAACTAGCTTTCTTGCCGTTTCTAAATCAAACCAACTATCCATTCCTGTTCCTGCAAACTTAATTCATCCGTTTGCTTTCTATATTCTATATTTCATACAATTAGTTTTGACATAATGATTGTTTTTGTGGCTTAAAGAATAGATTTTTTTGATTTTTTTACGATGGCGGTTTTATAGGTATTTGCATAAGCATTCGCTGTTAATTCATCTGTACTTTGGAATACTGGTGAGCCGAACCAGTAGACAATAAAATAAGTTTGTGTTTTCATGTTTTTTGTTTTTTAAGTTGAGAAAATTGTTATCAATAAAATGAATAATAAAATAGCTTGTTCGGTTGTTATTAGTTCGTTGTGCATGATTTTTTGTTTTAATTTGATGTGATTAAATTCGTTTCCCGTATTCTGTAAATTCGTAATCGTTCGCCTCTATTGTTTCAATGATTGCCTCTTCGCTTTGCAGGTATTCACATTCCTCTTCTAACAATATAGAATAGTCTTCCAGTAGGTCGATTAAAAATTCGTCTTCCAACTCTTCAATTTCGTCTTCGTTTACATCTTCTATGTTTTCGTGTGGTGCTGTTAACTTTTCAAGTGCATCCAAAAATGCTTTAGCTGTTTTATACGTTTCGCACGTTGCACCGTGATTTTCAATAATATTTTCTGCTGTTTCGGTTGCGCTGTTTATAAATTCGCCTTTTGCATGTCTGTTTCTTTCAAGGTCGAAAGATGTTATTCTTAACCCTATTTCCTTTGCATCTTCATAGGTAAATTCCCACCAATTATATTCTACATTGATTGAGGAAAGTTTTTCAATTGCCGTTTCTTTCGCCTCTTCGCTCAATTCTGAAAATTGATAAACTTTTGTTTCGATTACTCTCATAACGTTGTTTTTTATTGTGTTTAAATTGTTTGTTTTAGTTCCTTAATCAGTTCCCGTTTGAATAACAGGGACGGGAAACTGATAGTTTTTTAGTTAAATAGTTGTTGGCGTTTGTTGGTAAAGTTTTTCGCACTCTTCTTTTGTTATGAATCCCATGTTTTTAAGGTCGTGGATAATGGAATAGTTTGTATGGAAAATCATGTCCATTCCGCAACCTCCAATACTAAAGTAATCATTGCTATTTCGAGCTAATTTATAGCCCAAGCAAATAAACAGGCAATAATATTGTCGATACCAAAAACGTGTTTCACTTTTCTCACAACTCAAAAACTTAATTGTCCTACTCATGCCGGACTTTGATACTTTTCCGATACTGTTTATCATTCGCCCTTCACGAATTGCGCTAATGTAGTCCCTTGCATCTTTCTCAAACTGTTCACTTGAATAGTGCGAAAGTTTTTTGATATTCTTAATAACTTCCTTGTTTAAATTGATTGTCGTTTCCATAACTTATTGTTTTATTTTATTACTTAATTTGTTTACTTAGCTTGGTTGTAGAAGTTTTTACTATTAACTTCTTTTACATGTTTCAAAAATTGTTTAGTTGCTTCTTTGTCGGTATAGCCGTTATATCGCATTCGTATAACTTGGTCGTTTATACGGGTTGACATTAATACTTCACCGTTTAAATGTTGTTGTGTTACTTTTAAATTTTGCATTGTTTTTTGTTTTTGTTTTTGTTTTTAAATATGATGCAAGTTAAAAAGAATAATTGAATAAACAAGTTAAATTCTATCTTTTAACGTTCTTTAACACTTTGATTGTAACAGTAGTTATAGCTGAATAGTATAGCAAATTAATCGACATAACAAAATTTCTATTTGTTAAATCTTTCGCGCCTATATACAAATAAAAAGTTGACATTTCCAAACATACAAAGACATTTATTTTCTAAGGTCGTAACGTTTCTCCACGTGGAAACATTGCAACAAAACATAGATAATATTTTTAATAGTTCCACGTGGATATTTTTAGATGGTACTTTCCCAAAAAAAAGTTCAACCATGTTTTTTTAGCCTATCATATTATTATTTTAACACTTTGACGGGGGGGGCTTTTTTCAGATTTTCAAAAGTGAATTTTTTGGAGCTATATACCCACGTTCTAAATATATACACTCGATAATTTATTATATCTGGGGTTGTTTTTAAAACCTATACATGGATTTGATAAAAAGGGTGTTGGGTATTTACCCATTATTTAAGTATACATAAACAACATTTATTGTGTACGGGTGTTGATTTAAAAAAACACGGGTACAATAATCTATGGTTAATTTGTATTTATAGGTTTCATGGGAGTACCGGGGGTTAAAATCACAGTATAGTATGATATTGTTGTACAATATGCCTGTATGTATGTGTATTTGAGTATATAATCCCATTATGTTGTGATTTAGCTAAAGTACGATTAAAATAAAATAACTTCAAAAATGTTTGGAGATTAGGTTAGATTGTTTACTTTTGTGGTTAAATATATTAATATGCTAGACTTCGACAACAAAGAATTTAGATTACCTTATGAGGAAGTTCTTAGGGAGAATAAGTATGTAGAGATACTCGGTAAAGTGTGGGAGCATAAAACGGAAACTATGAGCCATAGATTATATCTGCATGGTGTAGTTACATTGGTAGGAGGCAAACCTCCACATGGGTCTATGTATGAAACGGGTAGGTTACAAATAAACCCGGATGTAATGGAGATGCTTATTGAGTTGTTTACTACTAATCACGCATAATGGAGAAAGAGATAAAGCTAGCATCGAAGCTATATGAGTGCCGGGATAGTGTAAAATCGCTTGCTAAAATGCAGGGTAATGACTATTTTAGTGTGATTAAGCCTTATGTGGATATACTCGAACATGTGAGCAAAAAGAATGAAATTGCGCCATTACAAGCGTTGTTGCATGTAAGTAAATCTAAAACCTATTTAGAATCCGGCATGGCACAGATGTTATTCATGGCAGTTACAGTAGAGATTATTAAACCGAGTGAAACAGTAAATTAAACAACAATATGATAATCAAAAAAGCCACTTACAAAACCGTAACAGTAAAGCAAAAACAAGCAGTCACGCAAGATGTATACGGTTGTGATGAATGTAAGTGTGTTATAGAAGAAAGTAGTTGTCTATCTATGACTGTTTTTAAAAAAGGAGATGATATAGGTGGTTCAAAAGACATCCACTTATGCTCATGGGAATGCGCTTTGGAACATATACAAAAGGTAAAAACAAACTACTTTGTAAATCTGCCATTTATGCATTTCGATGAAACTAAATCAAGTAAAACAAGTGGGCAACATTTGCAAAAACTATTGAGAAAATTTAACCCAAAAACCAAATAATATGAAACCAGAACTACACCAAGTATGCATGGAAATGGGTTATACCCTAAGTGATTCACTAGGATATACTAAGCAAACGAATAAGTACGAGCATAAACTATATCTGTATTCAAGTGGTTTTAGGCTAATAGGTAGATTGAGTAACTTAATCGGTGCTGAACCCATATATGATACTGGAATAATTATAATTGACATCACCCCCTTGCAACTACGTACTATGATTGATATTTTCACTTTAAATTGGGACTAACTATGACCGAATTACTCAAAGACCTAGACAACCTTAACGACCTGTATGTTTCGGAAGGACTTAGTGACCAAATAGATAAGATTGAGCATGATGAAATCGGCACTCCGGTGTACGAGCAAAATGACCGATACCATTTCACGATATTTGGTGATAAATTGCAAGAGAAAAAACTATTCCTGA
>Ga0007801_10000645_pt1 | contig 11371 bp, 11 predicted proteins | sample CryBogmetaGMA2M_FD_60372 | JGI IMG/M metagenome (GOLD analysis project Ga0007801, IMG submission 60372) | Freshwater microbial communities from Crystal Bog, Wisconsin, USA - MA2M | ecosystem: Environmental > Aquatic > Freshwater > Lake | place: Crystal Bog, Wisconsin, USA | collected 2009-07-06
ACTGGTATTAAGAAGCTAAGCTTTTGTCCTTGGAGTCGCTGCGTGAGAAGCGCTATCGTCTCAAAGAACACTGGCGCAATCAGTTCGATTTCCGAACTGCGACTACCCGGCAACACCGCAACAACAACTCCATCGAGTGCACTACTAGGCAGCTTTAGTGTCTTGATAATTTTTTCTCGAGCCTGGTTTGTATTTGGCTCAAGTGGAATCTCACTCGCTAAGGGGTGACCCACATAAGTAGATGCCACACCTGCCCGATCATAGATTTCAGTCTCAAATGGGAAAATACACAACATGCGCTCAACCGCTTGGGAAATCTTCTTAATACGCCCGGCTCTCCATGCCCAAATCGATGGTGAAACCAAATGTAAAGTTGGTATACCTTCTTTACGTAAATGAAGCTCAACACCTAAATTGAAATCTGGGGCATCTATTCCTAAATACACATCAGGACGCCCTTCCCCTGTCAGGTGTTGAATGAGTTCCTTGCGAAGCTTGAGAATGGCAGGCAACTGTTTAATTGCTTCAACATAACCTCGAACGCTCAAGGTCTCCATCGGCCAATCAGAGCGCATACCCTCAGCCTGCATCCGAGGGCCCCCAATGCCATAGACCTCCAGGCCGGCCATATCTGGAATTTGATTTAATGCGCTTAATACTGGTGCAGCGAGCAAATCACCAGAGGGTTCGCCAGCTACACAAGCTAACTTAGGCAAAGCTGAACCTTACCGAATGATGCCGCGCGTGGAAGCGGCAATAAAATCATGAAACTGGCTCAATTTTTCTGCAGTAGAAGTATCAGCTTTATTCGCAGCGATCATTTTGTGAATCTCAGTCTTGGCATCCTCAAAACTAAGGCCATCCTTATACAGAACTTTATATGCCTGACGTAGTACAGAAATTGTTTCACTTGTAAATCCACGGCGCTTCAGACCCTCCACGTTAATCCCATGAGGACTAGCTTTATCACCTGCTGCAATGACAAATGGTGGGATATCTTGAACCAAAGCAGAAGCACCACCAAGCATCGCATGCTGCCCAATCCGGACAAATTGATGCACACCCGACATGCCACCGATTATTGCCCAATCGTCCACCTGTACATGACCAGCAATTTGGGCATTACTAGAAAAAATGGTGTGATTGCCAACCTGGCAATCATGGGCAATATGCACGTAAGCCATAATCCAGTTGTCATTACCAATGCGAGTGATGCCTTCATCTTGAGCAGTGCCAGTATGAAGGGTGGTAAATTCACGAATCGTATTGCGGTCGCCGATAATTAATTGGGTTGGCTCACCTCGGTATTTCATATCTTGTGGGGGGCCTCCAATTGCTGCAAAGTGAGCAAAGTTGTTCTCTTTACCAATTGTGGTGAAGCCTTCAATCACCGTATGCGAGCCTACTTTTGTGCCAGGGCCAATTTTGACGTTGGGTCCAATAACAGAATAAGGGCCAATCTCAACGTCGCTAGCGAGCTCAGCCTTACTATCAACTATGGCGGATGCATGAATCCGAGTCATTACACGCCTTTCGTACGAACAGCACAAGTAATGTCAGCCTCGGCTGCAAGCTCACCATCAACAGTTGCTTTTACATGGAACTTGTAGATACCTGCTTTTTCACGCTGGTAGGTAGCAACCATAACCAATTGATCGCCAGGCAATACGGGCTTTTTAAATCGTGCGCCATCAATGCCAGCAAAATAGTAAACAGCATCATCTGCTTTTTCTTCTGTAAATGTTAACAAGGCAGCAGTCTGCGCCAAAGCCTCAATAATGAGTACGCCAGGCATTACTGGAAAATCAGGAAAATGTCCTTGAAAAAAAGGCTCATTAATCGTGACATTCTTGATTGCAGTAATACTTTGACGAGGCGTAAATTCTAGGACGCGGTCCACTAATAAAAATGGATAGCGATGCGGCAATAACTTCATGATCTTGTTGATATCAATTGCTATTTCTTTACTCATTAGATTGCCCGTATGAAAGTATGTAATTAAATCAAGGTAAAAGAGCCTTAAGACTCTGTAGTTTTATTTTTATCTAACAAACGCAAGCGTTGACGTATTTTATCTAGGCCGCGCAAGATAGCAGCATTCTTCTCCCAGGCGCTATGCAGCATCGAGGGATAAACCCCTGTGAAATGCTGTCCGGGCTCTGTGATTGAACGAATAATCGAGGTATTCCCCGAAACAGTAGTTCTATCGGCAATCGATAAATGGCCTGCAAAATTAGCAGCCCCGCCAATGATGCAGAAATTACCAATTTTTGTACTACCCGAGATGGCAGCGCATCCCGCAATCACGCAACAATTACCAACAGTGACATTGTGCGCAATTTGTACTTGATTATCAATCTTAGTTCCTGAACCAATGATGGTGTCACTCATCGCACCTCGATCAATCGTAGTCGAGGCACCAATCTCTACATCATTGCCAATGACTACTCTGCCAGATTGTGGGATCTTGACCCACTCTACGCCTGTTGCAGAAAAATCGGGTGCAAATCCAAAGCCATCAGCACCAATCACAGCACCGCTATGAATAATGCAGCGCTCTCCAATTTGCGAGTCATGATAAATAGAAACTGAAGGGTAAATCAATGTATCACTCGCAATCACACTATTCATTGCAAGACTAGTATTCCCTAGAATGACGACACGCTCGCCCAACTTTACGCCAGCGCCGATTTGCACAAAGGGGCCAATATGGCATGAGGCAGGAATAATGGCTGTGGCATCTATCGCGGCACTTGGATGAATTCCAGAAGCATATTTTGGTGAACTTGATTTTGCAAAAAACTGCGCCATTCTGGCAAAAGTTACATAAGGATTATTAGAAACGAAGTAAACCCGCTTTGAGGAGTGAGGACTTGGATGTGCCTGTAAAAACGCGAGGTCATCCTTGCTCAGAATCAATGCGCCCGCAAGAGAATCGCTTGCCTGTTGGCGATAAAGCGGATTAGAGAGAAAAGATATTTGCTTGGCTTGAGCTAGCTCTAGTGGAGCGAGGCCAATAAATGCTTGGGAGGCCTCCCCCACCAAGCTTGCTTGAAACTGTTCGGCCAGCTCGATGGCGGTGGGCATAAAACTTACTTGAGACTATTCAAAGCCTTGATGACATCATCGGTTACGTCAGCTTTAGGGCTAACGTAAGCAGCTTCTTGAACAATGACGTCAATTTTTCTTTGCTCGGCAATTTGCTTGAGAACTAAGTTTGCTTTTTCAGCAATCTTGGCACGTTCTTCAAATGTCCGCTGATTTAGATCTTCTGTAAATTCGCGTTGCTTACGTTGTAATTCACGATCCTGGTCTGCCAACTCACGTTGACGCCGAATACGCTCAGCCTCATTCATTACAGCAGCATCACGATCTAACTTTTCAGCTGCAGACTTAATCTTCTGCGCGCCATCACGCAAATCATTTTGCCGCTTAGTAAATTCGTTTTGCAGACGGGTTTGCATTGCTTTAGCTAAATTAGACTCATTGAATACTTTTTCTGAGTTCACAACTGCTACGCGAGTACCAGCATCTTGCGCATACACATTTGGCGCAGAGACAGTTGCAATGATAGTAGCTAAGCTTAGCTGAATCCATTTTTTAGAGTAGTCAAACTTCATAAATATTCCTTAAACAATTAAAACGCTGTACCTACCTGGAACTGTAAACGCTGGATATTATCAGTTGGTACAGACTTATACGGTATACCGTAACTGAATTTCAGCGGTCCTAGCGGCGATATCCATGATATACCCAAGCCGTAGGAGTATTTTAAGACTAGATTGATATTTGTTCCAAAAGCATTACCGCCATCGACGAAGGTGAACATCCGTAGGGTCTTGTCAACTCCAGAGCCTGGAACGGGGATGGTGTACTCCACATTACTCACAATTTTAGACTGACCGCCAGTAGGCTGATAGGTATTGTAATTAGTGTTGAAGTACTGTGGTCCTAGAGAGCCTGGCGAATAACCGCGAACGGAGCCAATACCACCAACATAGTAATTTTTAGTGATTGGGAAGGTATGGGATCCATAGGCCTGACCATAACCAACTTCACCGTTGAAAGACAAAATATTGGCTTTTGAGAACGAGTGATACTTTTGATACTGACCATAAAGACGATAAAAAGTCATATTACCGGCTGGGGTACCCACCTCACTAGACAGCTGCTGTAAGGAGCCTTCCGAAGGAATCAACGAGCTATCACGACCATCTCGCGCCCAACCAACCGTCAAAGGTATGTTGTAGGTTGTTAAGGTAGCGGGATAACCTGGCGCAGCAATATTGTAACTTTGCGCGTAAGTTAAATAAGGTTGTGGAGTATTGGCAGTGGTATTAATTCGGAAAGCCTCAACACCAGTTCCAAAGAAAACGCGATCAACTTCGGTGTATGGAACGCCAAACTTCAGACTGGAACCTACTGATTTAATTTGGTAGTCAGGGTCGCCAGCATAATATAGCGGCTTGGAAGAGCGGTAGTACAAGTCGGTATAGCGACTGATACCATCTTCAGTGAAATAAGGATCGTAGTTAGATAGGGTTAAGTTTTGATTGATCTTACCCAAGGAAAAATTCAAGCCGACTGCTGTACCAGTTCCAAATGCGTTATCTTGATTGATACCAGCAGATAAAATTAATTTTTCAGTGGAGGAGTAGCCTGCGCCGATTGTTACTGCGCCCGTTGGCTTTTCTTTAACCTTTACCTGCACATCTACTTGGTCAGGAGAGCCCGGAACATCCTCTGAGGTAATGTCGGTTTCAGTGAAGTAGCCCAAGCGACCCAAGCGCTTCTTAGACAAGTCAATCTTGTCGCTATCAAACCAAGAGCTTTCAAACTGACGGATCTCACGACGAATCACAATGTCACGGGTTTTTGCGTTACCAGAAATTGCAACCTGACGAACGTAAATACGACGTCCAGGATCAACTACCAAAGTGAGATCAACCTCAGCTAGATCGCGACGAATATCTGGCTGAGGATTAATAGTTGCAAAGGCATAACCATACGAGCCCAATATCTCAGCAATTGCCTTAGTGCTTTGCGTCAGCTTGGCAGAGGAAAAGGTATCACCCGGCTTTAAGGTGATCAATTGCATTAGCTCGGCATCCTTACCTAAGGTATCTCCAGCTACCGTCACATCTTTTACTGTGAATTTTTTACCTTCACTAATGCTGATAGTGAGGTAAACACCTTTTTTGTCAGGAGTAATCGATACCTGCGTAGACTCAATGACAAATTCAAGATATCCACGATTTAAGTAATAGGAACGAATTGTCTCTAAATCAGCAGTTAACTTTTGTTTGGAATACAAATTATCTTTGCTGTACCAAGATAGCCAACCACCCGTCTTGAGTTGCATCTCACTTTTCAGAGTGCTCTCACTAAAGACTTCAGTACCAATAAAGTTGATTTCCTGGATTTTAGCAACTGGGCCTTCATCAATATTGAAATAGATCGCCACCTGATTCCGCTCAACCGGAGTAACGGTAGCAACCACTTCAGCCGCATACATACCCTTACCAACATACTGGCGCTTTAATTCTTGTTCGGCCTTATCAATGATCGCCTTGTCATAAAAGCGTGCTTCAGCAACGCCCACACTCTTTAAAGACTTGCGAACAAGTTCTTGGTCAAACTCTTTCATACCCGTAAATTCAATACGAGAGATCGTAGGGCGCTCTTCAATAATCACAATCAGAACATCACCCTGAGCCTGAATTTGTACATCCCTAAAGAAGCCAGTGCTATATAAAGCCTTAATTGCTTCTGCACCCTTTTCTTCGTTGAAAGTTTCTCCAACTTGTACCGGCAAATAACTAAATACCGTTCCTGGCTCTACGCGCTGCAACCCTTCAATACGAATATCCTTCACAACAAAAGATTCAGCTGCATAAATGTTCAAACTGAGCACAGCAGAAAATACCAACAAAAGCTGAGCAATGAAACGAATAGCGATGTGGAATGGCAAGGTCAGAAAATTCAAGGCGAAAAGTAGCGTTGTAAATCGTTAAATAAGGCCAGAAGAGATAGTGAAATCAATAATAGAAAGCCCACTTTCTGGAACTGTTCTTGCATCGAAATCGATACCCGCTTACCAGCGACCAACTCCCATGCATCATACAGTAGCTGACCCCCGTCCAGCATCGGAAAAGGGAGCAAATTGAGCAAGCCAATGCTAATGCTTATAAGTGCTAAAAATGCAAAAAATGGCTGCCAGCCTACTTGAGCAGACTTGCCCGCCATATCCGCAATACTGAGGGGGCCTCCCAACTGCTTTAAGGAGGTATTTCCAGTGAAAATTCCAGCCATTAGCCTTATGGAGACCTTAGTAATTAACCAAACCCTCTCAGTAGCAAATACCATTGCATCCAGCGGCCCCAGTTTTAGCTCATCCCACTGCGCCAGAGGTACTGACTTAGGCAAAATGCCGAGGGCTAACATTGGGTCATTTTGAGGACTTTGTTCTGGTAAATCCTTGGCCAAAAAGGTCTTAATGTAGCTAGCGCCCGAAGGGGTCTGCATTTCCAAGGCAAATCCAGTCTTGGCAGCAAGGGCATCCAAAAGAATCCAGCGCAAAGCATTCCAACTTGGAACGGCTTCAAATTCACCAGAAAGGGGCGCTGAGCTTGAATTTGGCAAACTCTGCCAAGCGATTACACGCTCCCCTTCTAGAACGCCTAATTTGGCAGCAACAGAATTTTCAGGTGGAGCCTTCAATATCGCAGGCAACTGTGGAGCACCTGATACGTAAATCACGGCAAACAAAGCTACTGCCAAGAAAAAGTTGGCGAATGGGCCGGCTGCAACAATCAGGGAGCGCTGCCAAAGTGGTTTACGATCAAAAGCCTCTAACTCCTCTTTGGCTGCAATTGTTTGCTGACGATCTCGGCCATCTAGTAACTTAACATAACCGCCCAAAGGAATAGAGGCAATCACCCACTCTGTTTTATTCTTCGCAACATAAGTAAATAATGGTTTACCAAAGCCAACCGCAAATCGAAGTACGCGCACTCCACATAAACGGGCAGCTAAAAAATGTCCGAACTCATGAAAGCTCACGAGCACGCCCAAGGTGACCAAGAATGCAGCAAGGGTAATAAGTGCCTGCAAATAAATTCCTAATTACTGATTTGAATAAAAGATTGCTAGCCTAAATAAAATCACGCGCTGCTTTTCTAGCTTGCGTATCAGTATCTAAAATACATTCTATTGAGTCTGCATTGATCACTGGCATAGCATTCAACACCTTCTCAACAACTACGGGAATATGTAAATAAGGCATACTTCCATCTAAAAATGCGCCTACTGCAATTTCATTTGCCGCATTAAGAACTGTAGGTGCTGTACCTCCCGCTTTTGCAGCTGCGAAAGCCAAAGACAGGCAAGGAAAACGAATCAAATCTGGCTCGTTAAAGCTCAAAGCTGCCAATTGAGTCAAGCTCAAAGGTGCAACACCAGCATCAATGCGCTCTGGCCACGCCAAACCATAGGCAATTGGGGTCCGCATATCCGGCTGGCCTAATTGTGCAATCACAGAACCATCTCGGTAACGCACCATGGAATGCACTACGCTTTGTGGATGAATCAATACTTTGATTTTTTCCAAAGGCAAACCAAATAACCAAAAGGCCTCAATCACTTCAAGACCCTTATTCATCATGGTGGCTGAGTCGACTGAAATCTTTCTACCCATTACCCAATTTGGATGAGCACAAGCTTGATCAGGTGTAATAGCTACTAATTGCTCCAAAGGTATATTTCTGAAGGGGCCGCCTGAGGCAGTTAACCATAACTCTTCCACACCTAGACTTGGGTTGGGAGCTTTAGAAAATTGAGGAGGAAGACATTGGAAGATGGCATTGTGCTCACTATCAATCGGCAGTAGCTCCCCACCACCCTCCTTCATTGCTTGCATAAATAAATTGCCAGACATGACTAAAGCTTCTTTATTTGCAAGCAACACTCTTTTGCCTGCTTTAGCGGCAGCTAAGGTAGGCACCAAACCAGCTGCACCAACTATGGCAGCCATCACAGTGTCGCACCCAGAGTCTGTAACTGCACTGACAAGCGCTTGAGGACCATACAGTACTTGCGTATTCATTTTTTGCTCAAGCAATAGTTTCTGTAGCCGAGCCGCCCCATCAGCATCAGCGACAACTGCAATGGCAGGCTTAAATTCAACGCACTGCTGCGCTAATCTATCAATTTGTTTACCTGCTGTCAGAGCGGCGACTTTGAAGCGGCTTGGATGCGCACGGATCACATCCAGAGTATTCACGCCGATCGAACCTGTCGATCCCAGAATAGCGATATGCTTTATTGTCATCACACAAACCCTGCTAGCAATGCTGCAATTGGCATCGTTGGAATCAATGCGTCAACGCGATCGAGAACACCGCCGTGGCCAGGCAATAAATGACTGCTATCTTTGACTCCAGCTAAACGCTTTAACTGAGATTCAAATAAATCCCCAAAGATACTGAATGCTACTAAGACAGTCACCATCAAAAACATCGGTACCCAACCAAAACGAATCGCCCACGCACCAAACAGACTGGATTCAAAAGGCAAGTAAATCACACAGAGTAACGCATAGCCATAAGACAGTATGAGGCCGCCAAACGCCCCCTCAACTGACTTGCCTGGACTGATTTGTAGCGCTAACTTGCGCTTACCAAATGCCTTACCAACAAAGTAGGCGCCAATGTCGGCAATCCAAACTAAAGTCATACTAGTCAATAAAAATACTAAGCCCAGCTCGCGCAAAAAGACTAGTGAAAACCAGGTTGCTGGTAATAAGATCAAACCCAGCACTACATAGAAGGGACGTAGCTTTTGCAGAGAGATATTGATGCCTCTTGCCAAGATAAAGGGCGCTACAAAGAACCAAAAAATAACTGCTAAGCACAACAATGCAAATTGCCAAGAGGCATTTTGCATAGCCAGTAAAAATAAAATGACCGCTAAACAAAATAATGCGTATAACCAAGCAGCCCGCCTAGCTTGTGGAGCCAGCAAAGTGCTCCATTCCCATGCAGCGGCCAATAATGCTACCAAGAAGAATGTACCAATATAAATAGGCGGCAATAGAAAGAGAACAGGTAAAAATACTGCTAACAAAACAAGGGCAGTAATAACTCGGGTTTTGAGCATGGGTGATGTGCTTAAAGAATCAGACTGCGTCGCTCATTGCTTGCGAAGCAAGCTGGGCACTGGTACGACCAAAACGGCGCTCGCGCTGACTAAACCAATCAAATGCTTTACGTAACTCGGCTTCGTCAAACTCAGGCCATAATACGTCTGTGAAATACAGCTCTGTGTAAGCTAGCTGCCACAACAAGAAGTTGCTCACTCGCTGCTCGCCCCCAGTCCGGATAAATAAATCTGGCTCTGGAGCATAAGCCATTGAAAGATGGGGTTGCAGCAACTCCTCAGTCACTTGCTCTGGTTTTAAATTAGGATTTACCTCCAAGCAACGGCGCATGGCTTGCAGGATGTCCCAACGGCCGCCGTAGTTAGCAGCAACCGTCAAATTAATTGATTTACATCCAGCAGTCTTTTCTTGTGAGAACTGCACCATTTCTTGTATCGCTGAATCAAAACGACTGAGATCGCCAATCACACGTAGGCGAATACCATTCTCCGCAAGACGTGAGACTTCACCTTTGAGAGATTTAAGAAATAACTTCATCAAAAAGCCTACTTCTTCGGGAGGGCGGCGCCAGTTCTCAGAACTAAACGCAAAAATAGTCAGATACTGCACACCACTACGATGACACTCTTGAACAATTTTACGAACCGCAGATAAACCTTCAGAGTGGCCCGCTACCCGAGGCATCATACGTTTTCCTGCCCACCGGCCATTACCATCCATAATGATTGCCACATGGCGGGGAACCGCGCTTAGCTCTGGAATATCCCGGGTTGAACTGAGGTGTTGAGTCATGGGCAACTTAAATTCAATCAGGTTGTTAAACCGTCATGATCTCTTTTTCTTTTTCAGAGATGATTTTGTCAATATCTACAACCGCCTTATCTGTCATCTTTTGAATATCGTCAGTCGCACGACGCTCATCGTCCTCAGAAATTTCTTTATCTTTAGTCAAGCGCTTCAAATGCTCATTGGCATCACGGCGTAAATTGCGCACGGCGATCTTTGCATCCTCGCCTTCACTCTTAACGACTTTAGTGAGTTCGCGACGACGCTCTTCGGTCAGAGCGGGCATTGGAACCCGGATCACGGTACCCTGTGATGCTGGGTTTAAGCCCAAATCAGAATCTCGTATTGCCTTCTCAACCGCTGCAACCATAGTCTTTTCAAATGGTTGAACGTTAATGGTACGGGCATCTGCTAAACCTAAACTAGCAACCTGGCTCAAAGGGGTTGGATTGCCGTAGTACTCCACCTGAATATGTTCCAAAATTCCGGGATTAGCACGTCCAGAGCGAATCTTTGCCAAACTACTTTTCAAAGACTCAAGAGACTTTTGCATCTTTTGATCGGTTGTAGATTTAATTTCTGCTGCAGACATCAGGCCTCCTATTAAACGTGCACCAAAGTACCTTCAGATTCACCCTGCACTACGCGCATTAATGCGCCTGGCTTGAGAATCGAAAAGACTTTGATTGGTAATTTGCGGTCACGACATAAAGCAAATGCAGTGGCATCCATGACCTGCAAGTTCTTAATAATTGCTTCGTCAAAAGTAATCGTCTTATATAAGGTCGCTGCTGGATCTTTTACTGGATCAGCGCTGTAGATACCGTCTACTTTCGTTGCCTTGAGCATCACATCCACACCCATCTCGGCACCGCGCAAAGCAGCTGCTGTATCAGTAGTGAAAAATGGGTTGCCTGTACCAGCTGCAAAGATCACTACCTTGCCTTCGCTCATCGCACGAATTGCACGCGGGCGAATATAAGGCTCAACCACTTGATCCATACGCAGGGCAGATTGCACTCGGGCCTCAACACCCTTTTGACGCAAAGCATCTTGTAATGCAAGGGAATTCATCATGGTAGCCAGCATCCCCATGTAGTCTGCTGTAGCACGGTCCATACCGGCAGCACCACCAGCAACGCCACGGAAAATATTGCCGCCGCCAATCACAATCGCAAGTTCAATGCCGCTACTCACTACCTGAGCAATTTCTGAAACCATAGAATCAATGGTGACCGGGTTGATGCCAAAAGCATCATCTCCCATAAGGGCTTCACCAGATAGTTTAAGGAGGACGCGTTTGTAGGCTGGCATGTTTTTATTTTTCCGTAATTTGCCAAGTAATTTACTTACTTAGCTTATTGATCTTTAAGCACTTTTTAATATCTTCGCCGAATTATAAAGGGCTTAGGAAAGATCAAACAAAAG
>Ga0007801_10000646_pt1 | contig 11369 bp, 8 predicted proteins | sample CryBogmetaGMA2M_FD_60372 | JGI IMG/M metagenome (GOLD analysis project Ga0007801, IMG submission 60372) | Freshwater microbial communities from Crystal Bog, Wisconsin, USA - MA2M | ecosystem: Environmental > Aquatic > Freshwater > Lake | place: Crystal Bog, Wisconsin, USA | collected 2009-07-06
GGTATTTGCCGCAAATCTCGATGTTTTCCTTCAACGGCTCTTCGGACAGGTCGAGCATGTGCGAGCTGAACAGCGGCTTGCCGGTGGCGGCGAAGTGCTTTTCGCCCTCGTCCAGCATCAAATCGATCCAAGGCAGCAATTTCTTCGCCGCGTGGTCGGTGTGGACGACGACCGGAACGCCGTACTTTTCGGCCAGCAACTGGATATGACGAGCGCCGGAGATCGCGCCGAGCGCGTTGGACTGCTGGCCTTCAAGCTTCAAGCCTTTGCCGGCCACGAACTGGGCGCCGCCGTTGGAGAACTGGATGATGACGGCGGACTTGGCCTTGGCCGCCGCTTCCAGCACGGCGTTGATGGAGTCGGTGCTGATGACGTTGACGGCGGGCAGGGCGAATTTGTTCGCCTTGGCGACTTCAAACAGTTTCTGCAAATCGGCGCCGGCGACCACACCGGGTTTGACGACATCTAACAATTTTTGTGACATATAGGTTCCTGTGAGGGATGGATTGCGCCGTTGCCCCACGGCAGCGGCAAAAAAATCGGGGGCCTTTAGCAAAACAGCCCGCATGAAACGTCGGCTCCATACGGGCTGCTTGGGCGTAAAACCGGCGGGCAGCGCCGGAAGTCAGGGCCTGCGGCTGATTAAGCTTCCAGCGCGGCCAGACGGCCTTTCAGCAGGTCTTCCAACTGCACCAGCGCCTTGGAGAAGCCGTCGATGCCTTCGGCCAGCTTGTCGGTCGCCATGCGGTTCTCGGCATGCATCTTATCGAAGGTGGCCTTGTCCACGACGATTTTCTCAATAGTGGAAGCCTTGGCGGACTCGACGGTCAGCTTGGTCGGCAGGTCGCCTTCGGTGGCGGCCAGCTCATTGAGCAACTGCGGAGAAATGGTCAGCAGATCGGAGCCGGCCAGTTCGGTGATTTCGCCGATGTTGCGGAAGCTCGCGCCCATGACTTGGGTCTTGTAGCCAAACTTCTTGTAATAGTTGTAGACCTGAGTCACCGAGATGACGCCGGGGTCTTCGGCAGGCTCGTAGGAGGCGCGGCCGGTGTCTTTCTTGTACCAGTCGAGGATGCGGCCCACGAACGGGGAAATCAGCGTGATGCCGTTCTCGGCGCAGGCAATCGCCTGGTGCAAGCCGAACAACAGGGTCAGGTTGCAATGGATGCCTTCCTTTTCCAGCACGGCGGCGGCTTGGATGCCTTCCCAAGTGGAGGCAATCTTAATCAGGATGCGGTCTTTGGAGACGCCAGCAGCGGCGTACTGGGCGATGATTTCGCGGCCCTTGGCAATGCTGCCCTCGGTGTCGTAGGACAGGCGGGCGTCCACCTCGGTGGAAACGCGGCCCGGAATGATTTCCAGGATCTTCAAGCCAAAAGAAACCGCCAGCTTGTCGAAAGCCAGATTGGCGACGGCGTCGGCGGATGCGCCGGCACCCAGTTCGGCCCGGGCGGCTTTCAGCGTGTCGTCAACGATGCCTTGGTATTCCGGCATCTGCGCAGCGGCGGTGATCAGCGAAGGGTTGGTTGTCGCATCGATGGGTTTGACCTGTTTAATAGCCTCGATATCCCCGGTGTCGGCCACGACGACGGTGACGGCGCGGAGTTGTTCGAGTAGATTTTTTGGCATGATGGACTCCTCTTGTTGATGGGTGAAAATTAAATCAGTTTTGCCTATCCAACGGCGGGCTTGCCGCCTGAAGTTCAGTGTCTGGGGCGAATTACGAATGGATTCAACCTGCACTGGACCAGGGATAAAACCGGTTGGAATGGACGCTTTAGGTTGCGGCTTCCACGGCGGAAAAGCCAAGCAATGGTTTGCGGTTAACGGAAACGAAAGAAAATAAAGATAACGGCTTTACGGGGATATCTGTATGGCCTTTCGACAGTGGATGTCCGGCAAGTCGGAGCGGGCGGCACACAGCCGCCCGCACCCGGTTCCTTCTGACGCTATTCCAAATTAGCGTGTCTTGTCCTCATTTCCTCTTCAGGGATGCCCTTCTCATGGATCACATGCGAGATCGTGGCTTCCAGCAGGAACAAGGTGGACAGTTCGAAAACCGTACCCATTGGCATGCCGACCACTTTCCCGTAGAGTTCCGGGGTCCCGATCTGGAAGATGACATCTGCCAAATCACCGATGGTGGAACTGCTTTTCGTCGAAACCAAAGCGATTTTCGCGCCTTGCTTCTTCGCGCTCTTAGTGAACGCCAGCATGGTCTCGGTTTCGCCGGAGCCGGAGAAGACCAAGAACAGGTCGCCTTCGCGGATGCTCGGGGTGACGATTTCGCCCACGACGAACACTTCAAAACCGGCATGCATCAAGCGCATGGCGAAGAACTTCGAGATCAAGCCAGACCGGCCCGCGCCGGCGACGAAGATGCGCTTGGCCTCTTCGCACAGCGCAATCAGCTTGGCGTCGTAACTATCGTCAGTGGCTTCGAGGATGCTGGTGATTTTATCCAGGATCAGCTGTTGGTGCATGGCTTACGCCCCGGCAGCAGCGTCAACCAAGTCACGGATTTCGCTGGCAGCCTTCGCCGGGTCTTTCGCACCGGTGATGGCGCCGCCGACCACGATGATGTTCGCGCCAGCCTTGACAACCTGCTGAACGGTGCTCGGCTTGATGCCGCCCGCCACGGAAACCAACGTGCCGAGGCCCAGCTTCAGCAGGGCTTCCAGGTCGGCAAACGGGGTGTGGCCGGCGATCTGCTGGTCGATGCCGGTGTGGATGCCGAGGATGTGAGCGCCGGCAGCGGCAGCGGCTTTCGCGCAAGCGGCCTTGTCATGCACGTTGATCAGGTCAACTTGGGCCTTCGCGTGGTATTTGTTGGCAACATTGATAACACCCTTGATGGTGTCGAGGTCAGAGGTGCCCAATACGGTGGTGATGGCAGCGCCGGCAGCGAAGAACGGCTCGGCTTCATAGTAACCGGCATCCATGGTCTTCAGGTCGACCAGGATCTGCTTGGTGGGGAATCTTGCCTTCAGGTCTTTCACGAGGGCAAGGCCATTGACCTTCAAGCACGGGGTGCCGATTTCGATAATGTCGACATAACGGTGGGCGACCTTGGCCAGATTGACAGTTGTTTCGTAATCCAAGGAATCTAGGGCCAATTGAATTAAGGGTTTCGCCATGATACGTTTCTCCGATTGTTGTAGTTGGTCAAAGACTTATGCTGCATTTATGTTCATGCAAACTAACTTGCTAACTGTAAAGTAGAAGAGGACTGGTGTCAATGTCCCTTACTTAGGCGGTTTACCCGGTTACGGGCTTGCCGGTGCTGCGCCGTTAATCGGGCAAACCCTCTCAGTTATTGGCGCACACAATAGAGATTATTTAAGGATAAGTAAAATCAAACTAATTTAGCTGGTGGATAAGCTTTAAATTATGTTTTTTTTAAGCGGATTTGGTTTTTATTTTATGGGTTTTGCGCTTTTTTGAACGCGGCTTATTTTGCCTCTCGCGGCGCTGAAAGGTTATCCACAGGCGGGGGGTACGGTTAAAAGAAGGATAAATAAAAGATTAAAAGAATAAGGACCGAAAAAAGTTGAAATTTGTTTTTAAAAACAAATTCTTATAAAAACGACCTGTCACCTATACCTACCGAAAAGGCCCCCCGCCCAGACGACCTGTCACCTATACCTACCGGTTTTTCGACGACCCGTCACCTATACCTACCGGTTTTTCGACGACCCGTCACCTATACCTACCGGTTTTTTGGCGACCTGTCACCTATACCTACCGGTTTCCCGGTGACCTGTCACCTATACCTACCGGTTTTTTGGCGACCTGTCACCTATACCTACCGCGACCTGTCACCTATACCTACCGAAAAACGGCCCGACCTGTCACCTATACCTACCGGTTTTTTGACGACCTGTCACCTATAACTACCGGCTCCGAATGGATGGGTTCGCATTTCATTTGTCCTCGATTACGTTTTGGCGTTTGTTGGCGGCCTTGGTTTGGGTGATGAAATCCCGCGAAGCGGTCAGCGTGTACACCACGTCTTCCAGCTTGGCGCGAGGCCCGCGCACCTCAGCCTTAGTGACCACCGCCAACACCCCGCTGGCCTTCAATTCGGCAAATGCGGAATCCAGCGCGGCGATGGCCTGACGCTGTTGCTGGTAACCTTCCAGCAAGGCACTGTCGCGCTTGATCGTGCTGAACCGCATCTCGAACGCGGTCAGCAGGCTGGCAAAGGTGAACTTGAGGGACAACTGCTTGTGCAACCAGCGGGCAAGCTGGGTGCAATGGCCCATCATCTGCGCGTAATTGAACTGCCGGTATTTCAAGACATCGATGGCTTGCGTGACGAGGGGATGGAATTGGACGATCCAGCGCGCCTGCGGGTCTTCCGCCAGCTTGCCCCGAGAGGCCGCCGACAGGCCCGAAAAATACGGGTTGATGGTGAAACCTTCGCCGTCCTTGCCGTCCGTCGCGGAAATCTCGATGGTGCTGCGCGCCAAAATCCGCAAACTCAAGACGATTTCTTGATAGGAGCGGGTGTGGCCGCGCTTTTTCAACTCCTCGCGCAACATGTACAGGGTGAACACCACCCCGCTGCGGTAACCAGCCTTGTCGAAGTAACCGCGATCCTGCTCGGCGGCAATCTTGCGCAAGGCATCCTCGACCAGTTCCTCGTTGGCGCTGGGGTAATAGCCCTTGATGTCGTCGTCCTTGTCCTGAATCCACGCCGGTTGGATGACCGCCTTCAGTTCGCGGCCCCGGTAATGGAACGGGATGCCGAGCAATTGCGGGAACGTGCCGGCCTTGCGCATTTTGTCCATGGCTTGGCGCGACACCGAATAGCGCGGCACACTGTCCCACAGGTCCAGCGTGTTCGACAGCATGGCGCGTTCGTCCTCGCTATTGCAGATGAAGCCGTGGAACAGGTCAATCTGTTTGGATTGAAAATCTGCCGCCTTGGGGGGGTTAACGGGGTTTTCTTTTTTGTCTGTGGGTTTGGATGTCATGGTGGGCTACCCGCCGATAAACCGAGTTAATGTCAACATCCGTAGGATGCGCTTCCTGCCGCGTGGCAAACCGCCAGTTGCGGAGTTTTCCACAAATCGGGGCGGGCAACTATCGGATTTGCTAACCGAAAGAACTATCCGATTATATAAGGAGTAAAAGCCCAAATTAGGGCGGATGTGCCGTTGCAATTAGGGCGGATATGCCGTTCCAATTGGGGCGGATATGCCGTTGATAAATGCCCCCATTCTGCCACTTATCCACAGGCGACAATGGCGGATGGGGGCGGATATGCCGTTGCAATTAGGGCGGATGTGCCGTTAAAAAGGGGGCGGATGTGCCGTTGCAGATTGGTTAGGTTTTGCCAATCGCCCACTTCTTGGCGAAGCCTAGGAAGGCGCGGTCATATTGCCTCGGTTGCCGACCCGGCAGCTTTTCCAGCCAAGCATCGAAATCATCCCGGCAGGCATAAGGGTCTAGGGTGGGCCATGCCGCCTTGAACTTCGTCACGGTTTCCGGGTTCAGCGGCTTTTCCTGCGGCGGGGCAGGGAGTGTAGCCCGCACATGGTCGGCTAGGCCGACAGACACCGCAATCTTGCCGCGCATGGGTGGCGGCGACGGCTTCAACAACAGGCCACCCCTGACCAGTTCCACCTTGGCATCCGGGTACACGCTCAACACGGCGCGGACGGCTTCGAGGAAGCGTTTTTTAAATTCCCACACGCTGGCGTATTCTTGGCCCATTTGGCGATGCCATTGTGTCCACGTCACCTTGACAGGGTTTTCCAGCGTCGCCAGACGGCGGGCAAACAAGGAATACACATCAAGGGCCATGGCGCTGTAGGCCAGACCGCGCAACGCCCTAGGGTCTTGCGGCACGGCATGTTGAATCAGGCTATCCAAATACTCCCGCGACACTTCCAGTTCTTCTGGCCAGAGTGTGCGCTGTTCCCCCTCTTTGGTCATCCAGCCTTCAAAGCGTTTGATCGGGTCTGTTTTCAGTGTGCTTGCCAAACCCTCCTTAGGCGAGAATCCCAAAATGAAGCGCGAGGCGACCAAATCCAACATCTTGTCCTTGAACAACGTATAAGCACTTCCCCCGTCTGCGTTGATGCCCAATCGGGCCATGTATTTCCGAGCGGTTCGCTCTATATTCACGATAGGGTAGCGGGTACGGACGAGTTCGCTATTGATGTCGATGAGGATCAGGCGCGGCTTGGGACCGGAAGGCAAGGGCCGCTCGACCCATTGCTCACCGTCCCACAACCTTCCCGCTTCAATAATCAGGGAAGCCCGGCCAAAATGCCGTTCAAACACCCGTGAATTTTGCGGGCTGCGTGGCAAGCCAACTTGGCAAAACAAGCTGTGCTGGTACTCGATAATGGGCGATTCCGCGAAGGCGATGTCCTCGGCGGCGGTCAGCAAGCGGCGGGTGATGGGGGTCAGGCTATCTTTGTCTTCGTTCTGCTCGTCGCTCATTTCTGCGAACCCTCCGCCTGAAACTCAACGCCCGTCGGTGAAACCCGTAGCGTAACCTTGTCGGAGGTGATTGCCCTAGAGGCCAGCGCCCAGAAAAACAGGGCGATGCCTGAGCAAACGATTAGAGAGAGAATGCGTTTTTGTGCGTTCATAAGTCTTCATGCTCGAAGTGAAGACCATGCTTGCAATGGCAGATAAGATTTGTATGGGGAATTTGCCCAGAGAAATTTTCACCAGATTTTTTAATTTCTGATAGCGTAATTTAATTTCTGGTGTCGCAATTATCCGGTATACTTTAATACACATCTGCATCACGGCGTGGTCGTGGTTAAGGTTTAGCCGGTTGCCGTTCTTTGTTGGAGAGGTGGGCAACAGGCACATAATTGGAAATCGTCCGACTTGTCGGGCAAACGAACTGAAGTTCACGAGCCGATGAGGTGACAGCCTCATCGGCTTTTTAATGCCGTAAAAATCAGTTTGATAATTCTAACCGATTTGGAAGTTATCCACTGCAAGTGTTTTACAGTTTGTACATGTAAGCCTTGTAGCTAGCGTAGCCAGTAGGGCGGAACCATGGACGGGTTCCGCCTCATGTCTCTGCATCCCATTCGGCGGATCACATCCCTGTATCCGCCTTACGCCAGCCAGCGTAACTCGGTAAGGCGCAATCCCTATGGTCGTAGGGCGCATTAGCGTTTCAGCGTAATGCGCCGCATGGGGCGAGGTTCAATCATTCGGCGGAATACGCTAAAACGCTATTCCGCCCTACGCGGGCTACGTTGATGCAACCTCTTTAATTCAGCCAATGATTTGTAATGCGTTAAGCTGGGATGGCGTATTGGGCCGGTTTCCAATCCGGGGGCGGGGCATTGGCCCAATCGGTAGCGTGGCTTTTGACTATACTCTTAGGGTAACGGGTGACGCGCATCCTTCGCCGCGCCCCGCGATCTTCCACTACGGGGAACGAGTCATGCACATATTTACGCTTCTATTCCGGCTTCTGGTGTTCCAGCTAGGCATGTTGTGCCTGTCCCTGCCCTGCTACGCGGAGCGGGCCGAGCCGGTGCAATACCACCCGATTGTCGGCCTGAGCGGCGGGTTTAATGCGACCGCCGGTTTTTTGGGCAGCGGCGGCCAGACGTTTAACCTCACCCTGCCGGCCATCCAGATCGACCTTGCCGCGCCGGTGGGCGGCATGAAAACAACCGGGGAAGTGTTCTTGCTCCCCGCCCCGGTGACGGCGGCGCAACTGGCGTGGGAGCCGGTCGCGGGCGGGTATGTTGCCCGCGTCCAGGTGTCGGCGGAACAGGCAAAGCGCCTGCGCTTGCATGTCATCCTCTTGGACGGGCCTACCGCGCTTCAATTCCGGGTGCAAGGCAACATGGACGCGACGCCGCTAGGCCCGGTCACCCCTGCGGCCACTGACGGCAACGCACTCTGGCTGCCGGTCACCGACGGCAATGCGGCCACGCTGGAAATCTTTGCCGGCGGAGCGAACCCGCCCGCCGCCACGGGGCTGATGCTGGACGCGGTCAATGTGATCGTCGCCGATGTCACGGGCGGCAATGCCGGCGGGATCGTGGCGAAGCTCCTAGGCTATGTCAATCAGCCGGAATATGACTTTGCCTGTTTTGCCGACAACGCCAATTATGCCGGGTTGGCCCAAGCGGCCAGCGCGACGGCGAAGATCAATTTCATCAACAACGGCAAATCGTACATTTGCAGCGGCACCCTGCTCAACGACAAAGGCAACACCCAAACGCCTTGGTTTGCCACCGCCAATCATTGCCTGCCCACCCAAGCCGTCGCCGACACGGTCACGTTCGAGTGGTTTTTCCAGGCGACCCAGTGCGGCGGCAAAACCCAAGACCCCCGCTATGCGCAAACCTACGGCGGGGCCGTGTTGTTGTATACCGATGTCACCTTGGAGCCGTCTTTTCTAAAATTAAACAGGCTCCCGCCCAGTGGCGTGTTTTTGAGCGGCTGGGACACCCGCATCACCGCGGGCGAAGAGGTGTGGGGGGTGCATCACCCGAAAGGCGACCATACCATGGTCAGTCACGGCAAAGTCGATGCCTTGGGCAAAACCATCATCGACGCTGACACGGGTACGCGGCATGTGCTCAATGTGGTTACGTTTGATCAGGGCGGAATAGAGAAGGGCAGTAGCGGGTCGGGGCTATTCGCCATTGCCAGCGGGGTGGCGTATTGGAAGGGTGGCGTGTTCGGCGGGCCGGACGATTACCAAATTGGGGCTTACAGCGATTTTCCGAGCTATTACAGCAACATCAAGCAATGGCTGGAAAACACGTCGACGCCGACGGGAACCCTCAGCGTGACGGCGACGCCAAGCTTTGTGACATACCCCAACCCGTCCGTCGTGAGGTGGGCGGCCCCCGGCGCGACTTCTTGCACGGTTAGCATCAACGGCAGCGCACCCTTTGCGATACCCGTGTCCGGCAGCGCGACGGTGACCCCGTTCGTCAGCACGACGTATACGATAAGCTGCACCGCGACAGCCGGCACCAGTAGCAAGGCGGTGAAGGTGAGCGTCAATTCGCTCAAAATGGCTACCTGCCTGCTGGACTGGGCAGAAAAGACGTACCCCGGCTTGTTCTCCCCCGCCGGGACTGCCCTTCAGATTGCAAGCCCCTATATGTATCGCTACTACCCGAACACCGGCGCTTATCTCGGCATTTCCACCGTGGATATGCATTTGTATTCCCAAGGGCCGGACGGGGTTCTGCAACATCAAGGCAATATGGTCCCGTGGCTGATTCGGGCAGCGTGCCTGTGATGTAAAGCCAGTCAAGCCGGATTGACGAAAGCCGGGGGGCAACCCCCGGCTTTTTTGATGGCTACCGTCTTGGCGCAGGCGGTGCTTGAGTTATCCACAGAAGAAGGGGGTCAGGTCTTGTTTTTTGATTATTTATAAAAAGTTAAAATCAAAAAACAAGACCTGACCCCGTTTTTCTTATTAATTATAGACCGCGATGGCGATATTGTTGGTCATCGGGCTGTCCTCCAAGGTGCCACCACCAAGGCCGACGCCGATACCGGTAGTCTCATTGACGCAATTCATCTGGACCGATGTGTTGGTGGGGGTGCTTGTGAAAGTGTAGGTGCTCTGACTGTTGTTGCAAATTTCTATCTGCTGGTAAGGGGATGCTACGCCACTGGTGAAGAACCAGAAGCAGACGGTTTCGCCATTTATGGTCACAAGAGGCGCTGCTCCGATCTGGAACAAGTAGCTATCAGCGTCTTGATCCGTTCCATCGCCGTCCGTTGAATAGGATACTATAGACACTTGTGTGGTTGTTCCCGGCGCAACAGTCCCAGAAGCATTGCTGCCATTAGCGAGTGCCACAGGATAGCCACTGCCCGGACGGTTAAGAATGGCGCTCACATCGTAATTGAATGGCGTACTGCTTGTTTTATTTTCGAATTGAAACGTGAATAAAACACCCGCACTCATGTCGTTTGCCCCGGTCGGTCCGGTGAGTGCTTGAGAGAGTGCTGTGAGAGCTGCCTTTTGCTGTTGATTAGCATAATCCGCCTTAAATGCGACTGACATAATTTACCTCGTATTTTTATAAATGGTCGAAGGATGGGTATTTCAATTGGAGTTATTGTCGAAAAATTAAATTAATCAACGATATACCTCCATAAAACCCATTTTAGATACGGCAGGACCTCAAACTGTAGCGAAATATAACAGAATGTAACAAGTTTGATCGTTCCCACGCTCCGCGTCACTGCCATTAAGTTAAGGTGCATTAAGCTTGAAATTGGTTGCAGACGGAACGCCAAGCTCCAGCTTGGCCCGGCATTCCCTGATGCCAAGCTGGAGCTTGGCGTTCCGAAACAAGCCTAACTTAATGGTAGTGACGCTCCGCGTCACTGCCAGTGTCGGCCCGGCCTACCTTACTGTTGACATCCCCACGCTTCCTTAAGAGCGTGTTTTAACAGCTTAGGCTAGCGGCCGCATGGTTAAGATACTAGAAACACACGCTAAATTCGCTCTCAAAAACTCTCAAAATTGAGAGGAAAGGCTTTGGTGCGCGCTTGATCGTTCCCACGCTCCGCGAAAAAGAACGGGGTCAGGTCTTGTTTTTTGATTATTTAGAAATTTAAAGTCACAAAACAAGACCTTACCCCCTTTTTCGCGGAGTTGTTCCGGTGATTTAACCGCCCATCACTGGCAAGACGACTCGGACAGCCAATAAGACAAGGTGCCTTCATCCCGCATCACATTATCCGGCCCGAGGTAATAGACGTGGTTGTCCAGCGCGGAAACGCCTAAATAGGCATTTGTCCCGCCGTAGTAACGGAAGGTGTACGGGGTGGTGAGTTGGTTGTTCGCGCCGGCAGGGGAAAATAAATCGCTGTAATTGGTTTCGGCCCAGTTGAACAAACACGACACCCCGCTGGGCTGGTAGGGCGTGGTGTTTTCCAGCCACCGCTTGATGTTGTCGTAATAGCTTTGCAGATGGCTGTAACTGCCGATCTGATAATTGCCTTCCGGGCCGCCGAACAGGGTTCCCTTCCAATAGAGCGAGCCATTCGACGCGCCGAACAAGCCCGACCCGCTGCTGCCATCCTCAATCCCCCCGTAGCTAAAACTGACGCTGTCAAGCAGGTGCGTCCCGCCTTGGCTGGCGTCAATTTCCGTTTGCAGAATGGCGGTGACCCTGCCTTCGCTCGCCATCGTGTGGTCGCCGCCGGGATGATGCACGGCCCACACCAAATCACCCTTCTGGATGCTGGTGTCCCACCCCATGAACGCCACGTCGGACGGCGGTTGCCGGTTCAGGCGGAGGAAGGCAGGCTCCAGCTTGAAATTCGTGTACAGCAACTGCGCCCCGCCATAGGTCTGCGCGTAACGGGAATCTTGGGCGCGGCCCCTGCAACTG
>Ga0007801_10000659_pt1 | contig 11275 bp, 13 predicted proteins | sample CryBogmetaGMA2M_FD_60372 | JGI IMG/M metagenome (GOLD analysis project Ga0007801, IMG submission 60372) | Freshwater microbial communities from Crystal Bog, Wisconsin, USA - MA2M | ecosystem: Environmental > Aquatic > Freshwater > Lake | place: Crystal Bog, Wisconsin, USA | collected 2009-07-06
GCACTAACCCAATACACCATTGACGGCATGATGGGGCATTTGTTGGATGCCATGGAGGATGGCCTTTCGATCAGCAATTTCATGGTGTTTGAGATTGAAGACCTGATGAGTCTAGGGGAAAAATTCGCCCTGCCAACTTTGCTTTACCTGTTCCGCCGCATCGAGAAATCCCTGCACGGCCAGCCCGCCGCCATTGTGCTTGATGAAGCCTGGTTGATGCTCGGTCATCCTGTCTTCCGGGAAAAAATACGCGAATGGCTTAAGGTACTTCGCAAGGCTAATTGCATGGTCATCATGGCGACACAAAGCCTTTCGGACGCGACAAATTCAGGCATTCTTGATGTTATTGTCGAATCCACTGCTACAAAAATATTTTTGCCTAATTTGGAGGCGCGAAATGAAGATACCGCCGCTCTTTACTATCGAATGGGATTGAATAAGCGACAGATTGATATTATTGCCAGCGCAACACCAAAACGGCATTACTACTATGTATCTGAACAGGGTCGGCGTTTATATGAGTTGGCGATTGGCCCGCTTGCTATGTCTTTTATCGGGGCATCTGATAAAGACTCTATTGCTACCATAAAAATGTTGGAATCAAAGCATGGTAAAGGTTGGGTTAATGAGTGGTTGAGAATGCGGAATTTACGATTGAATGATTATTTATGAAAACGAGGATTAAATAAATATGAAAGAAGAAGCTATCGAAGATAACCCATACCTGAACGCCCGCCGGTCTTGGAACGAGCATGTTGGAAGTGTTGTCTCCTCGCGCCTGGCTTGGCAAATCGTCGGTATTTTATCGCTGTTGATTACATTGGCGGCTGTGTGCGGCGTCGTCTACATCGGCAGCCAATCGAAGTTTGTCCCCTATGTCATTGAGGTTGACAAGCTCGGTCAGTCCGTGGCCGTCCAGCCAGCACAGACAGCAAGCCCGACTAACGAGCGAGTGATTCATGCGTACTTGGCGGCATTTATCAATGATGCCCGCATGGTCACGCCGGACATCGCTATGCAGAGGGCGGCAATATTCAGGGTTTACGCGATGCTGTCCAACAATGACCCGGCCACCATGGAAATGAACCAATGGCTGAACGGCGACCCCAATTCAAACCCGTTCAAACGCGCCGAAAAAGAGACGGTCGGGGTACAGATCGAAAGCGTGATTCGCCAGACTCCCGAATCGTGGCAAATTGACTGGGTGGAAACTCTCCGAGACCGGGCAGGCATTGTCACAACCCCGCCCTTCCACATGAGGGCGTTGGTCACGGTTTACCTAGTACCGCCGACGCAGGCAACCACAGAGGATCAAATTCGCAAGAATCCGATAGGAATCTTTGTCAAAGATTTTCGTTGGTCAAAACAGGGTTAAATAATGTCACAAATTACTGTAATAACTTGTCTGACTTTTCCTGACGGTTGTGATGGACAACCAATCATATCAATATCGCCAAGTATTGTCGGAAAAGTACCTTTTGGACGATTAACAGGGTCATACGGAACGCGGGACAGAAATGAATTTATATCTAATGCTAGACGTACTTGTAATGGGTTAGGATGGAAATTCCATCAAGTGAAAATATATTTGAATGCGCCGAATTTCGGAAGCAAGCGCCAAGATTGGAAACAAATTGCCGATTGCAACGTTTTGAATCTATTTACATGCAAGATTGATGTCGAACATGATCTTGCTATTTTATTGAATGCCGATAATTTAGAGACCAACGGAATATTGGACAAGCAGACGCTAATACGGCTCAATATGTCAGATGGTGGAAAAATGATGGAGAGGCTTTTTGCTGATTCTAGAATGTCCAGCGTAGACGCGGTTATATGGGGACTGGTACGGCCGGGAGGCGGTTATCTTAAAATTGTTACGTTGCGTTCGCTGCATGCTGTACCGATTGAAAACATTAAGGTGTTCGATTATCGAGGGAAGTTCATCCACACCATTGATAAAGCACTCAGATAAACCGAACCCTTTTCATTTGGGATTATCACCGGAAACGTAAGCCGAAGAAAATCACAACCGCCGCCGCTAATGTAATCATGGCGGCAGCAATATTTAGTAAAGCCACCCACCTTGCCCGTGCGTTTTGCTCGTCAACATGACTGAGCGTAGCACTAATCTCTTGGCGTAATGATTCAATGGCCCCCGCCGCGCTCTTTGACATGGATTCGTTCATGGTTTGTGTGCCTGCCACCAATGCGGCATTTATTATCCGTTCCGCCATGGTCTTTGATTCGCCGGACCAGCGTCCGGTCATGGCCTCTAGCTCCTCTTTATGGCGTTCAAACAATGCAATCATCGCCGCTTCATTCTGCTTTCCCAACTCCTCATTGAGAGTGTGCAAAATGAGGATAGGGTCATCACGACCAACGGCAACGCCATGCTTGACCGCGACGGTTCTAATCAGATCGTTAATTTTATCGGTCATGTCTAAAGAACCGAGGCGTTATCCATTTGGGCGTACAGTTGTGAGCGGATTAATTTAAGCCGCTGCCTAGTCATAATGGTTAGTGATGGATCGTTAATGGATTCATCGAATGTTAATCTCGCCTGTAGCAAGTCAGACAAATCTTGTCCGAAGGTTTCAGCCTTTAAAGTCGGAATAGTCACAATTGCTGATACTCTATCTTTGTGTTCGAGGTAGGGTTTTAGTTTTTCAAAACTCCGCCCATCATGCTCAATGGTTCCCCAATACGGATTTAGCCACACCACAAACAAAGCCGGTGATTTGAATTGCCGTACCAGTGTAGCGAAACCTGAAATCGTATCCATCATTGCCTGTCCACCCGTTACCACAGTATGTATGACAAGTTCATCCCCCATCCCTTGGAGTAAATCAGGAATTTGATTATTGATGAGATAATGGGCGAGTGGCACAAATGTAGCTGCACCATTGTCAATAATTAAGTCATGTTCAGACTCGGCAAGCCATTCAATCAGCATGTCAAATTTTCTAGGGTTTATCTCATCGCCCTCCATAATTTCTAACCGGCGAACATTTAGGGCTTTATAGCCGTGAAATGTTGCATTTACCGGATCAGTGTCAATGCACAAGGGGGTTTGGCCTTTAAAAATCTTGTATTGGGCAAGTGCTGCACTGATGAACGACTTCCCAACACCGCCTTTGCCTTGCAAAATCATATGTATCTTTTTCATTAAAACATCCTCTTATGGGTAAATTGGTGAATCGTATAGCATATTATAAATCATCTTTTGTGAGTATGAGAGGATCATACACAAAGTTTTTTATGACGTTGGTATCAGCTTTTTCAGTTGACTCAACAGAAGGTGTTTGTTGAACTGGCTTTTTGGAGGGCTTTTCTATGGGCGTTTGAGTTTCGGTATCGGGAGATTTTTCTTGTTTGTTATTGGATAAAATCAGGCGGTTCACATAACGAGTGAATGCGGTATAGCCAAACATAATTTTTTGCTCATCCCGTAATGTTTCCCATATTTCTTTTTGGTTGAAATTGTCGTTTAAAGCCTGTCTGATTTCATCGCGAAGAGCCAGAAATGCCAAACGGTTATTGGCTGCTTGGTTCGGTTTTTTAGATTGAACACGTTGAGCGATACGTTCTGAGAGGGTTGGTTGTTTCATTTCGATTTCACCACAATTCCGCATGATTGCAGAGTGTTTGCATATAAATTCCGTGTAATTTCGTTCGATTGCTGTAATTGTACGCTAATTTTCGTATGATTTCATGTGTTTCCTAAATTTGCGGCTTGTTTCATTGTAATTCAAGAAAATTTGCTGTTAAATTCAAGATCAATTGCGATAAAAAACGGGGCAGGATGTGTGAAGTACATGTACCGGCAAGCCGGTTCATGTACTTCACTTCCCACATTCGCGCTTCGCGCTCAAGTGGCATCCTGCCCTGCGGGGCCAGACGGCTACCGCCGTCAAGAGCAGTTAAACGCCAAGAAAATAGGTTTGGAGATAAGGTATAATGTCAGAGTTTAAAACCGATAGCGTAACTGGCAAAAGCGAAGATGGAACAGACAACAGCGAGACCGGAAAATCTGAAACTAGAAAAGGCAACACGCCCATTTATGTTTGGGTTACGCCAAGTGAGAAAAAGATCATAAGTGCCAACGCCAAAGCGTGTGGAATGAGTAATTCTGCATACCTTCGCCAAGTCGGTTTAGGTATGCCTATAAAATCCATTCTTGACCATAAGAGCATTGCCGATTTGGCAAAGGTCAATGCCGACCAGGGCAGACTAGGCGGATTGCTCAAGTTATGGTTGATGAGCGATTCAAAGTTGAAACCGTATGACCGGGCAAGACTCAGCATGAATATTATCAAGTTGTTTGAAGAAATAAAAAGGCTTCAAGCTGTGCTGTTACAAAAGGCCACAAGCATATAGTGGTATGTTATTATGATTGCAAAACGTGTAGCGATAAAAAGTATTCGGAAGGGAAGCTTTGCCGGACTTGTCGATTACATGGTAGACACCAAGAATAGAAGCGAACGGGTTGAATCGGTAAGGATAACCAATTGCATATCTGATAATACGACATGGGCGATTCAGGAAGTTGCGGCAACACAAGCCCAAAACACAAGGGCAAAAACGGATAAGACCTATCATTTAATCATATCGTTTAGGGCCGGTGAAAACCCTTCAAAAGAGTTATTAAATGCGATTGAAGACCGAATTTGTGACGGGCTTGGATATTCAGGACACCAGCGTATAAGTGCGGTTCATGCCGATACCGATAATCTACACATACATGTTGCGATAAACAAGATAAACCCGGAAAGGCATACCATTCATGAGCCGTATTACGATCATAGGGCATTGGGTGATTTGTGCGAAAAGCTAGAGGTTGAATACGGGTTAGAGCGAGACAACCATAATCCACAACAAACCCCAAGACGAGCCAACGACATGGAGAGCAAGGCCGGTATTGAAAGCCTAACCGGATGGGTTAAGCGGGAATGTCTTGAACCGCTTAAAACCGCTCAATCGTGGGAGGAATTACATAGGGTTTTACGGGATAATGGCCTTGAATTAGTTAAACGCGGAAATGGCCTAGTTATTGCCAATCAAGACGGGATTGCAGTCAAGGCCAGTTCCATTGCCCGTGAATTGTCGGCGAGAAAGTTGGAAGCCAAGCTAGGGCCATTCAAAGAATCCTCCTTGGGCGGAGGAGGGTCCGCAGGGCAGACCAGGCGGTACGAGAAACGCCCTGTGCGATCCAGAGTGGATACCACGGAGCTTTACGCCAAGTACAAAGCCGACCAGCAAAGCTCCATAGCAAACCGGGCTATCCAGATGGCAGAGGCCCGCCAACGAAGAAGCCGACAGATCGAAGCGGCAAAACGCGCAGCGAAAACTAAGCGTTCTGCCATCCGGCTATTGGCTAAGGGGGTAGGCAAAAAATTATTATACAGTCTCGCCAGCCAATCACTCAGCAGGGATTTTAATCGAATCAGCGAACAATACAGTAGGGAACGCCAGGAAATAAACCAACGGTTTCAGCGTCAGGCGTGGGCCGACTGGCTACAACGCAAAGCCAGCGAGGGCAACGCGGAGGCCCTTGAAGCTCTACGCGCCAGGGGGTACGGTAAGAAGCCAACAGGGAGCGCCTTGGGGGGTGATAAAACGGGGCGTGAGCCGACATTGACCGACAAAATGGACGGCATTACGAAAAAGGGAACCATCATCTATCGCGTGGGGGCGACGGCGATCCGCGACGACGGCGACAACCTCAAGGTAGCCAAGGGAGCAAAACAAGACGATTTGGCAGAGGCTTTGCGTATGGCGATGAAACGCTACGGCGACAAGCTTACGGTTAATGGCTCCGCCGAATTCAAGGAACAAGTCGCTAGGGCGGCGGCGGCGGCAAAACTTGCCGTTACCTTTGACGATCCATCGCTAGAGAGAAGCCGCCAGCTATACCTACAACCGTCTACAACCGCCAAGGGGGATATGAATGAACACGTCGCAGACCGAGGACGAACTGATACAGGCCGCACTAGCCGAACTGGACCAGTTGCCGGAGCCGGAGCCGGAGACAACAGAGATAGATTCGATAACGTATCCAGAGTCGCCAGAGGAACAGGAGCGGGAACCAAGCCCTACGTTAGCAGGGTTGGACGAAAGCCGCCGCCCGAAAGCCAAAACCGCTTGCGAAACCTGTCCGAACTCGGTTTGGTTCGCATCGACAACGGAACTGAAGTGCTATTGCCGGGTAATGTTTCTAATCACATGGAGCAACAAAGAACCGAACCAGATAATACAGTGCGACGGGATATACATCGGACAGGAATAACACAGAGTCAGGCCGTTGATAACTATATTTCAGAGCGTGAAGAAAAACGCATGAAGGGAATCAGTATACCACTCCATAGGCATTACCGGCAGGGTGACGAGGGAAGCACGACATACGCCGGAACCCGGCAGATTGGCGGACATTCAATGGCCCTACTTAAAAAAGAAGAAGATATTATTGTGATGCCGGTTGACGAGGCTACAGCAAACCGCATTAGTCGGATGAAAGTCGGCGACCAAATTACCTTAAAGCCGGATGGTTCAATTACCCGTAAAGCTAGAAGAATATAACATTTTTGTGTATAGGTAAAAAGATGACAGAACAAGACCGATGGGCCGCTGGTTGGGCTTTTTACAAGGGGAATGGGGAACCGCGTAATTTTCTGCCTCCCGCTAATGACTGCCTTGGTTGGATCAAAGGCTATGCAGCCGCCCAGGCCGACTATGACCTAGAGTCATTCCGCGAACATGGCAGCATTGAGGCTTCCCTAGTCGATCATGGGATTTCTGGTGAATTACTGGAATCCTGCCTAGTTGCCGCTGAGTCTGTCTTAGCTGGCTATGAGTGGTGCCGTTGGCCCTCCGTACCGGTGCGAAATAAAGACGAACTAAAAGACATGTCAAAAATCCTTGGCATGGCTTGGATCAATGAAGCTGCAAATGATGAGTAGCTCACTATGACAGAAAAACGCAATAACGCGGTTGGACCGCAAATCAGGGCGAACAAGCCGAGAACTAGTAAACTCATTCCGATACTGGCTTTAATTACGCTTACCGCAGGGTTAGTCACGTCCACACAGTTTTTTGCCCATGAATTCAGTTATCAGGCCGCACTCGGGCCGCATTATGGGCAGCTTTACCCACCGTGGGCGATATTGATATGGGCATCGAATTGGTATGCAAAATACCCCGATATTTTCATGAAGGCTGGCAGTGTTGGCATGATGGTTTCAACCGTGGGGCTTATTCTGCTAGTTGTCACAAAGATGGTCCAGGCCAACACATCAAAGGCCAGTGAGTATTTGCACGGCTCCGCTCGATGGGCCGGTAAGAAGGACATTGAGCAAGCGGGCCTCCTTGGTAACGATGAGGGGGTTTACGTTGGCGGCTGGCTCGACAAGAAGGGTGAATTTCATTATTTGCGCCACAACGGCCCGGAACATATTTTGTGTTATGCGCCGACGCGCTCAGGTAAAGGTGTCGGTCTAGTTGTGCCTACCCTGTTATCGTGGCGACACAGCGCCGTTATCACCGACCTTAAAGGCGAATTATGGGCAATGACCGCCGGATGGCGGAAGGAACATGCCAAGAACAAAGTGCTACGCTTTGAACCCGCCAGTAAGGATAGCGTATGTTGGAACCCGCTGGATGAAATCCGCATCGGCACCGATTACGAAGTAGGCGACGTGCAGAACCTAGCCACCCTGATTGTCGATCCAGACGGCAAGGGACTAGAGAGCCATTGGCAAAAAACCTCCCAAGCCCTTCTGGTCGGTGTCATCATGCATTTGCTGTACAAGGCGAGGAACGAGGGCGAACCGGCCACACTCCCGGCAGTTGATACCATGCTGGCCGACCCGAACCGAAGTAGTGCCGATCTTTGGACAGAAATGATCGAGTATCGCCATGCCAATGGCAAGAATCATCCCGCAGTCGGTTCAGCCGCCCGCGATATGATTGACCGACCCGAAGAGGAAGCCGGTTCGGTACTGTCAACGGCAAAATCGTACTTGTCGCTATACCGCGACCCGGTTGTTGCTAGAAATGTCAGTAAATCGGAGTTCACCATCAAAGAACTCATGAACCACGCGGCTCCAGTGAGTTTATATATCGTGACGCAACCCAACGACAAGGCCCGGTTACGCCCGTTGGTCCGCGTGTTAGTTAATATGATAGTTCGCTTACTGGCTGATAAGATGGAGTTTGAACAAGGGAGGCCGAAAGCCAATTACAAACATCGGTTGTTGGGTATGATGGACGAGTTTCCGAGCCTCGGAAAGTTGGATATATTGCAGGAGTCCTTAGCCTTTTTAGCTGGATACGGGATCAAGTTTTATTTGATTTGCCAAGACATCAACCAACTCAAGAGCCGCGAGACCGGTTACGGACAGGACGAAAGCATTACCTCAAACTGCCACGTCCAAAACGCCTACCCACCAAACCGAGTCGAAACCGCCGAGCATCTATCCAAACTCACCGGGCAAACCACTGTAGTGAAGGAGCAAATTACCACTAGCGGGAAGCGTACCAGTGCGCTCTTGGGGCAAGTATCACGAACTTTCCAAGAAGTGCAAAGGCCCTTGCTTACCCCGGATGAATGTCTGCGGATGCCGGGGCCGAAAAAGGATGCTAACGGCGGAATCATAGAGGCGGGCGACATGGTGATCTACGTTGCCGGATACCCGGCGATCTACGGTCGCCAACCGCTGTATTTTCAAGACCCGGTTTTTCAGGCTCGTGCCGCCGTGCCAGCACCCAAGGAGAGCGACAAGCTAACGGCCTCGACCATTGATGTAAAGCCAGTTGAGATTGATTGGTGAGTTATGAAAAATGTTACAGCGTGAACGGAGAGGCGATTGCCAACAGTGCGTTGCGCCGATTCGACACAGAAGGAAAGCCGTTGCCTTTCAATGAGACCGCTTATACTCTTGGTACAGCACAAGTGCTGTTAATGTCAGACTACAGCCCTAAATCGTTTAATGGTCGCTATTTTGGGCCAATGAGTCAAACCGGCATCAAGGGCGTGTTGAAACCTGTTTTCACAATTGGAAAGCAAGGGTAGAAACAGGCAAAATGCGTTGCCGTGCTATCCTATGGCGTTTATACACTAAAAAAAGAAACCCATGTTTGAGAACATATTAACAAAAGTTGAAGAAGTATTTCCATCGTCAGATTTATCCGTTTCTCAAGACGTATGGGATAATAATATACCTCTATTTTGCGAACAATTGTATATAATAGGTAGCGACATTTTTTGTATAATTGGAAATCAATTATCAAAGCGTCCATTACTTGAATCAAAGAATGAAGTCGTTACAAGTTGTAAGCCCATGATTCAAATCTGTGAAAATCGCTTGCGGCCAAAATCGGACTACTACGAAAAGTTTGGGCTTCCTATTCCCTCCCCAGAAAATCCAACAGGCCCACATGCTACAGGTGTTGAACTTAGCCTTTGTATCTGTAAAGGCCACACTTCTAATGGAACAATAGTATTTCCATATGCAGCCATTGATTTCAATATTTGGGGAAATAGAGAGAGATTAGCATTTATGGAATTATTCAAAGATCACCGCAGGTATATAGAAAAATTAATTTCTACCGCAGAATTTGAATTCACTACGGCTTGCTGGTTTGAAAACGTTGAAAAATATAAGAAAAAAAACGCTTTCAAGAAACTTGACTTATACTTTCAAAATTATGAAGATAGCGAAAGCTCATTTACAATAACTAAGACATTCGCAAAGAACGCAAGCCTAAATGAAATAATAACCGCACTATTACCACTAGCAATACTTTATGATGCCTCTCTTGGTTATTGTTTACACAAAAACGATAAAGACCGAATTTTCCAATACATCGGGCGGATTTAAGACAAGTTCACCTAAAACGGAAGCCGCTATCCAAGGCTAGTAAATCGCTCTTGTTATCCATAGATTTTGTGTATAAACCTTGTGTCTCAACTGGCAAAAATCGCCTAACGTGCATTCGGTGAATGGATAAAAAATGACCAGTTTTAAAAAGATAGCATTTGAACTTCTGCTTATAATTGCTTATGAAAAACCCAATGCAAGCGACGTGCTGACGCTAAATGATCTAAATGATGCAACACAACCAATCAAGATCGAATGGTAAATCTCATGAAAACTTTTATCCTTAACTTGTATATTGGAACCGGCGCGGTCGTTGCCCTGATCGTATTGGCCAACGCGCTAGGCGCTCGGTTCAATGTCACTCCGAGCTATCCCATCGGTCTATATTGGACGACCAGTGATGCGGTAAGAAAGGGCGTGTTAGTATGGGCTTGCCCTCCCCCGGTGGAAGCTGTTGATGTTGCCCTACAGCGAGGGTATATCTTGGCCGGATATTGCCCCGGAGGGTACGGCAACATCCTCAAAAAAGTGGTGGCGCTGAGTGGCGACCGTGTGATTGTCACAGGGCAGGGTGTCAGCGTGAACGGGGAGGAGATTCCAAATAGCGCGTTGCGCCGGTTTGACACGCAAGGCAAGCCATTACCCTTCAATGAAACCGCTTATACGCTTGGTACCGCACAAGTGCTGTTAATTTCTGACTATAGCCCCAAATCGTTTGACGGTCGCTATTTTGGGCCAATGAGTCAAACCGGCATCAAGGACGTGTTGAAACCTGTTTTCACATGGCCTTCAAGTTAAAAGGCTAGGTCAGTAATAAACAGGTTTCATGGTCTATTTCAAAGTCATTAGCGCAATGACTAATAGATAAATAAATCAACAATCAAAAGATAAATTTTCGTATACTAATTTATTTGATTACTTTAACTCAAAACATGAACTGGATAACACGATGAGCGAAAATCTACATGAATTATCTGAAACCGAACTGTCCAAACTGATCGACAGCGCACAGAAAACCCTTCGCGATAGGCAAATCGTAAAGCGCAAAGAAATAGCCGCCCAAATTAAGGAATTGGCCGCTTCGATTGGGTACACCGTGGAGCTAACCGAAATATCCCCTGAAAATGCATCTGGAAGTTCCTGAAAAGGCACCAAGGTAGCTGTAAAATACCGCAACCCCGACAACCAGAGGAATCAATGGACGGGGCGAGGTATGCAACCAAAATGGCTGCGTGAATTGATCGAACAAGGACGGTCTTTAGACGAGTTCAGGGTTTAGCTTTGTCGGGTAAGGAAGCGGCATCCCTGCGAAGAAGGGCAACCATCCATGGTAGCCCTCAAGAGCATTCGCACCGCACCGGCTGGGCGCGGTTTCGGCACGTCCCTGTACCTCACCG
>Ga0007801_10000661_pt1 | contig 11253 bp, 8 predicted proteins | sample CryBogmetaGMA2M_FD_60372 | JGI IMG/M metagenome (GOLD analysis project Ga0007801, IMG submission 60372) | Freshwater microbial communities from Crystal Bog, Wisconsin, USA - MA2M | ecosystem: Environmental > Aquatic > Freshwater > Lake | place: Crystal Bog, Wisconsin, USA | collected 2009-07-06
AGACCGAGGTTTAAAGTCAATCCCAATCATGCGGCCACCATTGCGTGGTCGCTTGTGTGCTGTTATTTCTTTTGCCCCATTGTTCTTATATTAAAGCCATCTATGTAAATATTGGCAATGGCGTAATTGTATTTTTGAGAGTATTTTTTATCTTGTAACATACCAATATCTTTTAAGCGCTTCAAAAACGTATCAAAAGCATCAAATTGTGTGTGCAATTGCGTTGATTTTTGCCAAAAATCTTTTAATTGTTTCTCGCTAAATAAAGACCCTAAATCACCAATGTTATTAAAAAATTCAGATAACTCGGGATATTCACTTTTAATAGCATCACACCGTTCTATGGAAGCAGCTTCTAAACCCTTGGTAATAGAGTTCCAACGTAGTAAATGGTCATTAGGTGCTGACTTTCCTTGAGGTTGTTGTAACTCAACTTCTTTAGCTCTACTTAATAATATAGTTAATGAACGTGGATAAGTATTTCCACTTGAATCTGTTAAGCGAGAATAAACCCATGTTGAAACGTAAGCATTTTGAACTTTTTGACGACGTAAGCCCCATAAGGGAGATAAGAGTTGACGCAAGGATTCTTCATTACTTTCATCTAATGTGTTCTCGACTAAAGGAGCCATTCGATTAGCAAGACTTCTAAATTTTTCCGACCCTCCAATCGCCAAACGATAAGCTAATCGGAAAAAATCTTCAGTTCCCCATTGTAAAAGCAACGTTCTTGCATCACCAAAATGACTTTTGTTAGTAAAAACTAAATTACTCCAAATATCTTCGCGCAAAAAAACTTTAAAACGGATTTGATACAAACCGTTATTATTGGTGTCATAAATTAAACGCATCAATCCACCGAGTGCTTCTTTTTGCCAAGGTGTATTTTCTTTAATATCTTGGTCTAAATCATCATAAAGCAGCCATATTTTTTGATTTTTCGTTTTTAAGTTGCTATTTAAATGTGTGATAGCATCTCGACACAAGCCATTGAGTTTTATATCAGTTACAAATTCTAATAATTTAGCAGTATGTTTAGATTGCCATACGGTGTATTCAGTGGTATTAAAGTTGTATTGTAAGCGAGAGTATAAGCCAGATAATTTTGCTTTTTTGATAATATCGCTAAATTCAGGACAAGATTGATACAGTCGGATAACTGCATAAGCACGCCATAGCGATAACCAATCTGTATCATCGGCATTTATTTTCTTTTGAATATCGGAAAAAACATCCGCATTAGGTTTAAAGTTATTGCTAACGCCATGCCCTGAAATAATCGCCACATTAACCAAGCGACCACGCGAGCGTTTTTCGGCATTTTCTCTGTGTTGCGTAAATAAAGTGTAGAGAGTTGATTTACCAGTACCTTTTCTTCCGCGAATAACCCATACTTGGTCTTCTAAACAGCGGTCAAAATCGGCTGTTTTTTGAAAAATTGCGTCAAAATCCGTGCCTAAAATACTGGCTGCGTTACGTTCTGGAAAGTTTAATGATCTAATAAGCTCTAAACGGTCAGATTCAGCCAACACCTCTTTTATTTTTTCAATGCCACTGACTTCAAGCAAAACATTGACTAAGGGTGTATACCAAGTTAGAGCGTTCTCAACTGGAAACTGATAGCTGGCTGCAATATCAGGAAGATAAGGAATTCTAATTACATCTTCTTTGATTTCCTCTCCTTCTGATATTATTACGTCAAGATTTAAGTAAGGTTCAATTTTTTCTACTAAAGAACGTCCAATAGCACCTTCTGGAATAGAAGATAGCACCAGTTTAGCTTGAACACCATTTAGCTCTTTTAATATATCCCTTATAAAACAGACACCTTCTGCATTTTGTTGGCTTGGGTATAAAACGACAAAAGCTTCCTCAGCGAGTCGTAACAAAGACAATCCTCCCCATTCATTAAGCCCTGTTCGTGCATCAATTAGCATAATATCCGGTTGATATTGATTCCAAAGCTCCTCTTCAAATTGATACCAAGGGTCGGTAGTTTCAGAAAATAAATGCGTAGTAGATAAAATAGATAAACGTTGAAGATAGCGTTGCCCTATTTTTCCGGCAGGGACAATAAATAAATCGCGGCGTGATTGGCTATCTTTAATACTATAAATAATGTTGGTTAATTCAATTTTAGGCTGATGATGTTCATCGAAAAAACACGTTTGACGCTCCCATAAATAATCAATCAAACCTTCATCAACCGGTTTACCTATAGATGGTAATAAAGCTTGTAATCCAGGGGCTTCTACATCCATATCCACTAAAACAACGCGCTTACCTTGTCTTGCCAATTGAAAAGCCGTTTGAATTAACGCGGTCGTCCGTCCAACGCCACCTTTATAAGAGTAAAATACTATGCGCTTAATAGGATGTTTTGGGGGTTTAGCGAATGAGGTTTTTCCCGCAGATAACATTGCCGCAGCATCTTGCCATGATAAAGGAAATGTATCATCTTTTGTTTGAAGAGTAACACTTTCGTTAGTAGCTTCTTCAGGTGTATAAAGCTCAATAATGCCTAGGGTTAGGTCTGCTTTATTAATTAATGGTTCAACTTGTTCTAAGCGTTCTTTTCGAGTCAATTTTTCAAATTGATTTGAAATAATGGTTAGTAAAACAAAACCGCCTTCACCAATATCCAATTCAAATTGTTTAGGGAATTTTTGATTTAATGCTTTGCGTAATTGTATCGCGGCTTTCATACGATTGTTATCTCGTTTTTTTCTAGCCAACCACACACATAATCAAAACTTTATTGCCAATCATCTTGTGATTGAGTAGTTTTTGGAATATAGCGTAAGCTAATGTAATCAACCTCAGATGAACCTAATGGGTAAATGATAGTTTGAAGATGTTTTAATAACTGAGAGTCTGATTTTGCTTTTTTATAAAAATCAGACATGTGTTTGAGAGCTATCGATAATCTATGACCTGGATTAATAACGAGTTGGTTATACATTGGGTCTTTAGGACGGTTGCTGTTTTCAGCAAATTTGTTAATTTTATGATAATCAAGCAATAACGATTTTAAGCGACATTCAACCGCTATCCCGCCCAAATGAAAAATAGCAATGGTATGATTTTGATCATTAGGTAACGCAAAAATATCTTTTTTTCTAGCTAAATAAGCACCTGCAAAGTCTTCCATAGATATAATGTGTTTATAAAATAAAAAAATCAACCACGTCAGCGTAAACTGGATTGCTGTATTTTGCAACCCAATAAACCCAATAACCCTTTATAATCATCGCAAAATTACTGCCTCCACGGAATTAATTAATGCAATATTACAAACCTCCAGACCACAGAACAGGGTCGGGTCTTGTAATCAGCAGACATAGCTAAACTGTCAGGCAGACAGCTATCCATTTTAGTGCTGTCACTCACTACGGCAACGCAGCAACCCGCAATTAGCCGATTTCGATAAGCAAGCTATGGGGAAGATTTCGACCAATTTAGTCAGTGACATTTTCCCCATTGAAAATCCTGATTAACAAAATTGTTCCTCGATATCGTAACACCTAGTCGCAATCGCACAAGTCGGTTTACTGAAAAGCCTTCCTCATCAATTAGCAATTTGGGGATTTTGCGGCGCTGCTCCTGAATGGTTAAACTCCAATCTTACCCCACGGTAAGCTGGCTGGTGAAGCAATGATACTTTTATTTTTCAACTTTGCCATCCACCGGCTCCGCGCGGGCAGCCTTCCAATTCTGGATTTCTTCGATCAAGCTCATTGCGGTGGTGCAAAGGAAGGGGATGCTTTGAATCAATACCGTCAACGCAAACAGGTTCTGTTCATAGACATCGAACTTATTCGCCATCCACAACCATACCGCACCGGACAAGAGTAAGATGCCCATGATGGTTTCTGTCTGCGCTGGCCGGTCGGCTTTTTTCTTTTTGACTAGACCACCCTTTTCCGTGCGCTTGAAAGCCAAGCCTTCCGTGACCATGCCTTCGACCACGGCCTTCGACACGGTGTATTGCAAACTCATCGCAGCCAATGCCGCGCCGATGATCTGTTTCTTGGGGATTTGCACCCTTCGGCCATATAACATCCAGGCGTGGACAATGTTCACGAACACAGCGGTCAGCACCGGGACGGTCAGCGCGACCGCCGGATAAGCCAAGTCGAACAGGATGATCAGTGGAACCCATATGAGGTTCAGAAACGAAACAGCCGTGCCTACGCAATCGGAAAACCAATAGGCCCAACCCGTGACGAAATGATACTTCTGCTGCGGCGTCAATGTCTTGGATTTTGGCAGCATGTGACGCCAATGCTTGCGGATGATTTGCATCGCCCCATAAGCCCAGCGGTGCCGTTGGGTTTTGAAAGCCAGGAAGGTATCTGGAAGCAAGCCCCATCCATAACGCTTGCGGGTGTAATGGGCGTGAAAGCCACGGGTCAGCAGACGCAAACCTAGTTCGGTGTCTTCCACAATGGTGTCGGTGGCCCAGCCGCCCACTTCGTCGAAGGCAGAACGCTTCACCATCAGCATGGTGCCATGGGCGATGATAGCGTTGTCCTCGTTGCGCTGCACCATGCCAATGTCGAAAAAGCCGGCATATTCCGCATTCATGATGGTTTTTAGCAGGTTTTCGTGGCCATCGCGATGGTCTTGCGGTGCTTGGATAATCGCCACTTCAGGGTCGTTGAACCAAGGCACCAAATCTTTAAGCCAATCAGGGCCCACTTGGTAATCGGCATCGACGGCTGCAATAACCGCCGCATCGGGGTCCATGTCCTTGAGTGCCAGATTCAGCGCCCCCGCCTTAAAGCCAGACACTTTGGGCAGGTAGACAAACTTAAATCGCGGCCCCAGCTTTCGACAGTGTTCTTCGATGGGTTTCCAGAAATGCTCCTCCGTGGTGTTGTTGACAATGGCTAGAACCTCGAAGTTTGGATAATCCAAAGCGGCCATGCTGTCCAAGGTTGCCATGTACATATCCGGTTGTTCCTTGTAAGCCGGCACATGGATGGAGACCAAGGGTGCTGGGTAGGGCAAAACCTGGTAGTTCTTTCCAGGCTCAATCAGACGAACAGGTTCGTGGCCTAGCATCACCTCGGCGATTTCATTAACCTTAGCCAAGGTGATGACAGCCAATGGCAGCATCATCAAGAAACCGATACCCCACATGACCCACAAGCCAGGATTCAGGTAATAATCCAATGGATAAAACGCAGCTGAGATTAAGCCCGCCCCCAGCGCGTTGGCAGCCAAGGCGTAGGCCAAGGCATGCCCGAACGTTGGACGCCTCTGTCTCAATCCCCACGCGGCAATAATCGTCCCGATTAAGATGCCGCCGTAGGCCAACTCGATTCGCGTCTGATTAACCGGACCGCTTAACGGGAACTTAGGTGTACGGTTGACATCGTAAAGCCCCCAATAGGGTCCGGCATTGCTGCCTTCAAAACTTTTCCAAGGCTGGTCGAAAGCTTCGACGATGTTGTAGTCTATCCCACGCCGTCCGGCTTCATGCAAGAATTCCCGTACGACCTCGGCTTGCTTCAACGGATTCGGAATCGCCTTCAAGCGGTTATAACCCTGGCTAGGCCAACCGAACTCACCGATAAGAATTCGTTTGCCAGGATACATCTTACGCAGCAAATCATATTTTTCCAGCGCATAATCGACAGCGTTTTCTGCGCCTATCTCTTCCCAGAATGGCAGGTTGTGGGTGGTGATGAAGTCCACCTCCTTGACCAATTCGGGAATGAACACCCATTCGCTCCAGCCTTCACTGGTAGTCACCTGTTTGGCGCTTTGTGTTTTGGCCTGACGGATGTATTCCACCAAATCGTTCAAACGCAACTGGGCCTCTGGGGACAATTTTAATTTTCCCCCTTCGGTCTCGGCCACGTCAGGGTATTCCATACGCGTCCGCAGCATAACCTCGTTGCCGACGATTAATTCACGGACATTCCAGTTTTCACGCGCCAGCTTGATTGCCGATTCCATTTCTTTTTGGTTGGCTTCCTTGAGGTTTTGGTCCACATTGCCGACGGCATCACGCACATCATTCAACCAAATCCCCAAAGTGACATCGAGATTGTATTTTTGGGCTAACTTGGGAATTTCAGCCGCACTGCCAATTGACGTGTAAATTCGCACTTTTTTGGCGACATCAGCGACCATTTTTAAATCTTGGTCAATTTCCCCGATGCTTTTCTCGGTCCCCTTAAACGGAGGATGGGAAGGCTCATAGGCAAGCGAAAGAGAAGCGATCCTGCCGGTAATATCGGGCGGTTCGGCCACTTGCTGCGCCACATACCAAACGGCATATTGTGCAAAAGCGGCAATCAGCGTGGAAATCAAAACGATTAGGCGCATAGTAAGTAGCGGTTTATTCGGTGGAAGTATCAAGTATCATGGGGATTGAAGCCTTAAGACATGGTGGAAAAACTCATCGCCTTTATGTATTGTACCCCCCTTTGCAAAAGGGGGGCTAGCGGGAGTTTCTTGGCAGCAATTCTCATTTTGGCTAAAAACGCCGTCATACCGGCCGGAATGACGGACCACAATCATCGTTCTGGCTCAAAATTAACAATTCCTGATTTCTTAGGGCTTAATTGCAAGAGTAAGCCATTCCCCAAACAGTTCACTTTACGGTGACGTGGCCGGTTTGTCAGAGGGCGTATTGCTTATCTTAGGAATCACCGTGGGTTCATCCCAGCATTGAGTCACTTGTTCCGGTGTAGGATTTGATAATCCAGGATTGGCTGTCTGTAGATTGACTAAACATCCGAACGCTTGGGCTAAGTGCACAGGTGAACAACTGAACGCCGCGTAGAAGGTGTGAAATTGGCTGGCAGCACCTGAATCTTCCCTTGCCAGAGCAGCGATCACCCGTTGCCCGGTCCGGACACATTCCGGCTTTGCCTTGAGTTTGGACGGAGAGGATGTTTTGGTTTGATTGGATGCCACGTTGGCAACTGGGATCGATAAAACCGGTTTGGTCACAGGGGGCGGCTTGACCGGGTTGGTGGCGTTTGTCTCAGGCTTTTCCGCAGCCGGTGCCGTCGTGTTGGGCATATTATCAGCGACAACGAAGGATGCTGGCATAAACATCAGCACGACCAACCCAATTTTTACCAAACTAGGGATGGCTTTGCTTACGGGCAGGGTAGTGACACTACAGAATTTCATAAAATGCGACCTTTTTCTTTCGTAATGATTGTTCGTTATTTTAAGTCTATGGGTCAGCGTAAGCTTTGGGCTGCGCATAACCCTGGATGTGAATCTATGAGTCTATGGTACATTATCTAACAATATTCTTGTAAGTGGATGGTGTGATTGACATGCTATTGAAACGTTGGTTCGTTTCCTTCATCCTGGCAGTGGCTTCCTTGCTGACGATCTGGCATTGGTGGAATTTAAGCCTACCCATTATTCTTGTGGATGCTCCGACAGACCGCCTTAGCTGCGTGTCCTACTCACCCTACCACAAGCCGCATCAAACACCGCTCGTTAGATCTATGTACATTGAGGCATCTCAAATAGAGGCTGATTTGAAAAATTTGGCGCAACGCTTCGATTGTGTGCGCATTTATTCTGTCGGACAGGGTTTGCATGAAGTGCCAAGGATCGCCCAACAACTGGGGATCAAAGTTTTGTTAGGAATGTGGATCGGACGAAGTCAAAGCGATAATGAAAAGGAACTGACTCGCGCAGTGGATATTGCCCGTAAATATCCATCCACCATCCGAGCCATTGTAGTCGGAAACGAGGTTCTGTTGCGCGGGGAGCAACCTGCGCCAGTGATAAGGACCTATATCGAACGTGTCAAGTCTGCCGTTCCCGGTGTCAAGGTAACGTATGCCGATGTTTGGGAATTCTGGCTGCGCAATAGGGAACTAGCCGATGCAGTTTCCTTCGTCACTGTCCACATTCTGCCTTATTGGGAAGACCGCCCTGTCGAGATTGGCAATGCCGTCGGACATGTCAGCTACATTTACCAAAAGGTTAAAAATGAACTGAAAGGCAAGGAGGTGATGATTGGCGAAACGGGTTGGCCAAGCTTTGGCCGACAGCGTCAAGGTGCAGTGCCAAGCCTAGTCAACCAAGCGCGTTTCATTCGTGAGTTCTCAGTGCGTGCGAATCTGGAAAAAATAAACTACAACGCCATTGAGGCGTTTGATCAGCCTTGGAAGCGAAATTTGGAGGGTGCAGTCGGCGGCTATTGGGGTTTGTATGACAGTTACGACACCCCGAAGTTTCCGTTTCGTGGACCCGTGGCAGAAGCCCCGTCGTGGAGCTATCTGGCTTTCGCCATGATGGGTTTGGTATTTGCCGTGTTTGCCTACTTGGAACGGCGTAAATTGACCGTAACCGTTCACGCCTCCCTGGGTGCGAGGGCATCCTTGACTGAACGGTTACGACTGAACGGTGTACATGCCATGGCTTTGTTCGCCATCAGCGCCATAGGCAGCGGAGCTATCACCGGTTTTTTGCGCGAGATGGTGATGGCGAACCGCACATCGATGGAATGGATAGTCACAAGCCTATATTTCGTCTTCCTGATAGCCGCCGTATTTTTACTTGGCCGGCCTTTGGCCAACTATTGTTCGCAAGGAGGTCCAACGCCCGGCTTGGCCCCTGTTAGCCATTGTTTGCGCTGGGCAATGCGCAACGATCAAAGCTTCGACGGCATTGCCCGCTGGTCAGGTGCTTTGCGGGTCGTATTCCTCTTCGGCGCGGCCATGGTTTGCATGCTTCTTGTCTTCGATTCACGCTACCGCGATTACCCGCTGGCACTCTACTCGGCCCCGGCTTTATTTTTAGCACTGTTGTCTTGGGTCAACGGAAAAAACCAAGCAGATTTGGAAGAAGTTTTCCTAGCCGGGTGGATTGGTTTTGCAGGAATTTGGATAACGGTCTTCGAGCATGTGGTCATGTCGCCGGACGAACCTTGGGGGCTTGCCAGAGGGATAAACCAACACGCCTTTGAATGGACCGGATTATGCCTATTGCTGGCCGGATCGGTGCTCGGCCCGGCAATCGTCGAACTGCATTCACGCCATCGTCAGCACTCCACTTAAAATATCAACTGCCTCTGTTCCTCACAATACAAAACATTCATAAACTTAATTGATTTTACGCGCGTTGGTAGGCAGCGATACCCACTAGACGTTAAAGTAGGACAGGGATGCACCGACTGCATCCTGCTTCCAAGCTTCTTGGGGATTGTCGAAGGGGATGGCAAATTTCAGTTTACATGGGCTTTGTAGATACTGCTTTGTTCTTAACGTTGCGTCGTTGCGCCGTTGCGTGAGACAAAAAATCTTCGCCCATTGAATGAACATGCCTCGTTGAGAAAGGCAAAAGAAAGTCTCACGCAACGGCGCAACGACGCAACGTAAAAGCGCAAATGATGGAGGAAATATGGCAATGGGCAGGTTGACAAATTGATGGACCTGACTGGTTTGTTCCGCTCGCCGTCACACCCTTTGATGACAAGGGCGCAATAGCAAACCGACTGATTGCCATGGCACATTACCGTGTTGCGTAACATCAGAACTTAATACACTGATAGGCCCCGAAGGCTCACTGAAATAATTGACCAATTGCTGACTTAACATAGCGAAATCTTATAGGGACATATAGAGTTTTCCTTTAGAAAAAATTAATAGGAGGATATCTTGCAAGATCAAAGTAATGAAACTCTAACTGGTACTGATCTTGTCAGAGCTATTCTGAAAAATTCACATGAATCACTGAAGTGGTTGTGGCTCATTATGATGGGAGAGTCAATTGTTAAAGCAATAGAAAAATATTCCTCCCTACTCCATCCTGAGGATGTAGATAATTTATTTAAACTAGTTAATATTTTTTTAACAAAGAACTCCTTGGTTCTTATATCGTTTATTTTTGTATTTATACGATTTTATTTTGGTGATAGCAGATTCTTAGATTTATCTTATGAAGAAACATTATTTAGAAAAGGACTTGATTCAGAAATTAAGAAATACAGAGTTTCCTATGATGGTCTGGATTATAAATAATTTGCTTTTTGAGGTTATAATGAGTTACTTAATATTTTCTTTTTATGCTCAAAAAAAAATATATGCTCTCCTTGCTTCTGTTAAATTCAGCTATTGACTTTTACTTTACATGGCATTTTTATTTCCCTCCACTTAAGGAGCTTATTGAGTTAGATTCCAATGAGAAATAGATGACAAAAATAAAAAATGAATTACAGCTTCTCAAGAAGGCCGTGGAAGTCGCGGAAAAATATGCAAAGAACAGAGGATTTGCCGCTTTTCCACCCACTACCACGGCGAATGAGAAAGTGGAATGCAGTTACCGCCTATTGGTCAATGACAAGTTGATAACGCCTCTTGCCGTTGACCAAGAGAATATTCCCAACATGAAACACAAACTGGCGATATGGATTTCCCGCCAATTGCCCAAAGACCATCCGCTTTTGAAATAAGGATTAGTTAATTTATTGGGCTTTTTTGCCCACACCCTGCCCTCTCCCTAGGGGAGAGGGTTCCCTATTTCAACAGCATTGGGGTAAGGGTGGGGCGAATGCTACGCCATGAATTGCTGTAGCAAGTTGTTGAGTTTATGGACGAACGCCGCCGGATCGTCAATCTGACCGCCTTCGCTCAGCACAGCCTGGTCGAAAAGTATCAGGGTCAAGTCAGCAAAGCGGGTTTCGTCAGCCTCGTTTTTGAGCTTGCCAATCAATGGATGGTTCGGGTTAATCTCGAACACCGGTTTGCTGCTCGGGAAGTTTTGTCCTGCTTCTTTCAGGATGCGCTCCATGGTACGGCTCATCCCATAAGCCTCGCTGACTAAGCAGGCCGGGGATTCGGTCAAGCGATGGCTAATGCGGACATCGGAAACCTTGCCGTCCAAGGCTTGCTTGATTTTTCCGATCACTTCCTCAAAGTCCTTGCCGACACTGTCGATTTCTTCTTTTTCCTTCTCTTCTTCCAGCTTGCCCAAATCCAGATCGCCGCGGGCGATGGATTGCAGATGCTTGCCTTCGTAATCGCTCAGGTGGTCTGTCAGCCAAGAGTCGATGCGGTCGCCCAACAACAACACCTCTACACCTTTCTTGCGGAAAATTTCCAAGTGTGGGCTATTCTTGGCCGCTGACAGACTATCGGCGGTGATGTAATAAATCTTGTCCTGGCCTTCTTTCATGCGCCCGATATAGTCGTCTAGCCCAACCTCTTGGGTATCCGTCTCGGTGGAAGAGAAGCGCAATAGTTTGGCGATGCGATCCTTGTTCTT